>JACLAD010014448.1_pt1 | contig 29730 bp, 29 predicted proteins | sample 8027901 | NCBI WGS metagenome assembly JACLAD01 (sample SAMN15725071, study PRJNA655200) | protist metagenome | isolation source: fluorescence activated cell sorting (FACS) single amplified genomes of... | place: Spain: Blaines Bay Microbial Observatory, Mediterranean Sea | collected 2016-07-05 | reverse complement strand
TCGACGATGAACTCGTAGTGCAGCCGGTTCTCGCTCTTGCGCGTGAACCGCTCGGTCACTTTGAGATTCTCCCACGAACCCATGAATTCCTGGACCTGCGGGATGTTCTTGGTTTCGACGACCAGCGTCTCGCCTTCCCACCAGCCGATTGAATCGCCGAACCACGGCCGGACATCGTCGTCGCGATGTTCGCCGCCAATCCGGATCACGCGGACGTCGTGGTTCATCTCGATCTCGATCATGACCGTCTCCGGCGTCTGAACGATCTCGTAGTTGTTGTTGTAGAACCCGTTCGGAAGCATCGGCGGACCGCCATTGCGGCCGAAACCGATGATGCAGCGATCGCCCAGCGAACGCACTTCGTAGCTGTCCGTCGGTCCGCGTGAGCGGTCGAGCCGCTCGTAGGTCGGGCGATCAGCTTTCGGTGAAGGTGGGCGTCCGTTGGCGGTGGTCAGGATCGACGTGCGCGGTTCGCCGTCCACGCGCATCAGGTGGTTGCCGGGGTCCAGCCAGAAACGGTTGTAGCCGCCGACCGCGCCGCCTGCCGCCTCGAACTCGGGGCGCGTGACCGTGGTCTCATGCTCGAATTCAGCGTCAGCGTCCGGATCGGTGATCTGGTTGGCTTCGAAGATCTCGATCTGCACATCGCCCTCAATCTGCGCGACTTCCTCAGGCGTGTGCACCAGCCGCTCGCCATACTCGCCGCGGCGGACAAACGGCGTCAGCGTCACGTTGGTCCAGGTGCCGCCAAGAGCCGGCTCGCCCCATGACGTGACCGGCGCAGGTCCGTCTTCAGCTTCCTGGGCGACTGCTCCGGAGACCGTCAGCGCAGCAAACCCCAATGCGGCCCCCGCAAGTCCAATTCGAAGCCTGTTACGAATTTGCACGTCGATACTCCTCCAAAGTTTGGTGCCTATCATGGCGTCCTGGCGCGGATGATTATGTTGTACGTGCAGTTTACGCAACGCAACTCTCGTCACCGTGATGCCTTCTGGGGCGCGGTATCTCAGCGCGGCCCCGGGGAGAATCCCGATAGGCTGATCCCACATTGCCACGATTGCGGCGAACAAACAAAGAACATATGATCCGCCAATGATTCAGCTCGATTATCTGCACATCGTCCTCGTTATCTTTGCGTTGGCCGCCATCGGGTTCGCCGTCTGGATGCGCCAGTCTCGCGCACCTGAATCGACCCGGCTCGAAACCGAACTCAATCGCGAGCGAGAGGAACGCCGCAACGACCTCGCCGACGCCAAGGCGACCATCGCCGAGCTCAAGTCCGAGCGCGAAACCCTTCGCGCCCGCGCGGAAACCGCAGAACGCCAGCTCGATACGCGCACGGCGACGCTCGCTGAGCGCGAACAATCCTACGCCCGCGAACTCGAACGCATGGAAAAGGTCCAGGCCGAGGCCGAGCAACGCTTTCGCGCACTGGCGAACTCGGCCCTGATGGACAGCCAGAAGAAGTTCGTCGAACTCGCCGACGAAACCTTCAAGAAGCACCAGCAGGGCGCCAAGGGCGAAATGGGCGCAATGCTCAAGCCAATCCAGGAAACCTTCGGCCAGTTCCGCGAGAAGGTGGACGCCATCGAGAAGGTCCGCTCCGAGGATCGCGCGCGCCTCGATCAGCAGATCCGCCAGATGGGCGAAACCATGCAGCAGACCCAGAACGTCACAGGCAAGCTGGCGTCGGCTCTCGCAGCGCCGCGCCACGGCGGCCGCTGGGGCGAGGAGACGCTGCGCAACGTCCTCGAAATGTCCGGGCTCAGTCCCTATGCCGACTTTACCGAGCAGACTTCGTCAGAAACGGAAAAGGGCCGCATCCGCCCGGACGTCATCGTCCGCATGCCCGGCGGACGCGAACTGGTCATCGATTCCAAGGTCTCGCTTGACGACTATCTCGCTGCATCCAACGAAACGGATACCCAGAAGCGCGCCCAGCACCTCGCATCCCACGCCGCCAAGGTCCGCGCCCACGTCTCGCAGCTGTCGAAGAAGGATTACTGGAAGGACTTCGCCGACCGCGTCGACTTCGTCGCCATGTTCATCCCCGGTGAGAACTTCTACGCCGCCGTCCTAGAGCAGGACCGCGAGATCTTTGACTACGCCGCCCGCAACAACATCATCATCGTCACACCCTCGACGCTGATCGCGCTCGCCAAGGCGGTCGCTTATGGCTGGCGCCAGGAAGAGGCCAATCGCAACGCCGAACAGGCCGTCGCCCTCGGGCGCGAACTCTACTCTCGTCTCGTCACGATGTGCGATCACATGGGCAAGGTCGGAACCGATCTGGATCGCACGGTCGGTTCGTTCAACAAGCTGGTCGGCTCGTACGAGCGCAAGGTGATGCCGCAGGTCCGTCGCTTCGAGGAACTTCAGATCCCGACCGAAGACCGCGCCGTCGACAGCCCAGCCGAGATCGCGACCCAGCCCCGCACGCCGCAGATCACCGAGCAGGACACCAGAAAGAAGGGCGCCCCCGGCCTGTTCGACGACGAGTCCACAGCTGGCCAGAAGAAGCGCGCGCTGGCCAAGTAGGCGCCGTCCACAGCGAGGCGCAGCGGCTCACGATTGGCGCAGGCGGCCGCCCGGCTGCGTCACAAACCAGATGATTGTAATCAGCACTGGCTGGAACAACAGCCGCCCCCACAATACGGGCAGGCCGAGCGCCGCATAGCGTTCAGCCTGCATCAGCATCTCGATATGCACGGGCGTAACCGCAATCGAGAACGCGATCAGCGCAAGCCCGACCCAACGGCGAAGCGAGCCCACCCAGATCAACCCGGCGGCGATGATCTCCAGCACGCCGGTCACAAGCACCACGAGAAGAGGGAAGGGCACCCAGCCCGGCGTCACGCCAGTGAACGTCTCGGTCACGACGAAATGCCCGATCCCGCCCACCAGGAACCAGAACGACACGAACGCCAGTCCTAGGAGGCGCAAGGCGTTCAAAGCCATTTCAGTTTCTTGAACACGTAGAGCTGCGCACACAGCACCCCGACCAGCAACACCACCGTGATCCAGAACGCGTCGCTATCCTCAACGCCCGGCATCCCGCCGACATTGATGCCGAGAAGCCCGGTCAGGAACCCCAGCGGCAGGAAGATCGCGGCCACGATCGAGAGCATGTACATCGTCCGGTTCATCCGGTCCGCGGCGCGGTTGTTGAGATCGTCCTGCAGGACCAGCGCGCTCTCCTTCGAAACATCAAGGTCCTCAAGGTACCGGCGCAGCCGGTCGACCGTCTCGCGAATGTCTGCGCGGTTCTCCTCCGACAGCCAGTCCGGCGCCGCACGCTGGATCTCGACGAGCGCTTCGTGCTGCGGCGACATGTGTCGCTTGAGGGCGAGGCAGTTCCGGCGGATCTCGGAAATCTTGTCCAGCATGCCGTCGGTATCCTTGTGATCCTCGTCGGCCTCCATCTCGTCGATGTGTTCGTTCATGTCGATGATGGCGTGGTTCATCTTCAGCACCATCAATTCCAGCAAACGCGTCAACAGATCGCCGGAAGTCTTGGGCCCCTCGCTGCGCTCCAGCTCCGCCAGCACGTCCCGCGGCGTCTGAAGTCGGCGCCGCCGCAGGGTGATCAGGCGGTTGGCGTCGGTCCAGATCTGCATCGCGATCATGTCTTCCGGCTCGGCGCCCGGATTGAAGTTGATCCCTCTGAGGATCGTGACAAGCCCGTCGCCCTCCCGGAAGGCGCGGGGCCGCGTCTCGTTCGACAGCATCGCCTCCAGCGTCGGCTCCGTCAGCGCCAGCGTCTGCTCCAGGAAGTCCTCCACATCGTCCATCGTGCGATCGAGGTGCAGCCACATCACCTCGCCCGGCGCATCCGGCCGCCAGGCGCACGCTTCATCCCAGCTGATGGTGCGGCAGCCGCCCGATCCGTCCAAAACGCACCCAAACAGCATTCCGTGCGGTTCCGCGGGGCCTTCTGAAAGATTGGCGTCTGCTCCGGGCTGCAATTTCATGATATCATCTCGCTGCAGTCAGACGCGCGCGCACTCGCCGCCGAACTGTACCATTGGTCTAGTATCCATGTGCTCCTCGCTGTGAAAGGACATAGGGATGGCACGCCACATCCAGAACATCATCGGTATAGGCCTCAAAATCGCAACCGCCGGAGCGCTCGCCGCATTGCTGGCCGCGTGTGGGCCAGAACAGACCGATCAATCGCTTGCAGAGCGCGCAGGCGCCCCGCTGTTTGACGGCATGGGCGATTTCCACCGCGAGATCACCACGTCGGACCCCGGCGCCCAGAGATACTTTGATCAGGGCATGGTGCTCGCCTTCGGGTTCAATCATGCCGAATCCGTCCGGTCCTTCCGTGCGGCGCAGACGCTCGATCCATCGTGCGCCATGTGTTTCTGGGGCGAAGCGCTTGCGACAGGACCGAACATCAACGTCACGGCCAACGGCAAGGCCGTGATGACGGATGATGAACAGGTCGCCGCCTACGCCGCGCTGCAGAAGGCGCTCGAACTGGCGCCGAACACGACCGAAACGGAACAGGACCTCATCCAGGCGCTTGAGCCGCGCTACGCGGCCGAACCGGTCGCCGATCGCAGCGAACTCGATCGCGCCTATGCGACCGCGCTCGGCGACCTCGTCGCGAAATACCCCGAGGATGACGACATCGCGGCCATGTACGCCGAAGCCTGGATGAACACCATGCCGTGGGATTACTGGTCCGACGGTGAAACGCCTCGTCCCGATGCGGTCGGCGCCATCAACGCGCTGGAAGACATTCTCGCGCGCAGCCCCAACCACCCGCTGGCCCTGCACCTTTATATCCATGCGCTTGAAGCGTCCTCAGATCCCGGCCGGGCCGAGGCGGCGGCGGACCGGTTGGCGAACCTCGTTCCCGGTTCCGGCCATCTCGTTCACATGCCGGCCCATATCTACTGGCGCGTCGGTCGCTACAATGACTCGGTTGAGGCCAACATCCGCGCCGCGAAGGTCGACGAAGATTACATCGCGGCCTGCAATGCGCAGGGCTTCTACCCGGCGCTGTATTATCCTCACAACATCCACTTCCTCTGGGCATCGGCCTCGATGCAGGGGCAGAGCGCCGTCGCGATCGAAGCAGGGGAAAAGGTGGCGGAAAACGTCCGTCTTGAGATGATCGACGAGTTTCCGACCGTCGAATTCTTCCACACGATCCCGCTACTCACGCTGGTGCAGTTCGCTCGCTGGGACGACGTCCTGGCGCGACCCCAGCCGCGCAGCGACCTCGCGTTCTCGAATGCGATCTGGCGCTATGCGCGCGGCATCGCACGCACCCGGACCGGCGACATCGACGGCGCCCGTGAAGAGCAGGCGGCGCTGGCGCCGCTGCTGGCGAATGAGAAGGTCCTCTATCTGGATGGCGCGGATTATCCGGCCAGCGTGCTGCTCGGCATTGCTGATAACCTGCTTGAGGGCGAGATCGCGCTGGCCCAGGGCGACGCCGAAGCCGCCATCCTCCAGTTCCAGACTGCCGTCGAAGCGCAGGACCAGCTGCCCTATATGGAGCCGCCCTTCTGGTACTACCCGACCCGCCAGACCCTCGGGCATGCGCTGATGCAGGTCGGCCGTGCTAGCGAGGCCGAAGCGGTTTACCGTCAGGACCTGATCGACTACCCGCACAATGGCTGGTCCCTGAAAGGTCTCATCAACGCCCTTGAAGCGCAGGGCGAGGATGCGGAAGCCGCAGAGCTCCGCATGCATTTCGACGAGGCCTGGTCGCTGGCCGACGTGACGATCGAATCCTCACGGCTGTAGGAGACATCGGGCGCCCGTAAGTCGGCTCTGCTGCATGATAGCCGGCGGCGCGAGGCCGGGCGCCCGAACTCGCCGGAAACGCCCTGTTTACTTGACCTTGAGCCTTGCCGTTCATAGCTAAAGCCCATGGCGATACGTCCTATCCTCACCGTTCCGGATCCTGTTCTCAAACAGGTCTCAAAGCCCGTCACGGAAGTGACGGACGAGACGCGTGCGCTGATGGATGACATGCTGGAAACGATGTACGACGCGCCCGGCATCGGGCTGGCGGCCGTGCAGGTCGGCGTCCCGCTGCGCGTCATCGTCATGGATCTCGCGCAGGAAGGCGAGGAGCCGCAGCCGCGCTACTTCGTGAACCCAGAAATTCTCGAAAAGGTCGAGGCGACCCAGCCCTACGAGGAAGGCTGCCTGTCGGTGCCGGACTTCTTCGAAACCGTCGAACGCCCCGAACGCGTCCGCATCCGCTATCTCAACTATCATGGCGAAGAGATCGAGGAATGGGCCGAAGGCATGTACGCCGTCTGCATCCAGCACGAGATGGATCACCTCGAAGGCGTCCTCTTCATCGATTATCTCTCGCGCCTGAAGCGGTCCTATGCCGTCAACAAGGTCAAGAAGGCCCGGCGCAGCGCAGCCGCCTAGGGGGACGCCGTCCGGCCAGCCTGCGGGCGCCCGAAACGCCCCCTCCGGCCCGGCAGTCCCAACCTCCACGCCCCCTCGGGCGGTTAAGGCGGAAATAGGGGGCGATATGTCGGTCAGTGACCTGAAATCATTGAAAATCCGCGAGTTCGAGCCCGCCCTGACGGACGCCTTCGCCGACATCACCCGCCACTGGGTGTCTTCGATGTTCACCCTCGAAGACAACGACCTCCGCATCATCGAGAACCCGCAGGCACTGATCATCGACCGCGGCGGCGTCATCCTGTTCGTCGAGGCGGAAAACCTTGGAATCGTTGGCACGTGCGCGCTGATGCCGGTCGATGATCGCAGCTACGAACTCACCAAGATGGGCGTTCTGGAAACAGCGAGAGGCCGAAAGGCGGGCGATTTCCTGCTGCGCGAAGTGCTCAAACGCGCCCACGCGCTTGAAATGGAAGAATTATTCCTGCTCACCAACCACAAGTGTGAGGCGGCGATCCATTTGTATGAGAAGTCTGGATTTCAGCATGATGCCGGCGTGATGCAGCGCTTTGGGGCGCGGTATCAGCGATGCGATGTCGCAATGTCGTTAAGTCTCAAGGCATAAGACGCAGCCAATGCTAGGTTGTATGTCACGCTGGGCGGTTGGCCCAACGCGGCGTCGGGGGTGGAGGTCAGACGGGATGCAAGCGTTCCAGGCGCGATTGGTGCGGCTCGCCTTCGCGACGCATCGCTGGCTCGGGGTCGTCCTCGGCCTCCTGATGCTGATGTGGTGCCTGTCAGGTTTCGTCCTGATCTGGGTCCAATACCCCGCCATGACCGTCGATGGCCGGGACCTGCGCACGGAGGGCCTGGCCCCCCTTCAGATCACCGAACCTTACGTTCTCCCGCAAACCATTCCCGAAACTGCGCCGCTCACCAGCCTCAGGATCGAGATGCTGGCAGACAGGCCCGTCGCGCACCTCCGCTGGGACGGCGGATCAGGCCTCTTCGATCTTGATAGCGGCCAGCCGGTCGAATCCATCGGCGAGCAGGAGGCCCTCGCGATCGCCGAGACCTACGCGGCGCAGCACAGGATTGCGGCGAGCCCCGAAATCAAGGGTCTGACCGAGCGCGATGAATTCATGGTCGCTGGCTACTTCAACTCCGGCCGGCCGTACTGGCAGGCGCGTCTGCGCGATGAAGCGGGCACGATGCTCTACATCGCCTCGACGAACGGCGAGATCCGCCAGCGGACCACAACCACGCTCCGCATCGGAAACTGGCTCGGCGCCATCCCGCACTGGCTCTATTTCACGGAGCTGCGCAAAAACACGCAATTGTGGGCCGACGTCGTAATCTGGACGTCGCTGGGCGGTTGCTTCCTGGTGGTGCTGGGGGGCTTCGTGGGGATCCGGCAGTACCGCACCAGGGCGTCGACCGGGCGGCGCGATTCGCCCTACCGGGGCGCCAAATACTGGCATCACATGACGGGCCTGTTCGCGGGCGCCATCCTTCTGGTTTGGTCGTTCTCCGGCTTCACCTCGATGCAACCGTGGGGCTGGTTGTCGACAGGGGCAGCTGCAGGGGAGGCCGCGGACAGGCTCCCGGGCGATCCGCCGACCTGGGGCGCGGTCCAGAGCATCGTCGAAAACCAGCGAGCAGCTGCAGAGATCGAGGGGGTGGAACTCAGGCAGATGGCCGCCGCCCGGTTCGACGGCCAGATGTATGTGATGTGGATCGACAGCGAGGGAGGTCAGCAGCGCCGCGCGCCATCAGGCGAGCGAGCCGACTTCGGGGAGGACGACTGGGCCACAGCGGGCAGACTGATCGCGGGTGAAGGCCAGTTCGACCTGAAGTGGTTGGAGGAGGAAGACCACTACTACTACCAGGGCGCGGCCGCGGGGCGGTTGCCGGTGTTGCGGGTGACCCAGCAGCCGGAAGGCACGCACTACTACGTCAATCCGGATACGGCGCAGGTCGCTGCGATCGCGGATGACGGCGCCAAGGGGTTCCGCTGGTTGCATCTAGCGCTGCATCGCGTCGATTTTGTCAGCTGGCTGCGCGTGCGACCGGTATGGGACCTCGCCGTCCTGCTCCTCCTCGTGCCGGCCACGCTGATCAGCGCGCTGGGCGCATGGCTGGGCCTGCGCAAGCTCGCGCGAGGCGGAAAGCTGGACGGTCCGAAGCTGTAGCGAAGTTAGAACGGCGCGACCTGTTCAAAGAAACGGGTGCCGTAGCGCGCCCGCATCAGCGCCGAGAGATCGCCGCGCCCGCCATAGGAGATGCGCGCTTCGGCGATCTTGGTGTGCTCGATCGTGTTGGTGGCCGAGATGTCCTCCGGGCGAATGACGCCCGAGACCAGAAGCTCGCGAAGCTCGTTGTTGATGCGCACTTCCTGGCTGCCGCCGATGATCAGGTTGCCGTTCGCCAGCTTGTCCACGATCACCGCCGCGACGGTCAGGTTCACTGACTCCGCGCGGTTCACGGACCCGGTGCCATTTGAAGAGGAATTGGAATCGAACCCGACGGCGGGATCGAGACCCGGCGTGCCGGGCAGGGCGTTCTGGATCGGCCCTTCAAGACCCAGGAGCGCCTGTATTCCGGCCTCCTCCGAGGACGATCGGCTGCGTTGCGTCGAATTGTTGACCTGAGCGGAGTCGGCAATCTCGATGTTGACCGTGAGGATGTCGCCGATATCGCTCGCACGCTGGTCGCCGAAGAAGGACCGCGCGCCGGAACGCCAGAGCGAGTTGGGACCCGAAGGCTCCATGTTAGGCGCCGGCAGCGGCATCGATACGCGTTGGGCGCCCGCAACCTCCGCAGGGTTCGAGATAGGCGTGAGGTCGGCGTTGGTCGACCCGTTTGGCGACGACGCGCAGGCGCTCATCAGACCCGCCGCCGCTGCACTGCAGATCAATCTCGTCTTTGACATACTCGGCTCCAGCCTCTCGAAATTCTAGTGCGACCCGACGCGGGCTTCGCCCTGATCGTGGGCGATCGCCTCAATCGTGCGCTTTGTGTACTGGTTTAGAATGCGGACGGGTTCGCCGCGTCCGGCGTCCTGCTGCGCTACGCCGCTGGTCGTCAGCCGCACGCCGCGCGAAGCGTAGACCAGCTGGACCGTCTCGCCCTTCCGGATAACCGCCGCCTGTTGCAGGTCGGTGGTCTGGATCGGGGTGTCCGGCCGCAGGCTGCGCCGCAGCTCCATTCCCACAGCGTCAGACACATCTACCACCGCGTTCCGCGTACTTCCGCGCACGGTGTCAGGCGCAACCCACTTGAGATCTTCCGTACTCAGCACATCACCCCGCGCAACCGACCCAGCCGAAACCAAAACCCAGTCGGGGTGAGGGGCGCCTTCCAGCTTGAGGCCAGCGCCGCCATGGGGCGAGGGCGCGGTCTGTGCGACAGGAGCGGCGGCAGCCTGTGGCGGTGTCGCGGGGGTCGCCGCGCCAGCGCGCGTCACCCAGATCGGGCTGTCGGCGGGGAGCGCGATCACGACGCCCGACTGCCGCGCGACAGCGGCGATGAACGTCGGATCAAGAGCCAGCTGCTGGCCCGCCGGTGGAGCGGGCGCCACGAGAACGCTCGCGGCATCGCCTGCGACCGGGACGACGTCGCCCAGCGTCACCCATTCGCCGCTCACGGCGACCTGTGCGCTGGCCGGCAGGGCGGCCAGTAGCGATAGAGACAATAAAGCGCTGCGCATCATGGCTTAGCCTGCTAGCGAAGGTTGGTAGTCGACCGAAGCATTTCGTCGGTCGTCGTAATGACCTTGGAATTCATCTCGTACGCCCGTTGGGCGGTGATCAGGTTCGAGATCTCGGAGACTGCGTTGACATTGGACGTCTCCAGAAAGCCCTGCTGGAGCGTACCGAATCCGACTTGCCCAGGCTGACCGCGATTTGCTGTTCCCGAAGCCTGCGTCTCCAGAAACATGTTGTCGCCGATTGCATCGAGACCTGCGGGGTTGACGAACCGCGCCATTTCCAGGGCGCCGACATCGGCCGGCGGACTGCCATCGGCGAGGATCGCCTGGACGACTCCCACCCGGTTGATCGAGACGCTGATCGCCTCCTGCGGGATGGCGATGCCGGGCGCGACGATGTATCCGTCCTCGGTGACGATCTGGCCATCTGCGCTCAGCGAGAAATTGCCCGCGCGCGTGTAGGCGTCGCGGCCATCGGGCAGCTGGACGATGAAATAGCCTTCACCCTGGATCGCCATGTCATAGGGATTGCCCGACTGGGACATGCCGCCTTGTTCCGTGATCCGGTAGACCGAGCCGGCCTTGACCCCGGCGCCGACCTGAACGCCGGTTGGAACAATTGTGCCGGCATCAGACGATGTGACGCCCATCCGCTCGACCGTCTGATAGAGGAGGTCCTGGAACTCGGCGCGCTGGCGCTTGAACCCCGTCGTGTTCATGTTCGCGATGTTGTTCGCAATCACTTCGACATTGAGCTGTTGAGCCTGCATGCCGGTCGCTGCGGTATCGAGTGCGCGCATTGTTCAGGGCTCCTGTGGCTAGGTCAGGCGGGCGAGCTTGTCGATCGACGTGGCTCGCAATTCGTCGGTTTGTGAGATGATGCGGGCGACCGACTGGTACGATCGGCTGATCGAAATCATCTCGGTCAGTTCAAGCACAGCGTTCACATTCGACTGCTCGAGAAAGCCGCCCGCCACCCGGTAGCGATCCGGAGCTCGCGGCTGTTCATCGCTCGCGGCCCAGAGGTTGTTGCCCAGTTTTTCGAGCGCCTCGGGTGTGTCGAACGCGACAACACGCAGACGACCCGCTTCGATTTCATTCTGTGTAATCGTCCCATCGGCCCTGATTTCGATTGCCCCGGCCTCGGGGTCGATAGCGATCGGACCGCCGTCACCCATGACGAGAAGGCCGGTGCGGGTCATCAGCTGGCCCTGCGCATCAAGCGTGAAACCGCCATCGCGCGTATAGGCCTCTCCGTTATCAGTCTGGACGACGAAGAAGCCTTCGCCCTCGATAGCCGTGTCGAGCGGGTTGCCGGTGCGCGTCACCGGGCCTGCGGAAAAATCGCGTTGCAGCATCCATCCGTCGACAAAGGCGACTTCACCTGTGTCTTCGACGGCAGTCGCCGGCTTTTCACTGAGTTCGCGCATGACGAGCCGCTCGGCCTTGAAGCCGGTCGTCGTCATGTTCGCGAGATTGTTCGCGGTCATGTCCATCCGCTGTCGCAGCACTTGCTGCGCGGACAGGCCGACCATGAATGAGTTGTCCATGTGTCGCCGGTGATACGCGTCGGCGAAATTCGTCGTCGCACGCGCCTGGCTGCCTGCGCTCGCGTCTTCTGCGACGAGCGCTACGTGATAGGCAGATTGGACCCATGCGGTTAACGGGATGTTGCGTTCGCCTGCCTGAGGAGCCCCGGCAGGCTTTGCCAATTTCCACCAATCCTTAACCAAACCGGATCGAATTTGCCGGGTGCGCCCGAATCTCTCGGGCATGACGGATTTGGCTGCGGCGGACGCGATGTTTTCGAAGAAAGACAAGGCCAAGAAGGAAGTCGGCGAATCAGCCGAGGCTTCAGCGCAAGCTGAGGGCGCCGAAGGCGATGTACCTGCCAAGAAGAAATTGGCGGGCAAGACGCTCATGCTGTTCGTCGTTCTGCCAGCTTTGCTGGTCGTGGGCGGCGGAGGGGCGGCTGCGATGATGCTGCTCGGCGGCGGAAAATCCGAAGCGTCCGCGTCAGCGCACCCCGGTGAGCAGGAACATGCCGCCGCCGACGATCACGGCGACAAGGCTGCGGACGATGGTCATGGAAAGCCTGCCAAGGGCAAGGACGAGCATGGCGAGGAAGGTTACGCTGGCGGTGCGCCAGTCGGCGCTGTCGAGGTTGGTCATATTATCCCGGGCGCTGCTGGCGATCCGTCTTACTACGACATGCCGAAGATGCTGGTGAATCTTGCAGGAACCGAGGGTGGACGGCCCCTGCTGCTCGAACTCGAACTCGTACTGGAATCCAGCCACGCATCGACCTTTGACCAAGTGCCCAGTTTAATGCCGCGCCTCATGGACCAGATCCAGACTTTCCTTCGCGAGCTGCGCGTCGAGGATCTGAACGGATCGGCGGGCACCTATCGGCTGAGGCTGGAGCTACTGAAACGATTCAACATCGTCATGGCGCCGCAAAAACTCGACGCCGTGCTGATTGAAGGCATTTTGATCCAATAGGAGCCGGCTTTGGCCGAGGAAGCGACAGCACCGGAAGCTGAGGAATCCTGGGAGGCCGCAGAGGCCGACGGGGAGGGCGCGTCCGCCTCGTCCGAGGATGGCGATTGGGACGCCGCGGACACGGATGAGCCCGGCTCGGGCGGTCTGGGTTCCAGCGCCGCGAGTTCCGAGCGCATCCTGAACCAGGACGAGATCGACAGTCTCCTCGGTTTCTCGCTCGACGACGAGGCCGCCGCCAAGGGCAACGGGATTAGATCTCTCATCAACTCGGCGATGGTGTCCTACGAGCGCCTGCCGATGCTCGAGGTTGTGTTCGACCGGCTGGTCCGATTGATGACCACCAGTCTGCGGAACTTCACCTCGGACAACGTTGAAGTCAGCCTCGACGCGATCCAGTCGATGCGCTTCGGCGACTATCTCAATTCGATTCCGCTGCCTGCGATTCTCGCCGTGTTCAAGGCGAAGGAGCTCGACAATTTTGGTCTCCTCACGGTCGACTCGAACCTTATCTACTCGATCGTGGACGTGCTGCTGGGCGGGCGCCGCGGCAATGTCGCGATGCGTGTCGAGGGGCGTCCGTACACAACGATTGAACGCGTGCTGGTCACCCGTCTCGTGGAAGTGATTCTGCAGGACGCTAAGAAGGCGTTCGATCCCCTGACGCCGGTTGAATTCGAACTTGACCGTATTGAGACCAACCCGCGCTTCGCCGCAATTGCCCAGCCGGCCAATGCCGCCATCCTCGTGAAACTTCGGATCGACATGGAAGATCGTGGCGGTCGCTGCGAGCTTCTGCTCCCGTATGCGACGCTTGAGCCCATTCGCAAGATGCTGCTGCAGAACTTCATGGGCGAGAAGTTCGGACGCGACAACATCTGGGAGGGCCACCTCGCGACAGAGCTTTGGTCAGCCAGTGCGCCGTTGCGTGTAGTGCTCGACGAGTTCCCTGCCTCGCTCGGGCAGGTGCTGAACCTGAAGATCGGCGACACGCTGATGATGAACGCGACGCCAAAATCGCGCGCGCGTCTCATGTGCGGTGACATCCATCTGACCCACGGACAGGTGGGCCGAATGGGGAATCGTCTTGCGATGCGGGTCGAAGAGCCGATCACCAAAGCGGTCAAGCTTCGAATACTGGAGACGACATGATCGACTATTCGCTCCTGTTGGACGGCGTCCTGGCGGGCCTGCTGGTGATCGCGATTCTCTATTGCTGGCGACTGGATACGCGCCTGAACAATCTGCGGTCCGGAAAGGACGGCATGCTGCAAGCGGCGCGCGAGCTGCAAGCGGCTGTCAGTGATGCGGAGAAGGCCGTCGCGCTGCTGCGCCAGTCATCCGAGGATGCTGGACGGGACCTGCAACGTCACATCGAGGAAGCGCGCGCGGCGGCGCAGGTTCCTCCCACGCAACCTGCCGCAGGACGGACTTCGTCCGACTTCGCGCTGCGCCGGCGCAACACATTTTAGGATTAGCCGATGGCGACGAGCATAAGAGTTCTGCCTGCAGTTATCGCCGTCTCGGTGGGCGCCCTCGCATTCAAGGGTGTCGACATCGCCTATGCAGTCGTGGACGAGGACGCCGAGCAGCAAGCTCTTGAGCCGGAACCAACGCCTGGCTCGCAGGCGCTTGTGGGGGAGGCGGGCGCTCAGACCGAGCTTGCAGCTGAAGGTCTCGATGAGACGGCGGTCGCGCAATGCATTCCGGGTGTCGACTACGCCAGCGAAACAGGAATCTCTGAGCAGGAGATCCTGGTTCTCAGGAGCCTGGCCTCACGCCGTCAGGAACTCGATGAGCGCGAGACGGAGCTGAACACGCGCGAGCAGACGGCCGTCGCCGCAGAAGCCCGTCTGGATGAGCAGATCGCCGAACTGAAAGCCGCCGAGGCGCGCGTTGAATCGATCCTCAATCAGATCGAGGCCAAGCAGGATGAGCGAATGGCTTCCCTCGTCAGGACGTATGAATCCATGAAGCCGAAAGACGCTGCACGCATCTTCAACACGATGGGTGACGAGACCGTCCTGATCGACCTCGCCAAGAGCATGAAGCCGGCGTCGCTCGCCGCTATCATGGCGTCTATGGATTCTAAGCGGGCAGAGCTGGTGACCAAGAGACTCGCGGAACTGGCTGATCCGCCGGCCAGTTTGACAGAAACGGCGCCGCCGGCGGGATGAGCGGCGCGAACCACCTCCTGAGTTCGACGACACGGATTGCGCTCCTCGCGGTGGCGGCGGGGGCGGTTGCATCGCCTGCGCTCGCTGAGAAACCCCTATCGCTCTCGTTCGAGGAACGGGGCGAATATGCGCGCATCGTGATGAAGTGGGCGGACGGCGATGAAGATGCGCCCGGCGTGAGCGCGGCGATCGTCGATCAGGTTCTGGTCCTTTCGTTCGATGAACAGGTGTCAGCCAATCTAGACGCATTGTCAGAGGCGCTGCCGAGTTGGGCGATTGTGTCGAGGATCGACGAGACCGGCCGCGCGATCCGCGTGGGGCTGCAACGCGCCGGAAGAGTGCACGTTTCCCAGTCGGCTGATCTGACGGCGGTCGACCTGCTGCGTGAGGAGACCGAACGGGACCCGCCCGATATCGTCTCACCCTTGATCGCCCGCCGCGCGCGCGAAGCGGAGGCTGCGCGCGTTGCAGCCCTGCCGCCGCCGCCTCCCGAAGTTGAAATGGAGATCCGCGGGAGCCACTCGGGCGACACGTCCAGGATCGTGTTGTACTGGCCGCAGCCGGTGAGCTTCCGCACGGTTTCTGAAGCTCCGGGCGAGACCAAGCTCTTGTTCTCGCTGCGTGCGCAGACGGACGCGGCGTACCTCAAGGTGGCGCCGCCAGACAATCTCCAGTCCTACGCGGGTGAAAACACGCCCAAGGGATATGAGGTCACCGTGAAGTCGAAAGCGGCGATGCCGATCCGGGCGTTTGCGTCGGGCCAGGCGGTGACGATCGACATCTCACCGGGCGTCACGCCTGAGACATCCGCGGCGGCTGTTCGTCAGCAGCTCGTAGACGAGGGGATTATCGAGGCCGAGCCGGTTTCCACCGTCAAGGTGGAAGAAGAAAAGCTGGCGCCTACGGCTGCGAGAGCTGCGGCGCTGGAACCCGATCGGTCGACAGTGCCTGCCGCAGCCAGCGAAGACGCTGGCGCTCGCCGCCCCATAAGTCTGTTGCCGGCCAGCGCACAGACCCCGGAAGTTGCGACGCCAACCGACCAGGCGCCCGACCAACCTGCGGTCGATCAGAGGTTTGTAGGGGGCGCCAAGCGCGAAACGCAGCTCCTCGAGGGATGGGAAGATCCAGCCCCGCCAAGCGGTGTGACCGATGTGCGGGTGCGACCACTGACCAATGGCGTAGAGCTCATCGTGGATTTTGTAGATCCTGCCGCCGCGGCGGTCTTCGAACTGAACGGCGATGTATGGGCGGTTTTTGCGGCCAACGCCGATCTGCGGGTCAACCCGTCCAGTCTCCCTGCCGGCGTTCACGTGAGATCGGAGCGCGCCAACAACGCCTCCTACCTCCGGATCGAGAAGCCAGAATCGCTAGCCGCATCAGCTATCGCACAGGGCAATTCATGGACGGTGCGGCTTGCCCCAACCGCAACGCGGCCGGACCGCTTCATCAAGACAACGAGGCGTCCCGCCGAGGGCGGGAGAACGCGAATCGAGTCCGACGTGGACGGCGCCGCAGGGATCGTCTGGCTGCAGGATCCTCTGATCGGCGAGGACATGGCCGCCATCGTTTCCTACGGCCCGACGGCTTCGCACCCCGAACGGTTCGAGACGGTGGAGGTTGGCGCGCCAGCCACCGCCCACGGCCTCGTTTTCGTGCCGCGCGCAGACACTGTCGAAGTCCACCTTGAGGGTGAGCGCGCTGTCGCCACGATTTCGAACCGCTCGCAGTCGCGCACGGTCGCCGAGCTCACGCCCGGCATTCCGAGCGTGGCAAACCCCGCTTTCATGGATTTCGCCTCCTGGGGCGGACTAACGGGACAGGACTGGTACGATCGCCGCGAGGAACTGGAACGAGTGGTGAGCGAGAGTGATCTGGCGACGCATCGCGGCTCAGAAGCGCTGATGCAGTTGGCCGAGTTCTATGTTGGTCACGATATGGCGCTGGAGGCGATCGGGGTATTGCAAGTCGCCTCAGCTGCGCGTGCCGATGTCGATCTCGACGCACAATACCTCGGCTTGGTTGGCGTCGCCAATTTTCTCGCGCACCGTCTGGACACGGCGGACGATTACCTGTCGCGAGGACCTCTGCGCAACGATGCGTCGGCATCGCTCTGGCGTGGCGCGATTTCAGCCGAGCGGGGCGATTGGGAGCGAGCGGCAGATTTCTTTCGTGCGGCCGGCAAACAGCCGTTTGCCTATGCTCCTCAAAAGGCGGCAGCGTTTGCGGCCTATTATGCAGAGGCTGCCTTCCACACCAATGACTTCGAGACGGCGCGCCGTGAAGCGGAGATCGCCATCGATGGCGGAACGGGTGAAGCGGTGGAACGCGGACGGCTGGTGATGGCCATGCTTGCTGCAGTCATAGATGGCGCGGAGGAGGGCTACCGGCAGTACGAACTTCTCGCGGAAACAGCCTCGGAACCGATTGCTGTACGCGCAGAACTGGGCCGGCTTGAGCTGGGCGTGGAAGCTGGCCGAATGGGCGCGGCCGAAGCCGCCTCCGAGCTGGAATCGCTGAGGTTCCGCTGGCGCGGAGACGGGGTCGAGATGAGGACGGTCGGCATCCTGGCCGACCAGTACATGAAAGTGGGCCGTTTTCGTGAAGCGCTGTTGCTGGCCAAGTCCACCTCGCTGCGGGACGCAGACGCGCAAGGCGCCCGCGAACTTCGGATCAAGCTCACGGACTACTTTCGTCAGCTGTTCCTCGACGGCCAGGCGGACCGGCTGGATCCCATACAGGCGCTTGGCCTGTTCTATGAGTTCTCTGAACTGACACCGATTGGCGCTGACGGCGACCAGATGATCCGGAAGCTGGCGCAGAGGTTGGTGGCGTTCGACCTCCTCGAGCCCGCCGCGCAGCTGCTCCAGCACCAAGTCGACAACCGCATGCGCGGTGTGGGCAAGGCTGCGCTCGCCGTCGACCTTGCCACCATCTATCTCCTCGACAAACGCCCGGACCGGGCGCTCGCGGCGATCAACGCAACCAGGCAGCCGTCGATCCCGCGCGAACTCGCTTACGAAAGGCGGAAGCTTGAAGCCGCCGCCTATCGCGACCTTGGCCGGTATGATCACGTCATCGAGCTGATGGAGCCTTTGGACCAGCCCGACGCCCGCGCGCTGCTGGCCGACGCATACCTGCGCAAGCGCGACTGGAGCCGCGCCGCGGACACCTATCTGACGATGCTGCCGCCGCCGCAGGAGAGCAGGCCCTCCGATGCCGAATTCGCCTACAAGGGCGCGATTGCTGCACGGATGGCCAAGCAGCCTGAGCAACTTGCACGCCTGCGGGGGTATGCAGGGCTGTTCGAGGGCCGGTCCGATGGGGCGAGCTTCGATCTGATCACGGCGCAGGCCGACATCGACGGGCAGGCAATATCCGAGGCCGTTCGCAGTCTCGCCGACGCGCCGACGGTGGATGCCTTTTCGGCAGCAATGAAGGCTCGCTTCGAGAGCGCCGACGGGTCCGGGGCTGGCGGATCTCGCTAGTCCTCGTCCGCACGCCCTGCCGAACGTTCCGTTGATGGCTCCAATCCGGCGAAGTCGAACAGATCGCTATCGAGCAGGTGGGACGGTCTGACATTCGCCAGCGCCCTGGCCATGATCTGACGCTTCCCCGGTGACCGCTTTTCCCAGTCATCCAGCATCGCCTTGATCGCCATGCGCTGCAGGCCATCCTGAGTGCCGCAGAGATTGCAGGGGATGATGGGGAAGGCCATCGAGGCGGCGAACCTCGCGATATCGGCTTCAACACACCCGATCAGCGGTCGCAGGACGAACAGATCGCCGGCGTCGTTGAGCAGCTTGGGCGGCATCGCCGCGATCCGGCCTCCATGGAGGAGGTTGAGCATGAACGTTTCGAGGGAATCGTCGCGATGATGTCCAAGGACTATCGCCGAGCATCCCTGTTCCCGTGCGACCCTGTAGAGGATGCCGCGCCGCAGTCGCGAGCACATGGCGCAGTATGTTTTGTCGACAGGCACCTTTTCCGTAACGATACTGTAGGTGTCCTCAGTGACGATCTGATGCTCCACGCCCAACCCGGCCAGGTAGTCCGGGAGCACATGTTTCGGAAAACCAGGCTGTCCCTGATCGAGGTTGCAGGCGACGAGATCGACGGGCAGGGCGCCCTGCCATTGGAGATCGAGAAGCACGCTCAGGAGCGTGTAGCTGTCCTTGCCGCCGGACAGACAGACCAGCCATCTCGGACGTTCGTTGTCCGCCCCGGCACCGACCATGCCGTACTGGTCGATGGTTTCGCGCGTCTGCCGGACGAGCCGCTTGCGCAGCTTCCGGAACGACACCGTCTTTGGCGCACGCGCAAAGACCGGGTGCAACGGTGAGAACTCGACCTGCTCCCGCAATTCACGCTCTGCGCCAAGATCATCTGCCATATCGTCTACCAGGGTCGATGCATTCGAGAACCCGAACGCTCTATCGGACGATGAAGCGTGCGTCACTAGATGGGCGGCCCGGCGACAAAGCTCTCCACTAGCGAGCCGGCCAGCAGCCGCCAGCCATCAACCAGCACGAAGAAGATGAGCTTGAACGGCAACGAGATCGTGATGGGCGGCAGCATCATCATCCCCATCGCCATAAGGATCGACGCGACGACCAAATCGATCACGAGGAATGGAAGGAAGACCATGAAGCCGATCTCGAACGCACGCTTGAGTTCGGAGATCATGAAGGCGGGGGCAAGCACATGAAATGGCGCCTCTTCCGCCGTATCCAGCGTTTCGACCTGGGCCATGTTGGCGAAGAGCGCCAAGTCATCTTCGCCGACGTGCATGCCCATGAACGCCTTGATTGGCCCAACTGCACGCGGCAACGCCTCTTCCAGCGTGATCGCTTCCGCCATGAATGGCTCGATTCCGGCCTGGTAGGATTCAGCGAAAGTCGGCGCCATGACAAAGCCGGTCAGGAACAGCGCCAGAGAGATCACGACCGTGTTGGGCGGGGCGTTCTGCAGACCGATGGCGGTGCGAAGCAGGGACAGCACGACCACAATCCGCACAAAAGACGTGGTCATGATCAGGATTGAAGGCGCCAGCGACAGGATTGTGATCGCAGCGATCAGCTGCACGATACCTGAGGTCAGCCCCTGGCCGGTGCCAAGGTCGACTGAAACCGTCTGCGCTGCTGCCGGCATGCAAGCGGCGATAGCCAGTCCAGTGAGAACGATGAAGCGGGTCTGCAGGGCGGTCATTGTACCGGCTCCCGCTGATCGTCTGCAGGCTCAAGAGCCGGGCGCTCCGCAACGACGCAATCGCCCGCGGGGCCGATGCAGAGAAGGTGTTCGCGGTCGCCCCAGCGCACGACTGCAAGCTTGCGGCGCATGTCCAGTGATCGGAATTCCACCACGCGGAGGTCGCCAGCCCGCGGCTGGGCGCCGGTCATGCCCAGCCGCCCGCCGTATTTTCGCACAGCCCAGGCCATCCCGAGGATCAGCCCCAGGACGAGGATAAGCGCGCCGATAGCGCGGATTGCTTCGATCGGATCCATGACGCGACACGCGGCCATCGCCGGTTATTCGGACCGGCAAGTCGTTAACCCGTCGATGAGGTCGGTAAACGGAAGGTTAACGACGCTGCGTCTGGCTTAATGCCCTCTTAAGCAAAGCGGTCGAATTTGCCTAACAGAGGAGCTGCGACGATGGTCGATCCGACGAATATGTCGATGTTTTCATTGCTGAAGGCGCGCCTTGAGATGCTGGGCGAGCGCCAGAAGGTGATCGCGGGCAACGTCGCGAACGTTTCGACGCCGGGCTATGTGCCGCAGGACGTCGATACCGAGGCCTTCGCCAAATCGATGAGCGCCCAAATGCGCAGCGGCTCGACTGGGGATGGTCTGGCGACGACAAACGCCAGGCACATCAGCTCCGGAAGCGGGGGAACTGCGAGCTTCTCTGTTCGACCAAGTCCCGATTCCGAGACCACGCTGGATGGAAACAGCGTCGTGGTCGAGGAGCAGATGATGAAGATTGCCGAAACCCGAATGGATTTCGAGACGATGGTGGGCCTTTACCAGAAGAGCCTGGGCCTGCTGCGAATGGCCTCTCGCAGCCCGCGCTGAGACTGGCAAAGGCTGACGCACAAATCAGGAGCAGGACATGTCTTCCGATCTAGTTTCCGCGATGTCGACGGCCGCGAGCGGTTTACGCGCCCAGACCGTGCGCATCCGCGTATCCGCAGAGAACATCGCTAACGCCGATTCGACCGCGCAGACGCCCGGGGAGGACCCCTACCGGAGGAAGATCCCGACATTTCAGTCATTCATCGACAGGGAGACGGGGGCGGGGCAGGTGCGCGTCAGCGGCGTCTATGCTGATCAGACGCCCTTCACCCAGAAGTACGATCCCGCGCACCCCGCGGCCGACGAGAAAGGCTATGTGATGACCTCCAACGTCTCATCACTTGTTGAGATGGCTGATCTCAGGGAGGCGCAGCGGGCCTATGAGGCGAACCTCAACGTTGTCGACGCCAGTCGTGCGATGATGATGGGCATCGTGCAGATCCTGAAAGCCTGAGGGAGACTGAGCGATGTCTGACATCGGGATCGCAGCGGCAAAAGCGTACGCGCAGGCGGCGAGCGCCGCCGCCAGGCCGGACTTCGCCAAGCCTGCCGAGCAGGACGACGTGTTTGGCGAGATGCTCGGCAAGGCCATCACATCTGTGCAGAAGGCTGGAACATCGGCCGAAAGCAACATAACCAACGCCGCCATGGGACAGGCCGACCTCGTCGATGTCGTAACCGCCGTGGCCGCAGCAGAAGCCACGCTTGAAACGGTTGTTTCCGTCAGGGATTCCGTGATCCGCGCCTATCAGGAGATCATGAGGATGCCGATCTAGGCCACTCCGCACAGTTGAGCATCCGGGGGCTCGGCTAAGCTCTTGGCTAACGCTTTCTGAAGACCTGACGCAAATTGGGCGTCGGGCAAAAGTACAGAATTAAGTCTTCTTCCGTATGGTCGCGTCAAAATACCAAGGCGGATCATACAATGAGGTTGAAAAGAAACCTCTCCAAGTCGCAGGACGGCAGTACGCTGGTCGAGTTCGCGCTACTCGCCCCGGTCTTCTTCCTTTTGATCACCGGAATGGTCGAGTTCGTTCTCTACCACTACAAGCTCTACGCGCTTAATCACGTCGTCTATGAGGCGACGCGGAACCTGCAGACGGGGGAGGTCCAGAACTGGACCGACGGCGATCCGGCCACGACCAATGATATGTGGGTTGCCTTCAACAACGAGGTCTGCACCCACGCCGGCGCCATGCTGAACTGCAACAACCTGGCCTTCGACGTCCGCAACTTCGACACGATCAGCGCCGTCACGTACCCGCCCGCCACATTCGATGAACACGGAAACCCCACCAATTTCGAGTTCGATCCCGGCGGCCCCAAATCCTATTCTGTGGTTCGAGCCTCGATGAAGCATCACTTCATCACGCCGATGCTCAATGAAATCATGGGTCTTGCCGATGGCGCGCCGGCGATCATGAACGCTTACTCCATCGTGAGAAACGAGCCATGGTCCGGATAACTAATCCCTTCCGGTGTCGGCGTCTGGGGTCAGATCGCAAAGGCATCGCAGCCGTCGAGTTCGCACTCATCGCTCCGGCGCTGATCGTCCTCTTCATGGGCGTCATTGAGCTCACGTTTCGTTTTCACGCGAGCCAGGAAGCGACACGCTACGTCCACCAGGCAGCCGACCTGATTTCGCGCGAGCACGGCATGACGACTGGCGACCTGGACGCAATCTACGACGCGTCAGTCCACATGATGAAGCCGCTGGACACGACCTCAAACCTCGACATGGATGTTGTCGCCATCGCCCTTGAGGACGATGGGTCTGGCGGGATCGACAAGCGTGTGCTGTGGCGCAGGACAGCGGGCGCTGGAGTTCCCTACGATCTCAATGACGTCACGGGTCTGGGCCAGGTCGACGAAAGCGTTATCCGTGTCGGCATTCGCTACAAGTACACCAGTCCGGTCTCGACCCTTTTTGGCGGGCCGAATGTCAACTTCGTACGCGAGTCGTTCTCGCGGCCGCGTGCGCTTCGCTACATCAAGATGGACGGGCAGGAAGACCACAACGGCGCAACAGCAACGTTTGGGAATTAGTGGGGGAGCTTCGCTCTGCGGGCTGAGATTCGACAATGACCAAATTCAACGCTGCAAGTCTTACAAAGTGGGTCAATCACGCTCGTCGGTTTAATCGCGACCGGCGCGGCGCATTCGCCATGCAGTTCGGCCTGATGCTGATACCGATCGTCCTGTGTGTGGGGCTCGCGATCGATGGTGGACGCGTGTTCCTCGCACGGTTCAATCTCGCGTCCGCGCTGGACGCCGCTGCGCTCGCCATGGGCTCGACCGTCGATCCCGATGTCGACCTCAACGCGATGGCTGCCAGTTTCGTCCACGAGAACTTCAGGATGGCGGACACGGGAACAGTTGTTCTGGCCTCGACGCCGGAGACGATCACGCCGACGACCGAGCTGATCACGCTCAGGGGCACGGTGCCCGTACAGACCTATTTCATGCCTCTGGCTGGCATCTCGAGCGTCAACGTGACCGCCGAGAGCGTCGTGCGGCGCGGCGGGGCGGATGTCGAAGTGGCGATGGTGCTCGATACAACAGGGTCGATGGCGGGCACGCGTATCGCAGACCTCAAGGACGCCGCGAAGGAGCTCGTCAGCATCGTCGTGAACGATGTGCAGACACCGTACTACTCCAAGGTCGCTATGATCCCTTACGCAAACTCGGTGTATCTCGGCGCAAGCGCAGATACCGTCCGCGGCGCGCCGCCGGCAGGTGTGGACATCACGGCTGGCGCGCTGCCGCCGGCGCCCACGAAGGTGATGTATGACGCAACGAAACAAAGCCAGGTCCGCATCTACTCTTCCAATCACGGACTGAGCAACAACGACATCATCCGGATCGATGGCGTCGTCGGCATGACCCAGCTCAACGGCAAGACCTTCCGGGTCAAGAACTCCGAAACCAACCGATTCCGGATCAGGTACGAAGGCGGTCCGAATGACGGGAACTGGGTCAACTCCAGCAGCTGGCCATCTTATATCTCCGGCGGCGTGATCACTGTGCTGAGCGGCGGTAGCTGCGGCGCCGATTGTGAAGTCATCCTGACAGCGCCAAACCACGGCTTCTCGAACGGCGACTGGATCCGCATCGAAGGCGCGACCGGCTGGGGAGAAATGAACAACAGCGGCGACAGCGCGTGGGAGGTCAAGAACGCGACCACCAACACGTTCAAGCTGAAGAATTCGGACGGTTCGGGCTGGGGCTCCTACACGGGAAGCGGCAAGGCATTCTGTACCACTGTCGGATGCAAATACCTCCGCTACAGTACAGCGAGCGGGGCGACGCGCGTCCGCGCGATCAGCGAGTGCGTGACCGAGCGCGTCGGCTCGGAGCAGTACACGAACGCCTCCTACGTGACCAAGGGCGTGGGCTATCACTACCCCGCAGGCAGCGGGAACCTCGCCTGCTCGAGCGACAACCAGCTTGTGGCCCTGACGGCAAACAAGACGACGCTGAACGATGAAATCGATGACCTGTCGACCAGCGGTTCGACTGCCGGCCATATTGGTCTCGCGTGGGGATACTATGCGCTGTCGCCAAGCTGGAACACCCTCTGGCCGAACGCGTCGCAACATGCGGGCGAGTTGGGAGCCACCGATCTCGTCAAGGCGATGGTCATGATGACCGACGGCGAGTTCAACACGGGATACTGCAAGGGCGTCATTGCAAACGACTCCGGCTACGGCAGCAACAGCGAGCAGATCAGCTGCAATGCCGAGAACGGCGGCTTCTACGCTCAGGCGACGAACCTGTGCAACGCCATCAAGGCCGACGGGATCCACCTCTACACGGTTGGTTTCGCAATCTCAGCCGGATCGTCGGAAGACACGTTCCTTAAAGGGTGCGCGACCTCCAACGAGCACTACTATCTTGCCTCAAACGGTGCGCAGCTGACGGCCGCGTTCAAGTCGATCGCCAAATCGATCTCCCTGTTGCGCCTCGCGAAGTAGGTCTCAGACCCACATCAGAGATGGCTCGTCGCACCTACTGGTCGGCGAGCCGCATTCGCTCCGACACCGCCCGCGCAGATGGGTCGTCGATGGCGCCGGCAGCGGCAAAGCGCTGAAGTGCCAGCCGCCAAAGCCATTTCGCAGAGCCGAGCCGTCCGTCAGCTGCGGCGTGGTCGCCCGCCAGCCCCGTCAGCTGCGCCAGTTCGACCGGGTTGGTCTCCGGCGCTTCATTGAACTGCCTTCGCGTTTCGGTGAGCATGCGGTCTGCATCTCTCAGCCTGTTTTCAGTGATGGCCTGTCGGATTTCCGCGAGGACTGAAGCGCCGGATCCTGCACCTGAACCCGCCTTCATTGATTCCTCAGCGGTATCCGCAGGCGGCTTGGCTGGTTGAGACAGGGCCGGCGCGTCGTAGTTCGGCGGCGCTTCGGTCGCCGGAGGGATCGAGCCAACGGGAGCGGGGAAGGGCCGCGAAGCCACAGGCGGTTCTAGGGAGCCTTCGGCGGCGGGTGCTGGCGGCGGAGTGGGCGTCGAAGGGGTCTCCGCCGGGACGGGCTCCGCCAGCGATCCCGGTTCTACGCTCTTCCTGATCGGCTCCGGCTCAGTCGATTGGGATTCGCGAGCAGGGGGTGCGTTGTCCGCCTCGGGCGCCGGGGACGGCGGTTGACCAAGTCCTTGGGAGCGGAATGGCTCTGTAGGAGGTTGAGATGGTTGCGGAGCCGGCGCGGCGGGTTGTACGCCGGTCATGCCTGCCGGTCGCAATCCTTCCGGAAACCTGACATCCTGGGGGTTCCCTCGCGCAAGCTCCTCGGCCTTGGCTGTGTAGAATTGCTCGGCCTGTTTCAGGAGCCGTGCGCGCCGCTCTTCTTCCTCCACCCGCTTCGCCTTCGCCTTGGGGCGCGGACCAAGGGCGTGGACCATCGTGACGGCGCCCACGATCAGAGCGACCAGACCGCCGAGGAAGAGCCAGATCGACTGGCCGGGCGAGGGAGGAAACATGCCCTCCACTGATCCGCGGCTGGTCCATGCCAGATAGCCGCCCAGAGCGGCCAGGACAGCTCCCCCGAGCGCCTCGATAACGCGATACACCATCACACCGTCCCGATCGGCCTCTCTGATGCGGCCCAATGAAAGCGACGATTAATCCAAGCCACGGATTTCACAACAGCGATCGCCTGTGAAGTAACGGTTGGCGTCGCTAAGAGCCCGGTAATTGCTCACTTTTTCCGACCGGCGCCTGTCAGCACGCTTTGTTAACCTCTTGTTTGCCATAGTTAACGACCGAACCCTTCATTCCAGAGGTGCTGCCATGACGGGCGGAGAAATTCTCGACCTTGGGCGCGATGCGCTCTGGGCGACGGTCTTGATATCCGCACCTGTGATGATCACAGGCATGGTGGTGGGCCTGGTGATCGCGTTCTTTCAGGCGCTGACGCAGGTGCAGGAAATGACGTTGGTCTTCGTGCCGAAGATCATCGCGATCTTCATCGCGATGGTGATTTTCCTCCCGCTCATGGGCGCGATTCTCGGGGGGTTCGCTCAGGACATATTCACTCGTATCGCGTCGTATTAGCAGGGAGCCGATTAAGCGTTGGATCAGCTCACCCAATACGCGTGGATCGGCGTCCTGCTATTCTCCAGGCTTGGCGCGGTGTTGATGCTGGCGCCTGGCTGGGGCGAGCAGGCGACACCGACCACCATACGACTAGCGGCCGCACTTCTGGCGACCATGGCGCTGGCGGCCGGCCTGGCGCCGTCCGCGCCGCCTTTGCCCGGGAATATCGCCGAAGCTGTGCCCCTGATCTTCATGGAAGTTGTGACGGGTCTGATCCTCGGCGCCGGCGTGAGGCTCCTGATGAGTGCGACTCAGGTCGCGGGCGCAATTGTCGGGATGGGAACCAGTCTTTCGTTCGCACAACAGGTCGACCCCATCATCAATCAGCAGTCGGCGATTTTCTCCTCATTCCTGTCCCTGATCGCGGTCGTCCTCGTGATGTCCATCGGCCTTCATCGCGTGATGATATCGGCGGCCGCGGAGAGCTATGCAGTCTTTCCCCCGGGGGGATTGCCGCCGCTTGGCGATGTCTCGGTCTTCTTCATCGACACGGTCTCGACCGCTTTCAGGCTGGGCGTCCAGATCGCTGCGCCGGTCCTCGTGTTCTCAATCATCTTCAACGCCTCACTGGGGATGGCCTCAAGGCTTATTCCACAGGTTCAGATGTTCCTGGTCGCCATGCCGATGACGGTCATGCTGGGAACGGCGGTATTTGCTCTGGGCCTCGGCGGGGGACTCATGGTCTGGCTGAGCGCGATGGAAACACAGGCGAACTACTTCATCGCCAGGCAGAACTAGATGGCCGAAGAGCAGGACAAGAGCCAGAAGACCGAGGCGCCGACTCCCAAGCGGCTGGAAGAGGCGCGCAAGAAGGGCGATATCGCCAAGAGCCAGGATGTGCCGATCTGGTTTGTGCTCCTGGCGGCAGCCGGCATCCTCGCGGCGTCCGGCCCGATCCTCGGCTCCGTGGCTGCACCGCTGGCCAGAATTCTTGATCATCCCCATGCATTCGAGCTGACGAACGGTGGTGCGCAGATCCTGGCGACTCAGGTTCTGCTCGCCGTCGGCGGACCTGTCGCGATCATCTTCGGCATTCTGGCTGCGTCTTCGTTTCTCGGGCACCTGATCCAGCATCGCCCGCTGTGGACGCTCCACAAGGTCAAACCCGAGGTGTCGAAGCTCGATCCGGTGAAGGGGCTGGGACGGATCTTCGGCGCTCAGGGGTGGATGAACCTGCTGAAGGCGGCGCTGAAGATGCTCGCGGTATCTGCCGCGATGCTGTTCGCGGTTTGGCCGGAGCGGAACGCGTTGTCCGAGGCGGGGCTGCTGGAGCCGGAATTCCTGGTCGCCCTGATCCAGTCCTTGGTGGGACGATTGTTCATCGCCGCCCTCGTTGTCGTCGGGATCGTCGCAGCCATCGATTTCCTCTGGCAGCGGCAATCGTTCATGTCCCGCATGAAGATGTCGCGGCGCGATGTCCGCGATGAAACCAAGCAGTCGGAAGGCGACCCGCAGATCCGCGCCCGCCTGCGCGCGATCCGTCAGGAACGCGCAAGGCGGCGCATGATGGCCTCGGTCAAGGACGCCACGGTCGTGATCACCAACCCGACGCACTATTCTGTTGCATTGAGATACGATCCCGACCGCGACGCGGCGCCGGTCTGCCTCGCCAAGGGCGTCGACGAGCTGGCGCTGCGGATTCGCCAGAAGGCGCGGGACGAAGGGGTGCCGCTTGTGGAGAATGTCCCGCTGGCGCGCGCCCTCTATGCCGGCGTCGAGATCGACGAGCCGGTTCCCAAGGAGCATTTCGAGGCGGTCGCAAAGGTGATCGGGTTCGTCTTCAATACTGCGCGCAATCGCAGGGCCCATTAACCCTCTAGGGGCCGCAAAACGCTACGAATCAGGCCAATACTGTCGCTCAGAGCCATGGATCAGACCAAATGAGCAATCCTCGGGACCTCCTGCCGGACGAGCCCGGCCACGAGACTGCCGCTGCTTCGCACGCATCCAGGGGGTTCGATCCGCTGCAGGTCGGTTTCTGGGGCGCCCTGGCGGTTGCCGGCGGCGCGGCCGGAATGGCGCTGACCTGGCGCGAAGCTGTGGGTCCGGCCGGCGCAGTGCTCGTAGTTGGTCTTGGGGCGATGGCGCTGGTACTCGCGCTTTGGGCGTTTCGCGGCGGCGGCAAGAGCCTCGGTCTGTTTCCTGAGCGCGGCGCGGCCGTAGCGGTGGCGCAGACGCGCGCGAAGACGGCATGGCTCGATGCGCTGGGCGAACCCGCGCTGATCTCGGATCGCAGCGGCGCGACGCTGGCCGCAAACGCCGCCTATGCCGACCTGTCCCGGGTTGCGCGACGCCTGGGGGAATCCAGCCATGTGCCATCGCTGGATCGGGTGTTCAGCAGTCATCCGGGAATGTCCCAGCCGCTTTTCCGGCTGTCGAAATCTGTAAGGGCGGGCGAAGCGCGAAGGGAAGTTCTGCCAGCGATACAGATCGGTGAGACGACCGCGACGGTGCAGTACGAGGCAAGTGTTTCGCCGCTCGGCGACAATCGCGCCCTCTGGCGGCTGCGGCAGGTCGAGACAACCACAACAGCGACCAGTTCGGTCGACTCCCGGGCCCTATACATGGAGGATGCACCGGTCGGATTCTTCTCGGCCAGGCGGGATGGCCGCGTGATCTACGCCAATCAGGCGCTTCGGAAACTGCTCGGGTTGCCAGACGAGCTGGCGGGGCTCCGGATCGAGGACATCCTGCACTCGTCAGGACTGCGCTTGATGAAGCAAGAGAACCGCAGCGGATCATCCCAACGCGCGGAAGTGGTGATGCGCGCACGCGACGGCGTAGAAGTGCCTGCGACGCTGATTACGACCTGGAGCGGGAAGGGGGCTGAGGCCCTGACCAGATCGGTCGTGCATGTGGCGAGCGCTGCTGACGCCGTGTCGGTGCGCCAGACCGGCGGCGCGAGCGCAGCCGCAGCGCGCCAGGCGGGAGCAGACCAGCTTCCATCGCCGTCCGGCGACATGATGTTCGCTGACGCGCCGTTTGGCGTCGTCCGCCTTGAAGGCGAAAGCGTCGATACGGCGGTGATGCTGGACGCCAACCGGGAGCTCATGTCCATCAGTGGCGGACGCGCACAGCCCGGCTCGCGTTTCGCTGACCTGTTTGTGGCTGATGAGGGACCGGCGGCGCTCGCCGAGAAGCTCCGTGAGGCGCTGGACAAGGCCGTCAACCTGCGGTTGGCCGGCCCCGATGAAAAATGCGCCGACGTATTTGTCGTGCTCGACCGTCATGGACGTCCATCGGCTGCCTATGTCATCGATGTGACCGACAAGGTTCAGATGCAGCAATCGCTGGCGGCCGGTC
>JACLAD010011619.1_pt1 | contig 29749 bp, 10 predicted proteins | sample 8027901 | NCBI WGS metagenome assembly JACLAD01 (sample SAMN15725071, study PRJNA655200) | protist metagenome | isolation source: fluorescence activated cell sorting (FACS) single amplified genomes of... | place: Spain: Blaines Bay Microbial Observatory, Mediterranean Sea | collected 2016-07-05 | reverse complement strand
TAATCCAGAGAAACCACACAAAAAATTACACAACATAACAAAACAGAACATATCACAAACAAACAAACAAAAAAAACTACAACAACAATGGCATCATTTGGCTCGTCCTCCTCAACTGGAAGTACATCCATTGAAGAAGCAATAGCAAATTTAAAAAATAGACAAAATACATTAGCTGAAATTGAACCAAATAATAATAATAATAATAATGAAGCTGATGAAAAAGACCCCAATGTTATACAGTGGAAGGATATGACAAAGGAACAACAAGAAATAACTTTAAAGCGACGATTTCAAAATTGCATGGTATATATTAAAAATCTTCCTTATAAAATAAAAGCAGAAGATTTAAAAATGTTATTTTCTAGATTTGGAGAGATTCTTAATATTGCGTTAGGAAATGAAGATGCAACATTAGGAACAGCATTTATTGTATATAAAAAACAAAAACAAGCAAAAGCAGCAATCAATGCTTTACGTGGTTTTAAACTACGTGAACGATATTTAATTGTCCAACCATATAATCCTTTAACAATGAAAGAAAAAGTAGAAAAACAAATTGAAAGACGCCGTGAACAAGTTAGTAATAGTAAAAAATCTAACGGAAATGCAAAAAAACAGCGTGTATCGTAAAATAAATAAATATTAAAAAGTTAATACAAATAATATCGTATGAGAATAAAATAAAAAATTATGCATTTATTACTACATTTTTCTTCTTCTTCACAAAAATAAATAAATAATAAAAAAACCTCACACACACGCCCCATTCTCTCCTACGACTTCCGTAGATTTAGATTTTAAAAATTAAAATGTATTTTACTCCTACACTATCATTTACCCTCTTCATCATTTATATATGACGAGAAATAATGTTCTTCGTATATTTTTCTACACCGCACACTATCCTTCTCTCTCTCTCATCATCATCACACTATCTCCTTCATTCTTTTCGTTGTTTTTCATCCTTTCATTTGATTTGTTGTAAATTCATGACTATAAAAATCAGATAATCGTGTACCATCTCTTGCTAAACTTCTTGGATGATCCAATTGTATGCATGGAAATGTTACTTTCCCTGCTTCGCCACCTAAGTCTAGTTCAATAGTTTTATATACAGGATGCATTATATGATATACATGTTTGGAATTGAAGAAATCTAATCGATCATAACCAACTTTATACATAGCTAAACATACACAATTTTGATCTTTATCTGCCATGATTAATAACACAGGTGGTATTTTCCCTTGTCCAGAAATTGGTACTAAAAATGTCAATGGAACAATCGTTCCAGGATTTTCCCCTTCTTTTAAATCTGATAAACCAACAACTTCTGCTTTTAATTTATCATCTTTATTATTTTGAACCTTTTCAATTAATTTTAAATGATGCTTATTCGTCATCATAGCTTTACACATAGCAATTAAACGTTTCAGTTTCAGACCACCTTTTTTTTTAACTAAATCTGATGCTTTTTTAACTTTTTTTTTAATAATTTCAATTCGTTCCTCTGATTGTAAACCAATTGGATCAATTTCAAATGCAGTACGATAATCAGCAACTGCTTTAGTATAATTTTGTGTATACGTATGTACCTCTGCGCGATTGTAATATAAATCTGGCAATAACGATACATTTACATCACGAAATTTAGCAGCACGTTCATATGCTGATAATGCTTTTTTCAAATCAGTCGGATCATGATTTAAATTAAAAAAACTACCAAGATACGCATTACCAAGCACATACCAACTTTCAGCATCATTGAAATCTAATGCTAAGGCTTCCTTTGCAACTTTAATACTTTCATTAATATTTTCTTTTGCTTTTTCCACTTGTTCTTTCACTGTCTTTTCGTTTGGTCGTATTTGTCTTAATAACATAGATAATAAACGCAACGTAGTGCTAGTTCTCGTTTGCTTTAATGCACCATCAAAACAACTTTTTGCTGTATGAAAATCTTGTTTTTTCCAAAAACATTCACCTAAACAGTTCCATGCATCTACGTTTGTTGGATCTAACTTTACTGCTTTTGATAAATCTTTCTCTGCCGTTTCATTGTACGTTTGAAAGACACTATTAGCTTTACCTTTTAAATATGTTGCTTTTGTCTTTCGTTCACCTTTTAAACCTTGATTGTTCTCACATGCCGCAATGCATTCAAATATTGAATCTACCATGGATTGTAACCTTTTTTCTTTTTCACCAACTACTGGTGGAAAAAATGTATCCCGTATCCGATATAATTCCGTACATAAATTTTCTGCTTCAATTAATTTATCATCCGATGTAATTGCTGCCATATTGTATAAAAAATATTTTTTTAATTAATTTATATATAGATGTGTGATTTGAAACTTTTCTCCTCGAACGTTGTTGTCTATATATGTATATATATATCAATGTTGATCTTGGTTTGTCTCTCTTAGTTGTCTATAATATATATATATTTTGAATTTAAAATGTTTCAAAAAGCAAAAACCTCATCAAAACCAGTCGATTATTATTTTTAAACTATAATATATTAATATTGTAATTAACGCTATATGCATAGTAAATTATGTAAATTATAAAAGAGATAGGAAAATATTAGAATACTAGCAAGTAAAGAAGAAAGGAGTGTTTTCTCTATCATAGATTTTCACCAAGTAAAGGCAACACACATAAATAGAATAAATAAATCACACATATGGCATGTAACATACATTTTCCCTGTGTGGTATTCATTCAGAGAGTGGTGGTGAAACGAGAGTGAAGATATAAGAAAGATAATTTACCCAAAAAAAACACATATACAGAGAGGGAAAAAACCCTTTTTTTTACACACACATACGCTCTAAGAAATCATATTTCAACATATCCGGATTGAGTTGTTTCATTGCTTGCCAAAACCCAGAATAATATGATTTTCCCATCGCCCCTTGGTCTCTATAACTTTGCGCCATGAAATGTACAATTGCTGGCCTTCGTTTGCATAAAAACATGCCTACTTTCTTCGCTTCATCGCACTCTATGTTTTTTGTCGTATCCATACCACACGTTCGTAAATGTTCTTGAAATGCATGGAATTGTATATTGTATTGACATGGTAATGGATATACCAATTCTGGGTGTAAACTAAAAATAGAATTGAATATATCTTGATCATTCATTTGTGGATTCCAACTTTCTACTTCTACTTCAAGATCACCTTTCATTTTAATATATTTTGTAATAGATTTTTCAACTAAATCTTGCCATCCATCTCCACGTCCCATGCGTTTAAAATTTAACATCACAATGCCACCTATAAAACCATTACCATGATATTTATTTTTCATAATCATTTTAACAGTATTTGTTTCTGTTTTTTTTTTATTATTATTACGATCATCATCAAGGTCAGCATCCTCATTATTTACTTTATCCTCGACACCGTTAATTTTTCCATCCGTTAAATCATTCACACTGGGTTGGTTTCTACCAGCACCCCATGGTTTATATATTTCCGGCATACCAATCATTGCATTTGTTGGAAAATTATTAAATTCATTCCATAATTCTACTACATCTTCTAAAAATATTTGATCACTTTCAACTGCAATTAAACCATCGACACCAGGTATATTTTTTAAATATCTATACATATATAAACGGCAATAACCAGCATGACCGCTATAATGTGCACTTTGTGTGAAATTAAATTTTTTCAACAAACGTTCATTTGGTTTGACACATACTTGTTGAAAATCATAAAAACTGATACGCAAACCAGGTAATTTCAAGGCTACAAAATTTTCAGTGAAATATATACGCCCAGCTGGATCAACAATTAAATGAAAATGTAATATATTTGGCCGTTTACGATTAAATAAAATACTTTTGATCATAACCATTGCTTCATCATAACGATCATATGATCTTGCTGAAAGCACACCAATATGTACAACGGGGTATTCATCCGTAGCATCAAGTGCTGGTAAAAAATTTCCTGGAACATTCGTATTGACCGGTATGCCAGTTGTTGGATCTTCCTCCATGCAACTATCCCAATATGTAATTAATCCCATCTTTGGACGTGGTAAGCTTGAACTTGGAGTGACACGAAACCATGTTTGTGTCATTGTTCCACGTTTACCAAGTGGTGTCCCATCTATGGAATACAATTGCGCACTAACACCATTTAAACCTTCTGGAAAATTAGTCGAGACAACGATTTCTTTTCTCATAGGTTTTAAGCATTGATCTGTACTTTCGCCAACATGTGTTACCATACCTTGTTCATTAACATGTATATCTTTACTAATCGTCATGCATACAATACCATCGTCTTTCTCAAAGCCATCCAATCGAACGGCAACACCAACATATTGTACAGATAAATGTTCCTCCGTTCTTGGAAATGTTATACCAACCTTTGCAGGTTTCACATCTACAATAACATTGATGCTACGTGTATCTTTCGATATAATCTGACCTTGTACACGGCCATCTAACGTAGCATTCAATTCTAACGTTGCTATTGCTAATAATTGTCCACCTTCTAATCCACTCATTTCAACATCTGTAATGTCGTTGAAACAACTACGTTGTTTACCATGGCGAAATAATAATTCTAAACACATAACAATATTTCGTTCCATTAAATTAGTATTTTCAGGCTCAATTGCTAAACCAACTAATACATCGGATGATTTCAAAATTTCACCTTCATTTGGTGACGTGAAAAATATTTGTGGCATTTCTACACCACCAGCTACTAATGACTCTTTTGATAATGGTTCAATTGGATATTCAGCATGTTCTTTTGTTGGTAAATACACATATCCATCGTCGTCGTAGTCGTCGTTGTTCTCTTCTTCTGTTACCATCACTGCTGTTTCGTCGCTACTTTTTATTTCTTCTTCTTATAGACGACTCTTCTAATGCCTGGAATGATGAATCTAAATTCAAAAAGATAATAATAAGATGTATTATATATATATATTCAATCGGATAGGTTAGACGACTATTTTTTGAAAATAGATTAAGATATAAAATATAAAAACAAAACAGACCGTTGTGTGTGTGTGTAAATATATACGTTATAGACCATTTTTGAAAATAGTTTGTACATGCATTCATCTAGTAATTTTTGTGCAGATTAAAGCCTTCAAAAAGAATAATGTCCATCTTAATTATATTTTTCAACTTCTTCATTTTACTACAATTTTTTATTGTTATCCACGCAACAAACCCAAATTGCTCATCGACTGGATTACATATTAGTGTATGGAAAAAACATGGTGGTAGTGCTTTAAATCACTGGATTGAACAAAATATTTTATCAGTAATAAGAAAAATGGAAGAATCCAAAAGTAGTGATGAATCTAGTATGGTTTGCAACACAATTCAACCGCAACTAACAAATGATTACATGAACTTTGCTGAGATTTTAGTGAAAGAACATTCATTAGATTTATTTGATGTAGATATTGTTTATCCAGGACGTTTTCGAAAATACACATCGGATTTAACAGATTATTCACAGTTTGATGATTTACGCGCATGGCTTGATAAAGATTTGGAAAAAGCATATTCATCATCAGATGGAAAAACTCTGTTAGCATTTCCATGGTTTAAAGAGCATGGAGTATTAATATGGCGAAAAGATCTTTTAAAGAAACATGGTTATGATGAAAATGAACCATTATCTTCAGATTTTACATGGGAACGGATGGCACACATTGCAGCAGATATTCAAAGCAAGGAAAGTCAATTAACAGATGGTTATGCATGGCAAGGGAACAATTATGAAGGTTTAACATGCAATGTTATGGAATGGATTGGATCTGATGGAGTAACAAGCCGTATAATCGATGATGATAAAATAACACTCGTTGTTAACGAGACGACGGTAAAATCATTTGAACGAGTTGCAAGTTGGATTGGCACGATAACATCGAAGGATGTAATTGAAGGTGATGAAATGACTGTAAAAAATAAATTTGAAACGGGAAAAGCATTATTTATTCGTTTGTGGTCTGGAATGTATGATGGTGTTGCAAAAGCTGTTGCAGAAAATAATAAAAAGGATGGAACAACATGGGATATTGGTGTTTCATTCATGCCAAAAGGGAACGTAATGAAAGCAGCTACTTTAGGTGGATGGGGATTAAGTGTTAGTAATTTTAATAAAGACAGTAGTAATTATTGCAGGAAAAAAAATGCATTGACAGCATTGAACTGGATGGTAAATTTAACAGCGCAGAAAGCATTTTACAAGCAATTTCAGCGCAATCCAACGTTCAACTCGACCTTCATCGATGAGTTATGTAATGAATCTGACGAATTTCAAGTAGTTTGTGAGTTAAATAAACAGAAAAAAGCTTCTGTTAATCCAAAACCAAAATTATTTTCCCGACCAGATGTTTCTTTTAATTATCGTTTGAAATCAGAAGTTATATATGATTTTGTTCAAACATTCATAGAATTTTATGTAAATCATGAAAGTTATGATCAAATGTTAAAAGAATTAAAGGTAAATAATGGACCAAAATATACGAGTCCAACAAATATAAGCGATGCAGGTACAATGTTAAATAGGATGATTTGTGTCCTTAACTCTGAACTTTCGAAAGATACTATGGTAAAAAACGACATTGTGGAGTCTAAGCGTCTTCCCTGTCAATGTGGAAAATCGGAATATTGCTCAAGAAACGATGATTATTATTATCCGAATGGCAAAAGTGATGAAGAAAATAGGTTTTTAACGTATGTGAAAAGAACGGAAAACAATAATTTTTTTTATCCCGGTGATCAATTTTGCTCAAATCAAAATAATTTCACACATAATTTAGTTAAAACATTTGGATATTTACTAGTTGCAATTATATATGCCTTGTGCATTTCGTTATTTGCATGGATTGTGATGAATTTGAAGAATAGAGTTGTCAACCATTCTCAGCCAATATTTTTGGTTTTAGTTTTAATTGGTGTATCCTTGAATACATCTACAATCATACCATTTTTGATGGACGAGAGGAGCGTTGAAGGTTGTACACCAAATAAAGATAATGTTGTTGTTGATTTCCAAGAAAAATGCCAAGAGCCGTTAGACACAGCATGCCGTTCCTTGCCATTTACCTATATGTATGGCTTCGTGATTACATTTAGTGCTTTATTAGTAAAATTATGGAGGGTAGAGAAAATTTTTAACAACACTCAGTTACGAAGATTGCGAATCAATATGTGTCATTTATATTCATTGATTGGAGGCTTACTAGTCTTAGTTACTATTATAAATACATTGTTGGTCACTAATCCTTCTGCTTTAATTGGTGGGCAAGGATTTACATGGTGGAGACTACGGGTGACAGAAAGACGTGATACATTGTGTAACAAATTGCCACCATTGGACAAAGACAAAAATATGAATTTTTGCGACAAATATTTATCGAAAATGTCCATCAGCTCTGTCGGTATGTGTCGCTTTGCACAAACTTCTTGTATTCATTCAAATGCTGGATCTATGATTAGTTCTGGAATGATTGCTATTGTGTTGGATGCAGCGTTAATGATAATATTTTTACTGTACAGCATGTACATATCCATTAAAACAAGAGAAATCAAGACGTCATACAATGAAGGAAAATTCATTTTAATTAGTTTGGTAAATCAATTTCAATTATCTATTGTTGGTGCTGCTATAGTAACGAAATTATCTGAAGTTGAGTCTGGCGATCCGACATACTTTGCCCTAGCTATAATTTGCATTATTAGTTTTAGCAATTTATCTACGATACTATTGATATTTTTACCGAAATTAATTGTCTGGTACTCACCAAAATTAGCAACAAGATTGTCAATTGGAGGGCAGAATTCTAGTAAAGCGGAGCCCGGTACGAGTAGTGTTGAGTTGAGCAAACCAACCGTTTTTGATGATGAAGACACGACTGAAGTTCCTAATCCCGCGTTTGATATACGAGCATCTACTATGAATATTAGATAAAGGAAGGGTACGAGTTTAAAAAAATTAAATTAGTCACAGAATATATATAATTATTATTAAATCCTTGTAATCCCCCCGGATTTGCAAGTGGTAAAAAAGGTGCACTTCTCTGAAATAGGCTTAGTAGACTACATAAATTACATAGGGTGTTACCTGATATTATGGTGATAGGAGTTGAAAACAGTAGTGTTAGTAATTTAATAGTACAAAATACACACATTATCACACATATCATCCTCTAAACATATTTAATTACAAATATAATATAAAACATAATTAATCGCCGGCATTACTTATTTATATCTCTATGAACAAAACGTGTACGAAATACTAGAGCAGATATGAAAAGAGATGATGATGAACAGAAAGATGAAACTTATCGCAAGGACAATTGGGAATATTTTTCAAGAGATGAATTGTCCCGTTATGAAAGAGATGCAAATTATGATTCAGATGATGAGCGTGCATTAAATGAAGCAAGTGACTCCGGGTTTACATCTGAAGAGGAGGAAGAATAAAAATTGTTATCATTCTCTTAAAATATCCTCTTTTTATAATTTTACAATCTCTCGTACGTATCATACTTCGTATCATACATTGTGGATATATATTTAAAAAATGTTTTTTGTGTTACATATTTCTCTTTTTATTTAATACTAAAAAACGACACTCTAGCACTACTGTACTTTCACTCAAGCACACACACAAGTCGCGACACCAGATGATGCCAACAAATTTTTTCCCTTCTTCACAAATCACGAAGAATATCAGAATATCATAATCAATCTTTACCTCAATTTCAAACTTCTATACTTGTTTGTATTCTAAGTGATAGGGGAAAGATATATCATATTTTGAAATTTAGAAAAGAATTTGATATTATTATTATATTTTTTGATAAAAACTGTATTTATATTTACATTATTAATACATATATAAGTCTCTGTGCGTGTGCTTCTGTGTGTAATAATCTATATATATTTATATACGTGTGTGTGTATTGATAACATACAATAAAAAATAAACAGAAATTATCATCATGATGATGATGCCAACAACAACAACAACAACGACGACGACGACGACGAATTCCACCACGGCGACGACGTCAATTTCAAATAGTCAAGATACGGGTGGTATGCAAATACCAACACCAGAACATTTTATATGTTCAATTAGTGGTGAAATATTCAAAGATCCTGTCATTGCATCAGATGGACAAACATATGAACGTGAATCAATTGAAAAATGGATTGCAACAAAAGAAGGTCAACCTGTTAGATCTCCTTTAACTGGTGCTATTTTAAATAATCATATGTTAACACCAAATCATATGGTAAAAAGTATGATATCATCGTGGCAACAAAAAAATAAAAATGGCATTGATTTCAATAAAGCGTTGAGGACGATTGAGGGTGAAATGCTAACATCAGAGACAACGAATAACGTGATTGAAACCATATCAAAGATTGCAAACCTTGTACAATCAAGTCCAAAAGTATTAGTAACAAATGAAAAAATTAATAAATGGAAAAAGATTATTGAATTTAATTCACTTTTAACTACAGAGGTAGTATCATCGTTTAGTGTCCTTGAATCTGAAATTGCACTTTTCTTAAATAGGAAAACGGATGAATTGAATAAATTCAATGCTATTAAAGATTGTCAATTATTAATGATAAAATCAGAGGAGGAGAATAGCGTAAAATTGAAAAATGAATATATTCAATCAGAAAAAGCATATGATGAAGCAAAACTGAATTTTGAAAATGTGAAAAAATCATTATTAATAAATAAAAAAAAACTTGAAATATTGAAAAAAATGAATGAAAATATTGAATTGAAAATTAAGAATGTGGTGGACGCTGTTGGTAAAGACATTATTAATAACGATAATGTAACAGGAAAAAAACGTAAAAATATTGATGAGATAAACAGTAACAATATTGATGGCAGCAATAGTAGTACTACTAGCTCGTCTTCCTCATCATCATCTACATCCAGAAGAAAAAAATATCGTAAAAATAAGATTGATAATAATAATAATAATGTTAGTATTGATTTATCTGTTGGTGCACGTGAATTGATGATGAATGGATTTGTTCATTTAGTTAATGATAGTGACTACAATTCACTGATATTTATACCACTTAAATATCAAACAATGATTGAAATATCTGCATATAGTGGATTTGACCTTGCTATTGGTGTATGTCATATTTTTGGATTTGGTAATTTTATTAAAGATGCTGAAAAAGGATATAATATTATTACTAAATATTATGAAAATAATAAAAATGATAGTTTATCACAAAATATACTTGGTTTTTTGCATTATATTAATATAGATGAGCCTTTAAAAGGTTTCGAAACCGTAGATAATAAAAAAACGGCATTTAATTTTTTTAGTAAATCAGCGGAACAAGGAGATGCATATGGTGAATGTTGGCTTGGTAGATGCTATTGTTATTGTTATTGTGGTGTAAAACAAGACACGAAGAAAGCATTTGATTTGTATATGAAATCAGCAAAACAAGGATCAGCAATCGGTCAATATTATCTTGGTGATGCATATTTTTATGGATACGGTGTTTCAAAAGATGATAAAAAATCATTTGAATGGTATAAAAAATCTGCGGAACAGGGATTTGCGCGAGGTCAATATGAAGTTGCTCATAATTTTCGCCGTGGTTATGGTATCACAAAGAATTATAATAAAACCTTGGAATGGTTTAAAAAAGCATCTGAACAAGGATATGCTCGAAGTTCCGAAGCAATTGGTAAGTTGTATGAAGAAGGTTGTGGTGATAGTTTTCCAAAAGATGAAACAAAAGCATTGGAATGGATGACAAAAGCAACAGAGCAAAATTCTAAGTTACTGTCTGAAATTGGTGAGAATTATCTTGACGGCAACTCAGGTTGTACCAAAAATTACAAAGTTGCTTTTGAATTTTTCACAAAATCAGCACAACTGTGTAAAAATGCAGAAAGTATGCAGTATATTGGCAATATGTATCTACATGGTCAATATGTTACAAAAGATTATGAAAAAGTAGAAGAATGGTATCATAAAGCAGCAGATCACTGCAAGAGTGGTATATATGAGTTCGAACTAGCTGAATTTTACCGCGACGGAGACGAAATGCCGCAAAATTATACTAAAGCCATTGAATATTACACCAAAGCAATTGAAATAGGCGAAGATAAAGATTACATCTGTTGGAGTCGAACTAAGCTTGGTATAATGTATAGAAATGGTGAAGGTGTTATAAAAGATGATAAAAAAGCATTTGAATATTTCAACAAAGCAATTGAACATGAGGAAGCCGATCAATCTTATGATGCTAAACATTTCTTAGGTATAATGTATAAAAATGGTGAGGGAGTGCAGAAAAATTACAAAAAAGCATTTGAACTATTTACAAAATCGGTAGATGAAGGCGAAGGTGACGAGTATGAAAATTTATCTGAAGTTCAACGTTTACTTGGCAATATGTATCATTATGGTTATGGTATCAAAAAAGATTTAAAACAAGCAAAAGAATGGTATGAAAAAGCTGCTAATGATGAATTTGAAGATGGGGAAGAGAAGGAAGCAGATGAGGAAGCTATTGAAATGCTTACACATGATGAATTTCAAAATTTATAAAACATTAAAAATATGTATTAATAAATATTTTTAATTTTTAAAGGGAGAAGGAATATTTATAGCTTATAGATAGAGAAATAGCATTTTACGTAAATTTGTTTCCCAATAAACTTCCTCAAACTAATTAAAATACATATTTTACGTATATAATTTTAACGTAGAGAATTGACTCTGATTTTAATATGTACACTATTTCCGTATAGGCTTTTAAGGTAACAATTGAAAAATATTACAACATTTTTTATGGCAATCGAATCTTTGCAGCTGCGCCATGTCCAGCCAAACCTTCTATTTTTGCGAAGGCAACTGCATCTTCTATCAATGGTCGAGATTTTACAGCATCATTAAATGACATATATGTTCGTACACAAAGAAATGTTAAAACGCTTAACCCGCCGGAGAAACGAGCAGTCCCACTAGTTGGCAATGTATGATTTGGACCACTAGCATAATCACCTGTAACTTCCGCACATTGTTCACCAATAAATACGGCACCATATGCTTTTAATTTATTAGCAACATCTTGTGGATTAGCAGTATGAACCTCTAAATGTTCCGGTGCTAGCATATCACAAACTTTAATACCTTCTTCTAAATCTTTAACGCAAACAGCAAAGCCATTTTTTACTAAAGATGCACGTGCAACATCAGCTGTTGACAAAACAGACAATTGTTTAAATAATTCTTTCTCAACTTTTTCAATTAATTCCAATGAAGTTGAAATTAATACGCTTGATGCAGCGGTATCATGCTCAGCTTGTGCTATTAAATCAGCTGCTACAATATCTGGCTTGGCAAATTCATCTGCTAAAACTAATACCTCAGATGGTCCTGCTAACATATCAATACCAACTTTTCCAAAAACGGTTTTCTTCGCTGCAGTTACAAAAGCATTTCCTGGACCGACGACAATATCACATTCTGGTATATTCCCTACACCATATGCCATAGCAGCAATTGCTTGTGCTCCCCCAATCGTTAAAACATAATCTGCACCTGCTACATATGCTGCTGCCAATGTTTCATCTGTTGGGCGTGGGCTTGCAACTACGACAGTTTCACAACCAGCAACACGTGCCGGTATGACTGTCATTAGAACTGATGATGGCAATGGATATCTACCGCCAGGTGCATAGCATCCTGCATTTTTTACTGCCCGTACTGTATGGCCAGCTTTTCCACCTTGAATATCCATATTAAATTGTTTCAATGAATCTTTTTGTCCTTGTGCAAATTCTCTTACACGTTGTGCAGAACGATTTAATAATGATCGTGTCTCATCCGATATTCTATCATATGCTGCTTTCAATTCATTTTTTTCTACATTTGGTCCATTTCGTAATAAATATGGTGTAGATTCACTTGGCAAATCACCAAAACGCACTGAATATTTTAACAATGCAGTTTCCCCATTCTTTTCCACATCCCTTACTATGTCCACAGCAGCTTGTTCAATTTTTGGATTGGTAGATGCACGCCATAAGCTTTTTTCTTTGTTTAAAACTTGAGTGGCAGTAAAACGCTGTAATGGCAAACTTGAATCAGTAGATTTATCTATTTTCGTTTGCTTTTTACTGTTACGGTCGTTACCTACTAATAAAACATTCAACGCATCCATCCCATGATTTAATACGATATCTGCACCGGAGGTAGCTAATAAACGTGCTGTTTTTTCCGATCCTTCTGGCAACTTGACACCGACACCAACAATACCCGCAGCAGTTGATGCTCGTATATCATCAACCGTATCCCCAAACATATAAATATCATCCCGCATATTTGTCTTGCTAACATTCTCAATGCCAAGCAATTTTAATGCCATTTGTACAGGTGCTGGATCTGGCTTCGGTTTTTCAGTATCTTCCATACATACACATTTTGTAAACACTTGATCTAAACCTACTAATTTTAAAAAATAATCACAATCATCCCGTGGTCTGCCAGTAACAATTGCACATGGATATTTCTCAGCTAAATCAAGTAACATTTGTTTACTTGGTATTAATGTTTCCGTATCACGTAATCCACCAAGATAAAGTTCTTGGAATTTGTTTTTAACATCTTCATATTCCACCGTAGCACCACCACCACCAATATTATTATTCATGATCAATCGATGTGAAACAACCCAATCATTATTTGCATCACCTTTTGCCTTCATGTCATTGATGTCTTCATTGCTTATATTCACATTAAAAAATTTACATGTTTCAATAATTGCTGCTCTATAACTTGCTTTTACATCAGCAAGGACACCATCCATATCAAATATTAATGCTTTTACATTCTTATTTGCCATAGAAAAATCATTTACTAACTCACTTTCATTCGGGACCATTTCCAAAGCATTATGAAATCGCTCCATATCACGCGGTGTACCGACACTTACACGAATGTAACGTTCCAACGCACCACCTTGACTGCCAAAAAAACGTATCCAAACATCATGCGATTTAAGTACTGCAGCAACATGTTTTGCATTGAAACCATGTACACGACATAATACAAAATTCGATTCTGTTGGTGTTGGTGTTAACCATTCTTTCTCATTTAGCTTTGCTTGTAATACTTTTGCACCTTCTGCAACTTTAAATACATTCGAAGATTTATCTTCCACTAACATTTGTTTCATTTCCAATGCTTTAATTGCAGTTTTTTCCGCAGTACAATTTACATTGTAAGGTTGCTTTGCAATCATCATAGCACTGATGATAATTGGATCAGCCAATGCATATCCAATTCGTAATCCAGCTAAACCAGCCCATTTGGATAACGTTCGCATGACGACAACATTTTGGTATTTTTTCACTAAACTTAATGATGGTGCAACAATGCTATTCAACGATTCCACGAATTCAATATATGCTTCATCAACAACTACTAACGCACCCGTCTTTGCTAAAATTTCAATTTCTTCTTCACTTGTCATAGTTCCAGTTGGATTGTTTGGATTTGCTAGGAAAATAATAGTTGTTTCATCAGATTCTTTCACAATTTTTTCTACATTGATTTTAAAATTATTTTTATCATCGCGTGGGATATTAACCATAGGAATGTCGTGCAATCCACATAGCGCGTTGTACATTCCAAACGTTGGTGTTAAATGAATAGCACGTTTTGGTTTAATTACACGCAATATTACATCTAACATATCATCACTACCAGAGCCAGCAACGACTTCCTCTTTGGAAAATCCAGGATGTGTCTTTGCAATAGCTTGTCTTAAATCATTTTGTCCAGGATCGGGGTAAACATGAAATGATTTAATTGCATCTTGTGATGCTTTGATAATATCTGGATGAGGTCCATAACTCATTTCGTTTGCATTTAATTTAGCAATATCACCACTTGGTGGTGGTACACCTTTATAAGCTGGACCATTTGCCAATATTGCTGCATGTTTTAATGCAGGGTGTATTGTTTTCTGTTTTTTACGATTTGGTTCCACAATGGATGTCATCTTTTATGTATATATCTGTTTATAGTTGTAAAATATTTAATAATTTACTCGTCGTTGTAATATAATAATAATTATAATATGATGAGAGGAAGACGATGATTCTATTTACATATTCCCTTTTCTATGTATGATATCTATTGTATTTATTTATTTATGAACATTCTATTTGGGCAACCTTGGGTTACTCTGGGATTTGAGGCCTGTCCAAAGAATGCGTTTTTTCGGCTATGCTGATCGGGAGGAAATTTAATACTATTTGTATATTATAATATTACAAGTTTTAATAGGATATAAATATCTTTAACAGTATTAAATTCATATATTAAATACAATTCTGATTTCAGAGAGGTCCCTCCTGGTTCCGAAATCTCCTGTAAAATCTCGACCAAGATTACGCTATAATTTCAATAAGTAATGATGATGCGCCAATACTTTGTGAGGTTTAAACTTAGTATGTATAGTATGTAGTATATAAATAGTGCTATATAGTCTTACATAATATTTAATAGTTAATACTTAAATACACTGGCACTCGTATTTATAGCGAATTGGGCCTGATGTTGCACAATCAATGTGTACAATTAATATTTTGGAATAAGTTTACAATCCTCAAGACGGTAAAATATAATATGAAGAGCACTTATATCATAAAAATATTTGCGTACTAGCATTTGATTAAATCTGTGATACTGTCGGCGCGAAATTATAATTATATAAATTTACAACCCATATTCCTTCAAATTATTCATCAAATCGACAACAAATAATGTAAAATTTTCATCACGTTTATCTAATACACCATTTACTTCAACAAATCGTTTATCACGTTTGTTTTCAGCATCTCGAACATTTCGTTTCTTAATATCAGCCCTATAAATTGCTATAACCCATACAAACAACTCCAAACATACACAGACAAAGACTCTTTTGGCTTCTTCCCATGTCAATTCTTTGTTAATTGTACCATCATCCAATTGGATTAATTCATCATAATATAATTTTAAATAATTAAATGTTCGTGTTCTATCTACATATGGTGCATTTGCTAATGCTGAATAAACAAAATATACAAATTCATATGCAAAATGTCCATGGCCATACATTTGCCAATCTAATATGATCGCATCATCAACATCTTTTAAAAACATAATATTTCCACAATGATAATCACCATGTAATATAGTCTGTTTATCATCAAGATTTTCAAGGATTGTGGAAATTTTATCACGATATAATGTTTCCAATCGTACCAATGGTTCAGATATTGTATTCTCTGCTAAATATGTGCGTTCACTACCATATTCATTAATATATTTCTGAAATGAATATTTTTTTTTCATATCATTTAAAACTTTTGTCCAACCAAAAACACATGGATACCAATACGTATTTTTAATTGTTTTTAATAATTTTGAATTTTTCTTTTTCGCATACCCCCAATTTACGGCATGTATTTTTGCCATATTTTTAATAGCAATTTCAATATGTTTTTCTGTAATGTTCATACTTGTGACTTCGTATTTATCAGCCCTGGAATAAAATATAGTGTTTTTTATATAATAATATAATGAAGCATGTATGTATTAATTATAATAATATATATATATACGCATATATGAAAAAATGGTGATGAGGTATTGTTAGAGAGGACATTTACTATCTACTAGTGCCATTATAGTTAGTAATTTAGTAGAGAGACGACACACCAACGGAAAAATGTTATTTTATATTATAGACACTGTATACTTACATTTCATCTGTAATATCACCGAAAAACATATACCTGCGCATATTTGTTTTTTTATTGCACCAGACCATACAACAAAGATTTGGATCACCATAATCAAGCATATCGCATGCATAGCAATCTGGTAATTTTACCCCTGCATTAGCAATTTTTGCTTGTAACAATGATTTCCCATTGAAAAAATCATATTCTCTTCTTTGAACTTCTTCAGTATTCATCTCCATTTTACATATCGAAAATAATAAAAGTCTTGAAATAAAAGGTATTCCGGGCGCGCCGCCAGATGTAGGACCATTAGCCATATTTAACCATTTTAAAATTAATGTTTTCGGTCTACTATTGCCGCCGCCTTCATCACTGTTACCTTCATATTCAATATTTTTAAAACGGCACACAATACCGCCTGCGAATCCTCCACCTGCACCTTCAGCACCAAAATTTTGTACTTCAAATCTTTTAACTGGCATATCTATTGCTTGAGATAAAAAATCTGCATTATACCCTGATTGGTTTATTGGAATATTTCCATTAGTCGCTTCACTTTTCGTTTGTATCGATGTCATCTTTTGTAGTATTATTGTTGTTGTTAGTATTGGTATGCTATATATGTATATGTTGCTGTTATTATTCTTATTATTGTTATATACATAGTACAATTGTAGTTCTTTTCAACTTTTACTACTAATTTTTCATCGGCGGGGGGTTGGACATAAATCAATATCCTTAATTTAACAAATCACATAAGTTTTATGATGAAGACAAAATAATTGAACTTGGTAATCCAGGTAATATAAAAATAAATAATAATAATTTAAATATTAAATAAAGTTTCCACGCGCTGTCATATATAAATATATCATAAATGTTCACAGAAGATTAAAAATGTTATTGCATGCAAAGGTCAATTGATTTCATGATAATACCATTCAAATTCTTTATACGTGCCATAGATTTAGTTATTGTTGTTATTGTTATCCACATTTGGCGAAAGCGTGACTTCCAACTGCGGGCTTCCATCTTCGCTGGAATATGCGGGGCTAGTTGGCGAATACTGTTGGGATATAATAAAAAATTTTATGTTAGATTTTGATTTGATTTTCTCATGCGAATGTGTTGATTGATTTCTACCTACAGCTGGACTAGTTGGCGAATACTGTTGGGATGTAATAAAAAATTTTATGTTAGATTTAGTTTTGATTTTTTCATGTGATCGATTTTTAAATACGGCTGGACTAGTTGGCGAATACTATTGGGGGTGTAATAAAAAATTTTATGTTAGATTTTGATTTGATTTTTTCATGTGATCGATTACTTACTTGAGGGCTCGTCGGACTATATACAGGAGAATTATCTCCACCATCATCACTACCAGGTGAATATATTGGCGAATCTTCATTCCCGCTACTTCCGCTGCCACTCATCCCTCCTTCCGTTCCATATCCTTGGAACACCATAGGTGATTTCGTATCCAACATTGGTTCTGGGCTCCATTCTACACCACTATCATTATCCGTCATTTTTGGTGTAGCAAAGCCACCATTGGTGGTCGGCGTGCTTTGGTTGCCTACACCACCCATTATTGGTGTCATGCTACCAATATTAACTTTTGGTGTTTGGCCAGAATCATCTAAGATCCATGGTTCCTCAGGATCTATATCACTATCTGTTGTCGATGATGAATCGTTCCCATAGCCGGCGCTAGGTTTCTTGGCATTTTCATCACCACGTACTTCAATAGTTTCCATTAACATTTTTTCATCTAATATTAAATCAAACATACCAGTACCAAATGGACATTGTTGTCCCATTAAAATGTTTTCAGAGACACCCTTTAATGTATTACTTTCAGCCATGGCAGCAGCATCAAATAAAATTTCAACGGTTTCTTCGAAAGTTGCTCTTTGCCATACACCGTGATCAACGCGATTGATTCCATTTCTAGTAATAGACATTAAATGCCCACGTGATGTCATAGCATCAACTAAAATTGCTAAATGTCGATAATTAACATATAAACCATACGATGAAAGAATGGTTTGAATTTCTTTTAATATCGAACCACGACAAGCTTCGATACCTAATACGTCTCCAATTTCGCATACGTCGTTACTAATAGTTCGAGTATGATCAACATCCGGATGACTTAATACTTCTAATAAATTGCTTCCATCCGTCTCTAAAATCCACTCTTGACGTTCAGTAAAGCCACTGCCATGGGTATATGTTTTACCATTCTTCTCCAAACGTGTGTATACTTTGTCAATACCAGAGATTCCGCACAATTGAACCTCGTCTAATAACTCCGACTCGATTTGTTTCAACAACTCATCGTGATCTACTGCAAAATCTTCTTTATTACCGCCGTCATCATCATCACCATAATTCTGCTCATCACCACCACCGTCCATATACTCTTCTTGAACAAGACGTATAAGCGCAAGTTGCTTCCTATCTAATGACTCTTCAACAATGATCAAAAACATTTCACCAAATTCAGCCATTAATTTTTCTTTTACATCAGCCATGGTTAAATGTTTACCAGACATGGCAGCTTGATTTAATTCAAACCGTAGCACCCATGGCGAAAGATAACCTCTTTCTTCCACACGTTCCATATCAAGCCAATCATCTGGTGCCTCAGACCACGTTTCCAACATACCATTGTGTTCTTCAATACATGATACCATTTTTTTAAATCCATCTTCCTCCTCAAAAACTACTGGATCGTAGATAATGGAAGTCGATAACGTAATATCACGTAAGGTTGTAAATGCTAAAGATGCCTGTACTTGCGTCGCGCGTTCTTGAACAGAGCTAATTTTCTTGCCATCTTCATCCTCCTCCTTTAAATAAATAGTAACACCAGGCGTTTTAATACGTTTACTGACATTGATAACTTCCTTCAAACGAGGTACCCCAAGAGTCACATTTTTCGATGCAATACCAGCATTGTGGAAAGTGTTCAGTGTCATCTGTGTAGCAGGCTCACCAATGGACTGGGCTGCTAATACACCACAAACTTCACCAGGGTTTGAACGCGCACGGTTAAACTTGGATTCAATTTCACCTATAATAAATTTCCAAGCAGCCAATGTTAAACGATGTTCTTTTATGACTACTTTACTTGCTAAATACATTCTAGTCAATATTTTAAATAATAACGTACTATTATGCTGTGCCTCGATGGATAATTTGTCACTTCCAGGCACGATGATTAATCGTTCGAATAATTCTAATACATCTTTCACGACTTCTTTTGGATGGAGCTCTGAAACGTTATTTACATTTCTAAATTGCAATTTTGCTCTATTGATTAAGCGTGCCATGTTAACCGGTACTGGCATTCTGGTATCAGCAACGTCCGGCGACGAGAGAATTGCTTTACGCCATACCCCAATTTCTGCTAATGTCTCTTGATCCACTAATAATTGTTGGTATTCTTCCCTCAAATACCTTTTCGTGTCCACATCGCGTTCAACATCTTCAATTGCTTGGGTCGACATGAAGCGATGCGTTTTGCCATTAACAGTTTCTTCACCAGGTTTGTAATCACTAAATTTGAATTTCCTTGCCATAGCTTTATGGCTCATTTTCATAGTAAACATTTTTTGCTGCTCAACAAATTCACCAGCCATGCCATCCTCACCGTATAAAAATTGAACAATATGGCCTTCTGCATTACGCACGGTCCCATCGTAACGGACCATGATGGTTTCCATGGCTTTTACTAAACGGCGTTGGATATATCCTGTCTCTGCAGTTTTACATGCAGTATCAATAATACCTTCCCTTCCACTCATTGCATGGAAGTAAAATTCAGCAGGTGTTAACCCTTTCAAATATGAATTTTCAACAAAACCTCGAGATTCTGGACCTAAATCATCTTTTGCAAAGTGTGGCAACGTTCGATATTGGAATCCGTTTTTAATTCGCTTCCCTTCAACATTTTGTTGTCCTACGCATGCTAAAATCTGCGCAATATTATTTGCACTACCTTTACTACCGGATGTGACGGTAATTTTAAAACTATTATCTTTTGGTAAAGAGTCTGATGCTCTTTTTCCGGAATCATTACGTGCTGCATTTAATGCACGATTCACGGAATCTTCAAAAACTTGTATCATCGTACGACCTGGTTGCGATTCTAATTCATTGTTCTGGCCTTGCTTTACAAGCTCTGCCACTTTATCCTTTTTCTCATCGATGATACGAGCAATCTCAAACATAGTTGCTTCATCAGCCACCGTATCTCCAACACCAATACTAAAGCCCCAATGGATCAACCATGCATTGATGACCAATTGCGTATTATCAATTAAATCACGTGCTGCCATTGGTCCAACCTCTAACCATGTAATATGAATTAACGCATTTGTTCCTGCTCCTAAACTTTTTTTATCTATATTTCCACAATGCAACGTACCATTTTCGATGTAAACATATGAATCTGTCACAGAAAGGTCTGTGATTCCTTGCCCATCCGGTGCGCCACCAGAATTTTTTTGCATATTGATATTTGGCAATATCATCGAATACAATTGTTTCCCAGTCCAATAACTATCATAACCGTCTGTATAGTCGTCTTCCACGTTTTTACGAGGCACCATAATTGCAGGCACTGGCATTTTCCCATTGAAATTTTTCACCCACATCAACAAATGCATCATCAATTCACGATCGATAAAAATGTCACGTTTGGTAATCAATGATGCACCTAACAAGGAATCTTGTACAATTTTCATCACCGGAGCATTACTTTGTGGGGAAACAATCATGTATGGGGTAAGCATCATTTTCTCCGCCTCCGCTCTTGCTTCTAATGATTGTGGAACGTGAAGATTCATTTCATCCCCATCGAAATCGGCATTGTATGGTGGCGTGCATGATAAATTCAAACGAAACGTACTCCAATCAAGTACCTTTGCATAATGCGCCATGATAGACATTTTGTGCAAAGATGGCTGACGATTGAATAATACAACATCACCATCATTTAAATGCCTTTCTACGATCCATCCAACTACAAGTTGCAAATCATTTTTATTACGCACAAATTTTAAATCGATAACTCCACCATCGTCGCGTATGATATAATTTGCTCCTGGGTGGCGATCCGGCCCACGTGCAATCAATTCATGCAAACGCTCTTGGTTAAAATGCGTTACGCGTTCTCGAACAGTTAACGTGGATGCAATACTCCTTGGAACGCCAACTTGTTGAATAGATAAAATTGGATCGGCAGTAATAACCGTTCTCGATGTGAAATCACAACGCTTTCCCATTAAATTACCACGTACTCGACCTTCTTTTCCAACTAAACGTTGACGTATCGTTTTCAACGGCTTGCCGTTCCTATATTTATCTTGCTGTTGCCCTGCCAATTCATTGTTAATCAATGTCGAGCAATGATATTGCAACAACTCGGCATATTGATTCGTAGTGAACGCAGGATCTTCATTTTGAATACTATTTTTCAACGCAATATTTGCTTTTACAATACCAATATATTTATGTGTTAAATCATCATCACTAACACCGGAACCAAATTGCACGGATGGCCTAACATGTGGTGGTGGCACAGGCATGACATGCCATAAAAGCCATTCAGGCCTGGACCATTTTGGATGGAAACCAAGTGCTCTCATGTCTTTTTCAGATATTTGTTTAAAAATATTGTTAACATGAGAAGCTTGTAACATTTGTTTCCTATCCCGACCACCAGCACCTAAATCATTTTCAAGATCTTCCTCATTATCATATTCAAATGAAAGTTGAGAGTGGGCAGGTTTCGAAATTTTTGGTTGTTTTGCACCACAACCACGACGGATCACTTCTTTGCCACCAGTTTCTTCCATGTCCTCATTCAAATCGTCACCACCATAACACTTCTTTTTGCCACGGCATATTTTAGTAAACTCCTTTAAACGATCTTCCGAACGCTTGTGTTCGTTCATAATACGATGAAATGTTGGATCTTTCTCATCGATTAAAAGCGTACCGCAGTCAAAACACACACATTGCAACACCATACGAACCTTATCAATATATCCCATGTGAAACATAGGGCGTGCAAGTTCAATATGACCAAAGTAACCTACACATTCCTTGTCATCAAATTGAAATCCCATCCTTGGATCATTTAAACCACCATATATTGGCATACCACTCTCATCGTGACATCTTGAAGTATTAATACCTTCTTTAATACGCTTACCATTGATAAATGCTTCTTGCGTAACTGATTGTGCACGAATATCCTCTGGACTGAAAACTGAAAATTGCAGTTCTTCAATACGTCGCAATGGTGCTCTGGAATAAGCAAATTCAGCAGACATAATTGTTGTATTTTATTTTATTATTATTATTATTATAATTTGTCTTTAAATATCAAGTATACTATTTTTCTTTCAATTGTAAAAAAAACTATGAAGTATATTTTATGTACGGTATATAAATATATAGACGTATCAAACCAAAAATATATGTTCCAAAATATAATAAATAAAATGTTATAATAAATACTCCAATCTGTCTGTGTTGATGTATCGTGTGTTGAGAATGTGTCTATCTTTGGTATTATATGTTTGTATTCAACATATATCTACATATCTACATAGTATATATATTTTATAGTCGTGACATCCATTTATTCATTTTTTTGTTGTTGTTTTGATGATGATTTTTTGTTGTATTACCTCGTCGTCGTCTCATCATCTGAACATCTTGTCAATATACATCATGGGATTACCAGGTTGAATCTATCAGTATATGAATAATCATACTTATATCTACATGTAGTATTATATATAGGTATAAAAAATAACCTTGTACAGAGTGTACTAACAACTGATTTTGATGAAATCTCAAATTAAAATGCCCTAATTATAACACTGGTAGTCTATTCAAGTTTCTGTGGGATGCATGTTGTTTAGTAACATTTAGTACACAGTATTAACAGCAGAAAAGCCGAATGATGGTTAAAATTAGGGCTATATTTGCTTTTTTACTAAGGAATGCACAAATCGAAAGGTAAATTTATCAAAAGACGTGTGTGGCTGTGAGAAATTGATGATACGATTGTGGGGTGATTTAATATTCCTTAAAACGCAATAACATAATACATACTGTATCATAGTAATTATATTTATATATTAAGGTAATATTCATACAATAGTCTGCGTGCCGTGCCCCCGCCTTGTTTTTTTTTTTTGTTCTAGTATCACGTAGCTACGGCAAAAATATGACTATCAGGTAGGTACTATTTACCTGCTAAAATACATTGCGCCAATCATACGCTTCTTGTTGTTGAAATATATATTGATTGGCACATTGTACGTGATTATATATATCACATTGCAAATAGAACAAAAGACAAATCAAAAAAATACACCAATCCATTTTATTACATTATCCATTACATTAGTATATAAGATTAAGAATTGTTTTTAAGAATAGTTACAACGAAAATTGGAAGAAGAAGGTATTGAAAGTAAAAAAATAGAAAACAATGGATATACCAATAATATATAGAAGAAATTATAATAATAACAATTATATAATTGTATTATTACGTTTATTTGTATCTGTTATATTATTATGTACATCAAACAACATATCGTATGGATCTATTGTACAGACACCAACAAACGGTGGTAGTATGCCGGCAAACATTAATGCTGATAATAGCCTTGAAGAACATGCTGGGGCTGCAGCTGCATTAGCAGCTGCTTTAGCAAGTGCTGCTGCCGTTGCAAATGACGATGAAGATATAAATAAATCCTTTTCTGCTGGTAAAACGGGTGGAAAAATAGATCATGTTCATACAAAAGAATATAATACAAATAATAATAATATACCACCAATTACAACAGAACAAGAACAAGTTAGCGACGACGATAATAGTAATAATAAGAATGAAAACATCTTAAATCATGATGACATAGCAACTACTACTGCTACTACAACTACCACTACTACCACCCTTTCGTCAGATAACAATAATAATAATATACAAGATACGAATAAGATTCAAGAAAAAGAAATAAAAAGTAGCGACGAAACAGCAGTGATGGTAACAGAAGAAGAGAACAACGACGACTACGACGACGATGGATATGTGTATTTACCAACAAAAGAACATGCTGAATATCCAATTGAACCATTATCAAAAGAGTCATTAGTAGCTGGTGGTGTAGAAATGCCACAAATATTTTTCACGTCACCAAATGAAGGTGAAATTTTGAAATCATCCGATGTATTAGTTGGTTTAGCAATTGAGCCTGAAAATACTAATTTAATGGAACGAAATATTGTTATGTGTTTAGAATTATTATTTCGCCATGGTAAACAACGTAGTTGTTTCAACGACATTACAGATGTTGAAATGAGTGGATTAGAAGGTGGACAATTATTAGCAATAGCAACGTTAGAATTGAATGCTACGTTAGATGGCCGTGTACAAGGTCAGATTATATCGAAAGATACACGTAGCATCAATGTTATTGTAGATGTGAAACCTGCAAAGGTTGGTATAACATTTCCAAGAACGGAGGAACATTTATCTGTACAATATGTTGGTGTTGCCGTTCGATTGGATGGCTTTGAGAAAGACGATGGTATTGTATGCATGACGATTAGTAAAGATATACATGTTAATGAACAAGGTATGGTAACACATGTTGGCGAAAGTACAGATCAATGCTTAAAACCTATGAGAAAAGAAATCGTTGTCTCGACTAATTTTCCAGAAGGTTTAAATGGTGTTAGTGCGCAATTGTATTCCATAGATGGGACACCACTTGGTAAACGTGGAACAATGACACAAACATGGTTTCGTGTCACTCCAAGTTCAAGCTTACCACGTCCAAAGATGGGATTAATTACATATTGGGATAGTTGCATGGAGGAAGATCCAACAACTGGCATACCGGTCAATACGAATGTTCCAGGAAATTTTTTACCAGCACTTGATGCTACGGATGAATACCCCGTTGTACATATTGGTGTGCTTTCAGCAAGATCATATGATCGTTATGATGAAGCAATGGTTATGATCAAAAGTATTTTATTTAATCGTAAACGGCCAAATATATTACATTTTCATTTAATTGTTGATCCAGCTGGGCGTATATATTTCACTGAAAATTTTGTAGCCTTGAAATTACCTGGTTTGCGTATCAGTTTTTATGATTTTCAACAAGTATGTGTCAAACCAAATGAACGTTTGTTGAAAAAATTTAATTTCACACAAAGTGCACATTATAGCGGTCATGCTGGTTATTGCCGTTTATATATGTATAGATATTTAAAAAATATACCTGGTGTCGATGGTTTAATTGCAGTTGAAAGTGATCAAATATTTTTAGAAGATGTAGTAGAATTATGGAATGAATTTAATAATTTTCCAACAAATGCAATGATTGGTATGCCGGAAATATATAAACCATGGGGTGCTGGTAGAAACCAACCCAGTGTGAATGATTTAACGGATGGAAAAATTAACGGTGTCGAGGATAAAGTAAATAATGAGGATGCTGACCTTGATGATGATCGTAATAATAATAAAAAAAAAACAGAAACAAATACTGTTAAAATGATTATGAAAAATAAATATCATGGTAATGGTTTTATAGGTGGCATTGTGATGTTAAATTTTAAACGCATGGGACGTGGAGATGGATGGCAAGATTTAGTTGAAAAATCTATTACAAAATATATTAAAATGAAAGGTGATCTTGAAGTAGAAGTAGAAAGTTGGAATCCACAAATGAATGATCAAGATATATTCAATTCTATTTTTAGTTTACACCCAGAATTGGTATATCCATTACCATGTCAATACAATATACAATTCCATGCATTTCAAGAACATTTACGAACGTGTGGTATGGATACGACAAAAAACATAGAGTGCGATGAAGCGAAGAAAGTAGGCATGTTTTTATGCAAACGAAGGCCAGCAATTGTACATTTCATGGCGCAAAGTTATAGAGACCAAGGGGCGATGGGAAAATCATATTATTCTGGGTTTTGGCAAGCAATGAAACAACTCAATCCGGATATGTTGAAATATGATTTCTTAGAGCGTATGTGTGTGTAAAAAAAAGGGTTTTTTCCCTCTCTGTATATGTGTTTTTTTTGGGTAAATTATCTTTCTTATATCTTCACTCTCGTTTCACCACCACTCTCTGAATGAATACCACACAGGGAAAATGTATGTTACATGCCATATGTGTGATTTATTTATTCTATTTATGTGTGTTGCCTTTACTTGGTGAAAATCTATGATAGAGAAAACACTCCTTTCTTCTTTACTTGCTAGTATTCTAATATTTTCCTATCTCTTTTATAATTTACATAATTTACTATGCATATAGCGTTAATTACAATATTAATATATTATAGTTTAAAAATAATAATCGACTGGTTTTGATGAGGTTTTTGCTTTTTGAAACATTTTAAATTCAAAATATATATATATTATAGACAACTAAGAGAGACAAACCAAGATCAACATTGATATATATATACATATATAGACAACAACGTTCGAGGAGAAAAGTTTCAAATCACACATCTATATATAAATTAATTAAAAAAATATTTTTTATACAATATGGCAGCAATTACATCGGATGATAAATTAATTGAAGCAGAAAATTTATGTACGGAATTATATCGGATACGGGATACATTTTTTCCACCAGTAGTTGGTGAAAAAGAAAAAAGGTTACAATCCATGGTAGATTCAATATTTGAATGCATTGCGGCATGTGAGAACAATCAAGGTTTAAAAGGTGAACGAAAGACAAAAGCAACATATTTAAAAGGTAAAGCTAATAGTGTCTTTCAAACGTACAATGAAACGGCAGAGAAAGATTTATCAAAAGCAGTAAAGTTAGATCCAACAAACGTAGATGCATGGAACTGTTTAGGTGAATGTTTTTGGAAAAAACAAGATTTTCATACAGCAAAAAGTTGTTTTGATGGTGCATTAAAGCAAACGAGAACTAGCACTACGTTGCGTTTATTATCTATGTTATTAAGACAAATACGACCAAACGAAAAGACAGTGAAAGAACAAGTGGAAAAAGCAAAAGAAAATATTAATGAAAGTATTAAAGTTGCAAAGGAAGCCTTAGCATTAGATTTCAATGATGCTGAAAGTTGGTATGTGCTTGGTAATGCGTATCTTGGTAGTTTTTTTAATTTAAATCATGATCCGACTGATTTGAAAAAAGCATTATCAGCATATGAACGTGCTGCTAAATTTCGTGATGTAAATGTATCGTTATTGCCAGATTTATATTACAATCGCGCAGAGGTACATACGTATACACAAAATTATACTAAAGCAGTTGCTGATTATCGTACTGCATTTGAAATTGATCCAATTGGTTTACAATCAGAGGAACGAATTGAAATTATTAAAAAAAAAGTTAAAAAAGCATCAGATTTAGTTAAAAAAAAAGGTGGTCTGAAACTGAAACGTTTAATTGCTATGTGTAAAGCTATGATGACGAATAAGCATCATTTAAAATTAATTGAAAAGGTTCAAAATAATAAAGATGATAAATTAAAAGCAGAAGTTGTTGGTTTATCAGATTTAAAAGAAGGGGAAAATCCTGGAACGATTGTTCCATTGACATTTTTAGTACCAATTTCTGGACAAGGGAAAATACCACCTGTGTTATTAATCATGGCAGATAAAGATCAAAATTGTGTATGTTTAGCTATGTATAAAGTTGGTTATGATCGATTAGATTTCTTCAATTCCAAACATGTATATCATATAATGCATCCTGTATATAAAACTATTGAACTAGACTTAGGTGGCGAAGCAGGGAAAGTAACATTTCCATGCATACAATTGGATCATCCAAGAAGTTTAGCAAGAGATGGTACACGATTATCTGATTTTTATAGTCATGAATTTACAACAAATCAAATGAAAGGATGAAAAACAACGAAAAGAATGAAGGAGATAGTGTGATGATGATGAGAGAGAGAGAAGGATAGTGTGCGGTGTAGAAAAATATACGAAGAACATTATTTCTCGTCATATATAAATGATGAAGAGGGTAAATGATAGTGTAGGAGTAAAATACATTTTAATTTTTAAAATCTAAATCTACGGAAGTCGTAGGAGAGAATGGGGCGTGTGTGTGAGGTTTTTTTATTATTTATTTATTTTTGTGAAGAAGAAGAAAAATGTAGTAATAAATGCATAATTTTTTATTTTATTCTCATACGATATTATTTGTATTAACTTTTTAATATTTATTTATTTTACGATACACGCTGTTTTTTTGCATTTCCGTTAGATTTTTTACTATTACTAACTTGTTCACGGCGTCTTTCAATTTGTTTTTCTACTTTTTCTTTCATTGTTAAAGGATTATATGGTTGGACAATTAAATATCGTTCACGTAGTTTAAAACCACGTAAAGCATTGATTGCTGCTTTTGCTTGTTTTTGTTTTTTATATACAATAAATGCTGTTCCTAATGTTGCATCTTCATTTCCTAACGCAATATTAAGAATCTCTCCAAATCTAGAAAATAACATTTTTAAATCTTCTGCTTTTATTTTATAAGGAAGATTTTTAATATATACCATGCAATTTTGAAATCGTCGCTTTAAAGTTATTTCTTGTTGTTCCTTTGTCATATCCTTCCACTGTATAACATTGGGGTCTTTTTCATCAGCTTCATTATTATTATTATTATTATTTGGTTCAATTTCAGCTAATGTATTTTGTCTATTTTTTAAATTTGCTATTGCTTCTTCAATGGATGTACTTCCAGTTGAGGAGGACGAGCCAAATGATGCCATTGTTGTTGTAGTTTTTTTTGTTTGTTTGTTTGTGATATGTTCTGTTTTGTTATGTTGTGTAATTTTTTGTGTGGTTTCTCTGGATTA
>JACLAD010008578.1_pt1 | contig 29803 bp, 37 predicted proteins | sample 8027901 | NCBI WGS metagenome assembly JACLAD01 (sample SAMN15725071, study PRJNA655200) | protist metagenome | isolation source: fluorescence activated cell sorting (FACS) single amplified genomes of... | place: Spain: Blaines Bay Microbial Observatory, Mediterranean Sea | collected 2016-07-05 | reverse complement strand
ACAAGGCAACCCTTGAAGCTGCCTACAATGATGAGGCAGGTGTGACAGCAGCGTTTAATCTGAACCTGTTGGAACGGCTACGCCATGAGCTGAATGCCGAGATCGATCCCCGGCATTTTGCCCATCAGGCGTTCTTCAATGAAGAGCTGTCTCGTATCGAGATGCACCTGGTCAGTCGGTTGCCTCAAGTCGTCACCATTGAAGGAGAGCGTTTCCGCTTCCAGAAGGGTGAGACGATTCATACCGAGAATTCCTACAAGTACACGATCGAGGGCTTTCAGGCACTGGCGGGACGTGCGGGGTTTGAAGCGCGTTCCTGCTGGACCGACACTGATGGCTTGTTTAGCGTACACTATTTGGAACGTGCCTAAAGGAGCACTGGTGGCGCGGCCATTCCGGCTTCGTATCATGTCCTGAATTAAGAAAAGGTCAAGGCCGCGCAGGAATCGTCTACATAAGCAGCTGCGTCCAGTTTTTCGATACGTAGCGAGGTGCACCTATGACCAAACAGGTTCTATACCGTGTGATTGGCGATGAGAAAATGCACTGCGAGGGCTGCGAGGCCCGCGTCAGCAATGCCCTACGCCGCCTGGACGGGGTGCATGAAGTGAAAGCAGACGCGAACGAGCAGAGCATCTCGGTCAGCTTCAATACGAATGAAGTGAGTCCTGAGCAGTTGGAAAGTCGCTTGGACCAACTGGGCTACAAGGTCGTACCCGCTTGAGGCTGTCCTGATCGCGTAGCTATTATCAATAGGAGTCAAGCGCTTCGCTCTCTCCATGCTACGCTATTTCCGCTCACCCCAGCGTCGCCAGAGAGGGAAATAGATCGACCATGAAGCTGGAGAGACGCGTCATGGTGCCCGAGACGATGGCTATCCCCATGAGAATCAGGATCGTACCGGCAATCGGCCGGGTATAGGCGCTCCATCTGCCAAGCTTCTTGCTATGGCGGCTGAGGCTGTTGATGCAGAGCGTACTCGCCAGAAAGGGCAAAGCCATCCCGGTGGAGTACATGCTCAGATAGATCATTCCATGCTGCGCATTGGCGGCATTGGAGGTGGCCATCAGTATCGCGCCGAGGATGGGGCCGATACAGGGCGTCCAGCCAATGGCGAATGATACGCCAAACGCTGTAGCCGATAGCGGGGAGCCGCCCTGGAATCGGGGATTGAACTGCAGTGTGCGTTGGAAGACCGACATGCTGAGCAGGCCGGTCATGAAGATCCCCAGCAGGATGACCACCGAGCCTGTAATCCAGTTGAGTTCCTGACGGTAACCACGCAGGAACTGACTGAGCGAGCTGGCACCTAGCCCCAGGATGATAAATACCAGCGTGAAACCGGTGACAAAGAAGACGCTGAGTATCAGTGCTTCGAGCTTCTTATCCCGCTTATTGACGCTGCCGCCCGTGACGACGGAAAGATAGCCCGGCAGGAGCGGTAACGTGCAAGGGGAGAAGAAGGAGATCAACCCGCCGGCAAAAGCACCAATCAAACCGATAGACGAGAGCGAATCCAAGCTAGGACTTCCTGAGACAGTGAAGAGATGCGCATCGGCCGATCAAGGTGATTGATGGCTGGATACAACACGCTAGCATAAAACCTGGGCCCTGCCCGGAGGTCAAGCACATTGGGCAACTACTCGCCTGGTGCGATACAGAACCTTCCATCAGGGGGTTGACCTTAAAGTTCACTTTAAGGGTAACGTAGGCAATGCATCATCCAACCCCAACGTGAGGATAGCGTGATGACTTTACAGCTTGGAGAGATAGCGCCCGATTTTACGGTAGAGTCCACGGAGGGCACCGTCAGCTTCCACGAATGGCTTGGTGATAGCTGGGCCGTGCTGTTTTCCCACCCGGCCGACTATACCCCTGTATGCACGACAGAGCTTGGCGCATTTGCCAAGCGCAAGAGCGAGTTCGACAAGCGTGGTGCCAAGTTGATTGGTGTGTCCGTCGATCCGCTGGATTCCCATACCGGCTGGGCCAAGGATATCGAGACTACCCAAGGTGCGGCGCTGAACTACCCGTTGCTGGCCGATGACGACCAGGTGGTCGCAGAGCTTTATGGGATGATTCATCCCAAAGCCGATCCCAAGGTGACGGTGCGCACTGTTTTTATTATCGACCCCAGCAAGAAGATACGCCTTATGCTGACGTACCCACCAAGCACCGGGCGCAACGTCGATGAAATCCTGCGCGTTATCGATTCGCTTCAGCTGACCGACACGCACAAGGTGGCCACGCCCGTCGACTGGCAGAACGGCGAAGACGTCATTATCGTCCCCTCCCTGTCGGAGGAGGAAGCCAAAGAGCGCTTCCCTGAAGGCTGGGACGAGAAGACGCCATATCTGCGTGTCGTACGCCAGCCCAAGTAATTAACAGAATGCCATCAGGCGGTTCGGCTGCGTCGGGCCGCCTGCAGTGTCGCTGAGGAGGTACTGATGACAACCTACAGTATCGGGCAACTGGCCGAGCGTTGCGGCATTGCCCCCCAGGCGATTCGCTACTACGAGCAAGAGCAGCTCATGCCGAAGCCCCAGCGAACGGAGTCGAACTATCGCCGCTACCCCGAAGCGCATGTAGACAGACTGCAGTTCATTCTCGAGGCTAAGCAATGGGGCTTTACCCTCGACGAGATTCGCGAGTTGCTGATTCTGCAGGATGCCAATGGCGATCGGGCGCAAGCCAAGCGGATTGCCGAAGAGAAGTTGATAAAAATTAGAGAACAGATCAAGCATCTCTCAAGAATCGAGACGGTACTTTCGAAAACGCTCTCCGAATGTTCAGGCGAGGGGCCCATGCAGGAAGGGTGTCCCATTGTCGAAGCGATCACCGACGGCAAATAAAACCCCCCTCTATTCCGCCTTTTGGTCTGGCGAGAAAGTCGCCAGCCATCCGAACCTTATTAACATGAGCGGTACTGCCAGGAGTTCTGCATGGCCGAGCGAGTCGATATCAGTATCCGGGGAATGTCCTGCGCCTCCTGCGTCGGTCGCGTGGAACGCGCCCTCAAGAAGCAGCCCGGCGTCACGGATGCGCAAGTGAACCTGGCGACCGAAAAGGCCACGGTTGCCTTCGAAGAGCGTGCCAATCCCAGCCAGGTAGCCCATGCCGTTGAAGAGGCCGGCTACCAGCCGGTAATCGAAACCGCCGAGATTCCCATCATCGGGATGACCTGTGGTTCCTGTGTCTCGCGTGTTGAACGCACCATCGAGAAGCTGCCAGGCATTGTCCAGGCCAGCGTGAACCTCACCACGCAGAAGGCATTCGTGCGCTTCTTGCCTGATGCGGTGACGCTGCCGCGCATCCATCATGCCATTCGCGACGCCGGCTATGAGCCGCAGGACCAGGGGGAGAACGCGCAGACCGAGCGTGAGGACCGGGAGGGCATCCAGCTTCGCAACAAGGTGCTGCTTGCGACAGCGTTCACGATTCCGGTCGTGTTTATTGCCATGGGCAAGATGATTCCTGCTCTGGAAGCGATCTTCACTAGCATCATGCCGCACCGCGGTTGGATGGGCATCGAGTGGTTGCTGACCACCCCGGTCCAGTTCTATGCCGGGGCACGCTTCTATCGGGCGGGCTTCGCTGAATTGCGACATGCGAACCCGGGGATGAATAGCCTGGTCATGATTGGCTCAAGTGCCGCCTATTTCTACTCTGTGGCTGCGCTCCTGATTCCCGGCTTTTTCCCCGCGGGGACCGCCGAAAGCTACTTCGAGGCGGCCGCGGTCATCGTTACCCTCATCCTGCTGGGCCGGTATTTCGAGCATGTCGCCAAGGGCCGCACCTCCGAGGCGATCAAGAAGCTTCTGCAGCTACAGGCAAAGACGGCCCGCGTCATTCGTGATGACGACACAGTGGAAGTCCCGATCGAGGCCGTCGTGCCGGGAGACCGTATCCTGACTCGCCCCGGGGAGCGTATCCCTGTCGATGGCATTGTCGAGGAAGGCCACTCCTACGTCGACGAATCGATGATCAGCGGGGAGCCGGTGCCGGTCGTCAAGCAGAAAGACAGTGAGGTCGTTGGCGGAACGATCAACAAAAACGGGGCGTTGACGTTCCGTGCCACCCGGGTCGGTGCCGACACGGTTCTGTCGCAGATCGTCAAGATGGTGGAATCGGCCCAGGCAGAAAAACCGCCGATCCAGAAGCTGGCCGACAAGATTGCCGGGATCTTCGTGCCGGTCGTGCTCGCGATTGCGGTGATCACGTTTGCCGTGTGGCTCGGCTTCGGCCCAACACCGGCGCTGGCTTTCGCCTTTGTCACCACCGTCAGTGTGCTGTTGATTGCCTGCCCCTGTGCTATGGGTCTGGCGACGCCAACCGCGATCATGGTGGGGACCGGTAAAGGCGCAGAGATGGGCGTGCTATTCCGTAAGGGGGCGGCACTGGAGACGCTGGCCAAGGTAGACACGATCGTACTGGACAAGACCGGTACGTTGACTATGGGACGCCCCGAACTGACGGACTTCGTTGTGCTCGAAGGGCAGGAAAACGACGTGCTCCGATGGGTCGCCGCGGTCGAAGCGCAAAGTGAGCATCCCATTGCCGAAGCGATTGTACGTGGTGCGAAAGACCGGGGCCTGGACCTGCCATCCATCAGCCACTTCCAGGCCGAACCTGGCTTTGGCATCGAGGCCGACGTCGACGGCCATAAGCTCAATGTAGGAGCTGACCGTTATATGAGCCTGCTCGGCATCGAGCTAGGCAAGGCGGAAGGGCGTGCCACTGCGCTTGCTAGGGAGGCCAAGAGCCCGCTGTATGCGGCAGTCGATGGCAAGCTTGCAGCCATTATCGCTGTGGCCGATCCGCTCAAGGAGGGCTCGGTCGAGGCTATTGCATCACTCAAGGCGCAGGGCCTGGAGGTGGCCATGCTCACGGGTGACAATCGCGCCACGGCCGAGGCCATCGCTAGGCAGGTGGGAATTCAGAAGGTGCTCGCCGAAGTGCTGCCGGACCAGAAGGCAAACGAAATCAAGCGGCTGCAGGCCGACGGCCACAATACGGCGTTTGTCGGCGACGGCATCAACGATGCGCCGGCATTGGCGCAAGCCAACGTGGGCATTGCTATCGGTACGGGTACCGACATCGCGATCGAGGCCGGCGACGTCGTGCTCATGCGCGGCGATCTGAGAGGTATCGTCAATGCCACGGCTCTATCCAAACGCACCCGCAAAACCATTCTGTCCAACTTCGCATGGGCTTATGGCTATAACGTGGCGTTGATTCCGGTAGCGGCAGGGGCGATGTATCCGTTCACCGGCTTCCTGCTCAACCCGATACTGGCGGCTGCGGCCATGAGCCTGTCCAGTATCTTCGTCCTGGTAAATTCGCTACGACTGCGTCGCTTCCAGCCACACAGCCATGTACTCCCAATAGAACCTGTTCCTGAATCTCGGTCAAGGCAAGTGCGTCATGCCTGAGCAGCAGTATGGTGCCTGCGACCGAAACCAAGGACGCTTACCTCCAAAGTGAGGCCATTTTAACCTGCGAGGCTATGCGTGAAACGCCGACTGCTGCTGCTCTTGCCTTTACTGATCTTCTTGGGGCTGGGTTTCTTCTTCTACCGTGGTTTGGCGATGGACCCCAGTGCTCGTGATTCGGCACTGCTGGCTCAGGAGTTTCCCGCCTTTACGCTATCGACGCTGGAGGATCCTGACGCTCGCGTCAATGAGTCGCTGCTGCAGGGAGAAGTCACGTTGGTGAATGTCTGGGCCGAGTGGTGCCCTACCTGCAAGGAAGAGATGCCCCAGCTGCTGACGTTGGCTGAGCATGGCGTCAGGCTGATCGGTATCGACTACAAGGATACCCGGGCCAAGGGGCAGGAGTTTCTCGATACGTTCGGCAATCCCTTCGAAGTCAACATCTTCGATCCCAACGGCGACCTGGGTTTCGATCTAGGTGTATATGGCGTACCAGAGACTTTTCTCGTCGATGCTGATGGCATCATTCGTTACAAGCATACGGGGTATATCACCTCAGAGGATGTCGAGAAGGTCATGCGGGAAGTTGAGAAATGGCGTTCGTGACCGGGCAGGCTGAAAGCTCACTTCGTTAGTGGTCATGGTGCGCACTACGTCTCCTCATAAGCTGCCGTAGTCGTACCTGTACCACATCCTCTCAAGCACAAGCCCGACGCCCCAGTTGGCAAGTAAAACCTAAAAGGTAGGATTCATGCTTCAGTATCCTTCGATCGACCCTGTAGTCATTGCCGTCGGGCCGGTCCAAGTTCATTGGTACGGGCTGATGTACGTAGTCGGCCTCGCTGCCGCCTGGTGGCTGGGGCGTCGCCGTGCCCACCGTATAGGTTTGAGTCACGATGATGTGGGCGATCTGATCTTCTATGGCGCTGCCGGTGTCATAGTGGGCGGACGTGTTGGTTACGTCCTGGTTTACGGGTTCGAGCGGTGGCTTGCCAACCCCTTGTGGCTGTTCAAAGTTTGGGAAGGGGGGATGAGTTTCCATGGCGGCCTCATTGGTGTGCTGGTTGCAGCTTGGCTGTTTGCTCGCAGACACCGGCTGGCCTTCTTTCAACTGACCGACTTTATCGCGCCGCTAGTGCCGATCGGCCTGGGCGCCGGGCGTATCGGCAATTTTATCAATCATGAGTTGCCTGGGCGCATCAGCGACGTCCCCTGGGCGATGGTATGGCCGCCCATGATGGGGCTGGGCCCGGAGCCACGTCACCCTTCAGCGCTGTATGAATTCGCCCTGGAGGGCATCATCCTATTCATTGTCCTGTGGTGGTTTTCTAGCCGGGCACGTCAGCGCGGCATGACATCCGGCCTGTTCCTGTTGCTCTATGGTGCTTTCCGCTTTGGCGTGGAGTTCGTGCGCCAACCGGATCCGCAGCTGGGGTTCATTGCCTTTGGTTGGCTGACCATGGGGCAACTGCTGAGCTTGCCCATGATCGCCGCCGGCTTGGCCCTGATGGCTTGGGCTAGGAGTCAGCCGGTGGATAATGCAAGCAAGGCGGTAACCTCATGAGAAAGCGCCTTCTTTCTATCATTATGTGGGTATCCGGATTATCTGGTTGCTATGCGAAATTGAAAGGTGGGCGACAAGCAAAACTCACAACGGATTAACTGGTTGATAGGCCCTACATAACCACACTTGAAGCCATAGCCGCTTACTTGGCCGCCGTTGATAAAGCGAAGGAGAACCGGACTACCTGGTTCATGCTCGGGAAGCTGTGGAATTGGCCAGGACAAGAGGGACTACGCTGGGTGATGGCTCGACCAGGCTACCCTGATCACGTAGCTTCTCGGCTAGGCGTTGACTTTCAGATCACGCATTGAGGCCCGTGTTACAGGAACACGGGCCGATTTTATTATTCGGGGAATCTGTCCCGTGTGTTGTTGGCGATTCTGACCAGCATGAGCATGATTGGCACCTCCACCAGCACCCCTACCACAGTGGCTAACGCCGCGCCGGAATGCAGGCCAAATAGGGCGATGGCAGCGGCCACGGCCAGCTCGAAGAAGTTGCTGGCACCGATCATCGCCCCGGGGGCCGCCACGTTGTGGGGCACCTTCCACGCCTTGGCCCAGCCGTAGGCGATGAAGAAGATCAGGAAGGTCTGGATGATCAGCGGGATGGCGATCAGCACGATATGCAGCGGGTTAGCCAAGATCACGTCGCCCTGGAAGGCGAACAACAGCACCAGAGTAATGATCAGCCCGATGGGGGTGATCGGCCCCACCTTCTTCATGAAGACGTTGTCATACCACTCGCTGCCGCGGCGGGCGATCAGGGTACGCCGGGTCAGGTAGCCGGCCGCCAGCGGAATCACGATATAGAGAAAGACCGATAGCGCCACGGTGTCCCAGGGCACCTGGATGTTCGACACGCCGAGCAGGAAGACCACGATGGGCGCGAAGGCGAATAGCATGATCAGGTCGTTGAGGGCCACCTGCACCAGGGTGTAGGCGGCGTCGCCGCGGGTCAGGTAGCTCCACACGAAGACCATGGCGGTGCAGGGGGCGGCCCCCAGCAGAATGGCGCCGGCCAGGTATTGGCTCGCCAAGTGCTCCGGAATCAGCGGACGGAACACCACCATCAGGAAGAACCAGGCGATGGCGAACATGGTGAAAGGCTTGATCAGCCAGTTCACCGAGGTGGTAATGACCAGCCCCTTGGGCTGGCGGCGCACACCGAGTACGGCGGCGAAGTCGATTTGCGCCATCATAGGAAAGATCATCGCCCAGATCAGGATCGCCACCGGGATCGATACCTGGGCATATTCGAAGCGTGACAGCGTCTCAGGTACCGCCGGGGCAAACTGGCCGAGCAGCACCCCGACGACGATAGCCAACGCCACCCACACCGAGAGATAGCGCTCGAAGAGACCCATGCCCTCGGAGGCGCTGGGGGCCTGGGATTCCTGGAGTACGGTCATAGTGTGACTCCTGTCAGATGGCACATTGGTTCACGCGCCGGGAAACGTCTTCTGCGCTTTCCACTCGCTCAGAGTAGCGGTCTGTCAAGTAGTCGCTTCGTCCCCGGATCATCAGGGTGAACTTGGTCAGCTCCTCGCAAACATCCACTATGCGAAGGTACAGGGGGGAGGGCTTCATGCGCCCATCGTCGTCGAATTCGGTAAAAGCTTTCGGCACCGAAGATTGATTGGGGATCGTCACCATGCGCATCCAGCGACCGAGGATGCGCATCTGGTTGACTGCATTGAAGCTCTGGCTACCACCTGAAACTTGCATCACGGCCAGGGTCTTGCCTTGGGTCGGGCGAATACCGCCCAGCGACAACGGAATCCAGTCGATCTGGGCCTTCATGATGGCCGTCATGGCACCATGGCGTTCGGGACTGACCCACAGCATGCCTTCCGACCACTCGGCCAACTCGCGTAACTCCTGAACCTTGGAGTGGTCGGCCCCCGCATCATCCGGCAAGGGCAGGCCGCTGGGGTTGAAAGTTCGCACCTCGCATCCGAACCAACGCAGCAGCCGCCCGGCTTCTTCGGCAACCAAACGTGAGTAGGAGCGTTCACGCAGGGATCCGTAGAGCACTAAAATACGTGGCGCATGCTGGGGGGCCTCGGGGCCTGCTAACAGTGTCGTGTCGATGGAACGCAACTGCGAAGGATCAATATGGGGGAGGTCTGCCAACATCTTGATGTCGCTCATGGCGCGATTCCTGGGTAATGGATGACTTCACCATCTTCCTTGACGAAGTGCGCTACTGGATGGTCAAGGAGATCCAGCACCGTCTCCGAGGGTCGGCATAACCTGGTGCCCTTCCGTGTCACCACGATCGGCCGGTTGATCAGAATTGGTTCCGCCAGCATGGCATCGATCAGCTGCTCATCCGTCAAAGCCGGGTCGTCCAGCCCCAATGACTCGTAGGGGGTTCCCTTGCGCCGCAGCAGATCCCGAGGGCAGATACCCATCATCGCCAGCAGCTCCACAAGCCGTTCCCGGCTTGGAGGCGTCTTGAGGTATTCGATGATCTCGGGGGATTCACCAGAGGCCTTCATCATCGCTAAGGTATTGCGCGATGTGCCACAGTTCGGGTTGTGATAGATCTGGGGGAGCATACCGTCTCACTTCCTATCTTGATTCGGAGTGCAACCGATTAGGGACTCCGCCAAGGGGCCACACACCTCCGGATGCCCCGCGCAGCAGTCGCGCACCAAGAAGCGGATGGCTTCCTGCATGTGGTTTAGATTCGCACGATAGATGATCGAGCGCCCCTGGCGACGGGATACCACCAGACCTGCCCGCGACAGAACAGCTAGGTGCGCCGACATCGTGGCATGGGGCACCGATAGCTGCCGTGCGAGCTCACCGGCGGCGAGCCCATCCGGTTCCTGGCGTACCAGCAGGCGAAAGATCGCCAGGCGTGTCTCCTGGGCCAGAGCGGAAAAGCTCTCGATTACGTTTGATGTTTCCATATTTCTAAAAATATGGAATTATTGGGGGTGCGTCAAGTCCTGCACTCAAGGTAGAAGCGTAGAACGTCCTAGCAGCACACAACATCTCTCTATCCGCATATATGCAAAACCGCATTAATGAGGGCCCACTGATGAGACAGCGACGTGTTCTGTTCCTGTGCAATGCCAACTCGGCCAGGTCCCTGATGGGCGAAGCCCTGTTACGTCACCTGGCGGGAGACCGCTTTGAGGCGTTCAGCGCTGGTTCCGAGCCGGATCGCCCCCATGAGATCACCTTGGCTACCTTGAGCAAGCTAGGTATCGACACTCAGGGGCTCGCCAGCAAGTCCCTGGGCGATTTCGCCGGTGAGCATTTCGATTCGGTGATCGTGCTTTGTGACAAGGCCCAGCAGGCATGCCGTGACTGGCAGGGCAGCAGTGATGAGTATCTCTACTGGGATATCCGCGATCCTCGCCTTATCGAGCGGTGGGATGCCTACGAGCAGGCGCTGGCCGAAATCCGTCATCGGCTATTGCTCTGGCTGGAGATCCAGGAGCGCGACGACATCGAGCGCTGAACCTCGATCCATCGAGACCCACGACTAAATTCAAAGCGAGGTAACTATGACTCTGCGTATTGGTATCAATGGCTTCGGACGCATTGGCAGATTGACGCTGCGCAGCCTCTGGCGCTCCGTCGAATCGGGCGAGGTCGAGATCGGCTTGATCAACGATCCGGGCGGTGACGCTGCCACCTTCGCCCACCTGCTGGAGTTCGACTCGGTGCATGGCCACTGGGCACCGGGAAAGGGAATCGACGCCACCGAGGCGGACATCCTCATCGACGGTCGGCGCCTGGCTTTTACCTCCAAGGTCGCCACGGCCGACAGCGACTGGTCGGGCTGCGACGTTGTCATCGAGTGTTCGGGCAAGATCAAGACCCGCGAGAAACTGCAGGCCTACCTGGACCAGGGCGTCGGTCGGGTGGTGGTAAGCGCGCCGGTGAAGGAAGAGGGCGTGCTGAACGTGGTGATGGGGGTCAATGACGACCGCTACGATCCTGAGACACACCGCATCGTCACCGCGGCGAGCTGCACCACCAACTGCCTGGCGCCGGTGGTCAAGGTTATCCACGAGACCTATGGCATCCGCCACGGCTCCATGACCACCGTCCACGATATCACCAATACCCAGACCATCCTCGACGCCCCCCACAAGGACTTGCGCCGAGCCCGTGCCTGCGGCATGAGCCTGATTCCCACCACCACCGGCTCGGCCAAGGCGATCACCGCCATCTTTCCCGAGCTCGAGGGCAAGCTGAACGGCCACGCCGTGCGGGTGCCCCTGGCCAACGCCTCGCTCACCGACATGGTCTTCGAACTCGAACGCGAGGTGACGGTGGACGAGGTCAATGCTGCTCTGAAGGCCGCCGCCGAGGGCCCGCTAGCCGGCATCCTGGGCTACGAGGAGCGCCCGCTGGTCTCCATCGACTACCGTACCGATCCGCGCAGCTCGATCATCGACGCGCTTTCGACCATGGTGGTCAACGGCACCCAGCTCAAGCTCTACGCCTGGTATGACAACGAGTGGGGCTACGCCAACCGGACCGCCGAGCTGGCGATGAAGGTGGGGAGTGAGCAGGTGGGCCATGTCTGAGGCAGGGAAGCTCGGGATCCGCTTGAAGGGGCTGCCCTTCGAGGTGCGCCAGTACCTGCTGATCACCGGCAACTACTGGGCCTTCACCCTCACCGACGGTGCCCTGCGCATGTTGGTGGTGCTCTACTTCCATCAGTTGGGCTACTCACCGCTGGAGGTGGCGCTGCTGTTCCTCTTCTACGAGGCCTTCGGCGTAGTCACCAACCTGGTGGGGGGCTGGCTGGGGGCACGCCTGGGCCTCAACCGCACCATGAACGTGGGCCTCGGCCTGCAGATCGTCGCGCTGGTCATGCTGATGGTGCCCGCCGCGGCGCTAACCGTGCCCTGGGTGATGGCCGCCCAAGCGCTCTCGGGCATCGCCAAGGACCTCAACAAGATGAGCGCCAAGAGCGCGGTCAAGGTGCTGGTGCCCAAGGACAGCCCTAGTGCCGGCAGTGCCCTCTACCGCTGGGTAGCGATCCTCACCGGTTCCAAGAACGCGCTGAAGGGGGCCGGTTTCTTCCTCGGCGGCCTGCTGCTGACTCTGATCGGCTTCCGCGGTGCGGTCATCGCCATGGCATTGATGCTCGTCGCGGTGTTGACGCTGTCGCTGATAAGGCTCAAGGCTGACCTGGGTCGCCAGAAGCGCAAGCCCAAGTTCACCGAGGTGTTCTCCAAGTCCCGGGCCATCAACGTGCTCTCGGCGGCGCGGCTGTGCCTGTTCGCCTCCCGGGACGTGTGGTTCGTGGTGGCGTTGCCGGTGTTCCTCTACGACCAGCACGGCTGGAGCCATTGGACGGTGGGCGGCCTGCTGGCTATCTGGGTGATCGGCTATGGTGGGGTGCAGACCCAGGCGCCGCGCCTCACCGGCCTGGTCAAGGGCGGGGCGCGGGCCGTCACCGTGTTCTGGGCGTTGGCCCTGGCCGGCTTGCCAGCGCTGCTGGCCCTGCTGCCCCTGGCCGAAGTGGGCTGGTTGGTGACGGGGCTTTTGGCCTTCGGCGTGCTCTTCGCCGTCAACTCCAGCTGGCACAGCTACCTGATCGTGCACTATGCCCGCGCCGATGGCGTCTCCATGGACGTGGGCTTCTATTACATGGCCAACGCCATGGGCCGCCTCGCCGGCACACTACTCTCCGGTTGGGTGTACCAGGTGTATGGCCTGGCCGCCTGTCTGTGGATCTCGGCCGCTCTGGTGGCGGCCAGCGCCCTGATGGCTCTTGCGCTGCCACAGGAGGCGTCTGGGGAATGATGTGGGGCTACCCGACGCTGACCTTGCCCCACGGCTATCGACTGAGCCCCAGGACCCTCTACCCCATGCTGCATTCGATGGAGCGCAAGGGGGCCTGCCCTCCGTGATTAGTACAAGGGAAGCACACGACGCAGGCTCTACCGTCGCTGTTCGCGCTGGGCGCCGCCGTGCTCAACGGTCCCCTCAACCAGGGGATCATCCACGGCCTCAAGGTCAGTGGCGGCATTCTCGTCACCATGTAGCTGGCATCGTCCTCAATGCCAAACAGGCACTATCCCGATAAACATACTTGCCACGAAAACGCCCAAGATATGACGTACTTTTCTGACAACATTCTCCACCTGCCGGAATACCACGTCCTGGGCACCAAGGTGGAAGAGCATGATCTCCACTACCAGATCGAAGCTCCTGAGCCTCTAGCTTGCGAGGAATGCGGCGTTGAGAATGAGTTTGTCAGGTTCGGCAAGCGCGATGTGGCCTATCGTGACCTACCCATCCACGGCAAGCGGGTCACCCTCTGGGTGGTCCGTCGCCGGTACACATGTCGAGCCTGCGGAAAGACATTCCGTCCGACGCTCCCCGAGATGGTGGACACTCATCGCATGACGCGGAGGCTTTACAGCCATGTTGAAAAGGAGGCCTTCAACCACCCCTACGCCTATGTAGCCGATACCACGGGCCTCGATGAGAAGACCATACGCGAAATCTTCAAGAAAAAGGCTGAGTTCCTGGCGATTTGGCACCGCTTCGAGACTCCTCGTTGCCTGGGCATCGACGAGCTGTACCTGAATCGCCGCTACCGCTGCATCCTGACCAACTTGGAGGAGCGTACTCTGTTAGACCTGCTGCCCGGTCGTCAGCAGGACGCGGTGACGAAGCGGCTCATGAGCATGACTGAGCGCGACAAGGTCGAGATCGTCAGCATGGACATGTGGAAGCCCTACCGCCGTGCCGTTCAGGCGGTGCTGCCACAGGCCCGCATTGTGGTCGATAAGTTCCATGTGGTGCGTATGGCCAACGAAGCCCTGGAGAAGGTCCGCAAGGGGCTCAGGAAGGAGTTGACGGCCAACCAGCGACGAACCCTTAAGGGCGACCGGAAGATCCTGCTGAAGCGGGCTCACGACGTCTCAGACCGCGAGCGTCTCATCATGGAAACCTGGACAGGGGCCTTCCCCCAGCTCCTGGCAGCCTATGAGCACAAGGAGCGGTTCTACCACATCTGGGGCTGTGCCACCCGGCGGGATGCTGAGAAGGCGTTGGCTGCCTGGGTTGACGGCATCCCGCAGGGGCAGAAGGAGGTCTGGAAGGATCTCGTTAGCGCCGTCAGTGGCTGGCGTGAGGAGGTGCTGACCTACTTCGAGACCGACATCCCAATCACCAACGCCTTCACGGAGTCGATCAACCGGCTGGCCAAGGACAAGAACCGCGATGGCCGGGGCTATTCATTCGAGGTGATGCGGGCCCGGATGCTCTACACCACCAAGCACAAGAAGAAGACGCCACAGACCAAGGAATCTCCGTTCCTGGGCAAGGCCACCATGACCTACAGCATGGGTCTCCCCGAGGCCGAGAAGAACTACGGCGTCGATCTATCAACCTTCTGGGAGGATTAAGGTTTTGGTGGATCAGAGGGGATCATCAACCACTTAATCCGGATACCCATTTTTTGGTTGATTGGCTCATATCATGATGACGGAACCAACCATCAGCTCAGCGGATTACCTGGTTGATGACGACTCTTCTTCACGGCCCCTGCAAGTTTGCAGCAACGCCCAGGTTCGCATGCCGAGATACGCAGTGAGGCTTCGCGATCAACACACCATGCATTCACAATGTCACTGCAAGGTCCGGCATGTCTCTGCTCAGTCCTTACGGCCTGAGCTAGCCCTATACAGCTGTTGTTTGCTCTCCTCGCTGATCCCCGTCAGGATGCCGCAGGCATTGATCTCCCGACCCTCGTTGCAACTCGCCCTCAGTGAAACGAGTTGTTGCTCAAGCGCTTGCAGAGCAGTTATCTGCGACCGCACATGAGAGATGTGGTCATCGAGCATGGCGTTGACGGCGGTACAGGGCTGGCGAGGGTCGTCCTGATAGCTCTGTAGCTCGCGAATCTCTGTCAGTGACAGGTCCAGAATTCGGCAGCGGCGGATAAAGGCAAGCCACTCGCCATGCTTCTCGGTATAGACACGGTAACCATTCTCCTGCCGTTCTGGCGGCGGCAACAGGCCCTGCTGCTCATAGAAGCGGATCGTCTGCGTGTCGATACCCGCTATCTGGGCTAACTGACCAATGCGCATCAGGCTTACTCCTCAACGGATCATCTGTCCCATTGACCTTATAGTAGCTATATAGTTTTTAATACTAGCAATCTATGTTGGTTAACTGGAGCCGTATCGTGAGTAAAGCCTGTGGTGGCCCATGTAGCTGCGATGCAACGCCTGCAGCGGATACCGATATGCCGGTCTCCTCCGAAGCGTCAGGGGAATGGGTCAGCGTGTATGCTGTGCCGAAGATGGATTGTCCCTCAGAAGAACGGATGATCCGCTTGGCGCTGAACGGCTTTGATGAGATTCGAACGCTGTCCTTCGACTTGTCGAACCGCCGATTGGAGGTCGTGCATGACGGCGAGGCTGAGCCCATTACCGCGAAACTGGCGACCTTGGGGCTAGGCGCCTCTCTTCAGGAAACCGTCATTGCCGACCCAGAGACGATCAAGGCCGCTGAGAGCTCGGCAGTCTCTGCTACGCAGGAGTCAGGCACTCTGCGCGTGTTGCTCGGTATCAATGCGATCATGTTCGTGGTGGAAATGACTGCTGGCCTGATCGCCCAGTCTACCGGCCTGATCGCTGATTCCCTGGATATGTTTGCCGATGCAGCCGTCTATGGCCTGGCTCTCTATGCCGTAGGGCGCAGTGCGAAAATGCAGGTACGTGCCGCGCATCTGGCAGGGGTACTGCAACTGATTTTGGCTATCGGCGTACTCGTCGAGGTGGTGCGACGCTTTGTTTTCGGTAGTGAGCCTGAATCGCTGATGATGATGGCGATCGCCTTCGTCGCGTTGATCGCCAATACCGGTTGCCTGCTGTTGATATCCAAGCACCGCGAAGGCGGCGCGCATATGAAGGCAAGCTGGATATTCTCGGCCAATGATGTGGTGATCAACATGGGCGTCATCGCCGCCGGTGCCTTGGTCGCCTGGACGGGGTCCAGCTACCCTGACCTGATTATCGGTACCATCGTGGGCCTGATCGTCCTCAACGGCGCTCGGCGCATCCTGGCGCTCAAGGGGTGAGGCTGCACGGTACGCAGCTATCGATGCCTGGGACACTTGATCGAAGTGGCTGTACAAGCGCGCTAGGCCTGAACGACAGCATATAGCGCGAAGGCTCGGAGCCAGCAAGGTAGCGTATCTAGGAATCAACCAAGGAAGGAAGATGATAGATAGTATCTGGCTGGTACTCGGCCTGGCGCTGTTGCCCGCCTTAGGCAATTTTAGTGGTGGGCTCGCTGCGGAGGCCTCCCGAACTACCGGGCGCCGTCTCAATTACGCCCTTCACGGCGCTGCCGGCCTCGTCATTGCGGTGGTGGCGGTTGAAATCATGCCGCGCGTGCTAGAGAACCTCTCAGCCTGGGTAATCGCCCTCGCTTTCGCGCTGGGCGGCATTGCTTACGTAGGTATCGAGAAGCTCGTTGAGAGTCTCCAGAAGCGACAAGGCCAGCAGGGAGAAGGCGGTCAGACGAGTGTCTGGATGATCTATATCGCCGTATCCATCGACCTGTTCAGCGATGGCCTCCTGATCGGGGCGGGGTCGGCGGTCTCACCGTCGGTCGCGATAATCCTGGCGGCGGGTCAGGTTCTCGCCGATGTTCCTGAGGGCTTTGCGACGATCGCCACCATGAAAGATAAAGGAATCCCTCGTAGCAAGCGGATACTGCTCTCTGCTTCCTTCGCGATTCCTGTGCTCTCGGCAGCCGTCTTTGCTTACTTCGTACTCAGGAACCAGCCGGAGGCATTTAAGCTAGCGGCACTGACGTTCACGGCAGGCCTTCTCACGGTCGCTGCCATCGAAGATATGGTCTCCGAGGCTCACGAGAGCGGTGACGATACGCACATCTCACCGCTGGCTTTCATAGGCGGCTTCGTCCTGTTCGTTCTGGTATCAGCGGGCTTGGAAGGGGTGGTATCGCAAAGCTAACGTACTGCTCCCCAACACAGCCACTGTCGTGCTGGCCGAATACGAAGCAGCTCCCAGCTTACGGCGCACCTAGTCGAGTCCAGAAACATTCACTTTGCCACCCTGGCCAGCCGGCCGAATGAATTGACGCAGCTTGATTAAGCGGAGCAAGAAAGCATGAGCCACAGGGTTGATCCTGGATTCGGAGGCGAGAGAGCATTGGGTGATAAGTGCGCGCTACCCTCTAGCCTATACACGGGCGTGCGCTATAAGCCGCTTCTGACAGGGGGGATGGCTCTACTTGCTGGAGGCGCCATGCCGCTTGCCTTTGCCCCTGTGGGCTGGGCATGGCTTGCGGTGATCGCTCTGGCAACATTTTTTGTCCTGACCGCGCAGTCTTCAAGGCGTCAGGCGCTGTGGTCGGCCTACCTCTTTGGCCTTGGCTACTTCGGCGTGGGTGTCTCCTGGGTCTTTATCAGCATTAGCCAGTACGGCAATGGCCCCGTGGTGGCGGTGTTAGTCACGGCGGCCTTTGTCTCGCTGCTCGCCCTCTTTCCATGGGGCGTCGCGTACCTCGTGCGCTGCCTGCGCCCTGAGATGGATGCAATGGCACTCTGGCTAGGGCTACCTGCGGCATGGGTGCTGAGTGAATGGATGCGCACCTGGTTCTTGACCGGCTTTCCCTGGCTCTTCATTGGCTACAGCCAGACCGACACCACACTTGCCACTATCGCTCCCGTCTTTGGCGTGCTTGGCGTGAGTTTACTGGTGGCACTTCTCGCTGGCGGGCTTGCCTGGGTTGTCCAGGGGCCAAGCCTGCGCCGTGCTGCGGTAGTCGGTGCCGTGTTAGTCGCTACCCTCGCCGGCTTGCAACTGCTGGATCGTGAATGGACGCAGCCAGCCGCTGACCCGATCGATGTCGTCCTCTTGCAAGGAAACATCGCGCAAGACAAGAAATGGGACCCGAGATACCGGGACATCACACTTGAGCGCTATCAGGCGCTTACCGCGCAGCATCTCGGAGCCGATATCGTGATCTGGCCAGAAGCGGCAATCCCGATGTGGCATGACCAGGCCAAAGCATATCTTGCTGAGCTTGAGGCGTTAGCCGATCAGGCAGGCACATCGTTAATGATTGGCGTCCCGGTACGCGAGGCGGAGGGCCGTACCTACAACGCCGTGGTAAGCCTCTCCGATCCCTCAGGCTTCTACTACAAACGCCACCTGGTGCCCTTCGGTGAATATGTTCCGTTTCGGGATCTTTTGGGGTCGGCCCTCGACGTGCTCGGGGCGCCCATGTCCGACTTCACACCGGGACGGGAAGCGCACGTCCTGAATGCAGCAGGGGTGCCCGTAGGGGCACTCATCTGCTACGAGGCGGTCTTTGGTGCCGAAGTCACTGAGCTTCTGCCCGAAGCGCAGTTACTGGTGAATGTCAGCAACGATGCCTGGTTCGGCAGCTCGCTCGGCCCCCTCCAGCATTTCCAGATGGCACGCATGCGTGCCATCGAAACCGGACGTGACCTTCTTCGAGCCACGAACACCGGTATCACAGCAGCCATCAATCATGAGGGCAAAGTGCTCAAGCGTGCTCCGCAGTTCGAAGTGGCCACCCTCAGCGCCGAAGTGACACCGCGAACTGGCGCGCCCCCTTATGTGCGCTGGCGGGATTGGCCTGTCCTTGGCCTGACCGCACTCGGACTCGGCCTGCTCCTGCTCCGTCGAATTCGTCGGCATCATCGGTTGGGTACATGACGCTTGTTATTTAGCAGCGAGCAAATTCTAGATTGGGTCAGGAGGAAGGGGATATGTCTACTTATGGCAGTCGGCTCGCAGAGAAAGCCCACGAGCCGGGAAAGGCGATGCGCTGGCTGTGGCTCTCGCTCCTGTTACTGTTTGTCGATCAGGCGAGCAAGTACCTTGCCAGCACCATGCTAGCGCATGGTGAAAGCGTGCCTGCCGCACCCTTCTTCAATTGGGTCCACCGCCACAATACGGGGGCGGCCTTCAGCTTTCTCGCGGATGTCGGCGGTTGGCAGCAGCCGCTTTTCATCGGACTGGCCCTGGTTATCTCGATATTACTGGTGTACTGGCTTTGGCGTTCACCACGCGTACTGAGTTATCGGCTCGCCCTCAGTGCGATCCTCGGCGGCGCGTTGGGCAATGTCGCAGATCGCTTGCGGTTAGGCTACGTAGAGGATTTTCTCGATTTTCACTATGCCCAGTGGCACTGGCCATCGTTCAACCTAGCGGACGTATGGATCTTCCTCGGTGTCGCCCTCTTTATTTGGGCGGAAATACGACATCAACCAGGCAGCCGCCGCCGCTGAATCGCCTAGCGTCTTCGCTATCGCATGCTTGACTTCCGGAATAGGCGCGTCCTGGGCCTTGATAAGGCGGCACGCCTTCATGAGCCAGCTGTACGTTCCTGATGCACGACTGCTGCCAAGGGCTCTGCTGCATCCTAACCAATCTGGAAGAGCACCCTGCTGGACCTGCTACCCGGTCGTCAGCAAGAGAGGGTGACAAGACGCCTCATGAGCATGGCCAACCGCCACCAGGTCGAGATCGTCAGCATGGACATGTGGAAGCCCTACCGCCGCGCCTTCCAGACGGTGCTGCCACAGGCCCGTATCGTGGTCGATAAGTTCCACGTCGTGCGCATGGCCAACGAGGCCTTAGAGAAGATCCGCAAAGGCCTAAGGAAGGAGTTGAAGCCCAATCAGCGCCGGACCCTCAAAGGTGACCGGAAAATCCTGCTGAAGCGCGCTCACGACGTTTCAGACCGCGAACGGCTCATCATGGAGACCTGGACAGGAGCATTCCCCCCAGCTCTTGGCGGCTTACGAGCACAAGGAGCGCTTCTACCATATCTGGGACTGTACCAATCGGCGTGGTGCCGAACAGGCTCTCGCCACCTGGATTGACAACATCCCTCAGGGGCAGAAGGAGGTTTGGAAGGATCTCGTCAGCGCCGTCAGTGGCTGGCGTGAAGAGATGCTGACCTACTTTGAGACCGACTCCCGATCACCAACGCTTTCACGTAGTCGATAAACCGCCTAGCCAAGGACAAAAACCGTGATGGCCGGGGCTATTCGTTCGAGGTAATGCGAGCCCGGATGCTCTATACCACCAAGCACAAGAAGAAGGCGCCACAAGTCAAGGAATCCCCGTTTCTGGGCAGAGCCACCATGACCTACAACATGGGACTCCCCGAGCCTGAGAAGAACTTCGGTGTCGATCTATCAACCTTCTGGAAGGACTAAGGGTTGGATGGGGCTGGAAGGCCCATCAACCACTTAATCCGGATACCCCATTATGTTGGCTACATTCACCCAGGCACATGCCAGTGAAGGCCTACGGCTGGACAGCGACAAGCGTCGGAACGTCGAGCCCCTGTTCTTGGGCAAGTTTCTCCCGGTTAAGGAAGCCTTCCGGGCCAGTGCATGGCGAAGCGATGAAAAGCTGTTCGTTGGGTTTGAGAGTGCTCCCGGCTATTACCTGCACCGACACCAGTTTGCCCTTGAAAGCCGCGATCACATGGTCAGCTTCGGTGAGCTGGAGATCCCTCCGGGAGAGCTTGTCGTTCATCCTCAACTGGGTGAAATATACGTTTTCTATAACCAAGTCGTGCTCAGTGCTCCCATCGTGTCGGAAAGCGCGGATACTGGCCCATTGGCCATTACGGTGACGTTCCAGGGCTGTTCGGACGATGGACTCTGCTACCCGCCAGCTCAGACGGAATTGGAGGCGTTCGCCGGTTCGGCTCCCGTCACATTTGCCTCGGGTCAGCTACCCGCTGAGGCTTTGTGAGTCAGTTTGTACAGGTACGCTGCTGGTGTCCTCTCTTGGCTTTGCTGCCCCGTTCGGCAGTTGTGCTCGTCCCTCGTACATGTATGTCATGATCTTTAGCGGTCCGAGATAATCCTTGGCTACGCTGATGACGTCAAACCCTGCACTCTGCAGCAAAACATCTGCTTCACGATTCAGATGGCAGCCTCCAGCGCAGCGCTTCCAGAGCGGTGTCATGCGATGCTGCCAACGTGCCACCCGAGATTCTGCTGAGAGGCCGTGTTCCGTGAACAGGAACTGTCCTCCAGGCTTGAGGACTCGGCGCGCTTCGACGAGCGCCTTTTCGATGTCAGGAATCGTACAGAGTGTCCAGGTACATAGGACGGTATCGACGCTCTGATCAGGAAGTGGGATCCGCTCGGCGCCGGCTTGTAGCACTTCTACTTGAAATGACGCTTTGGCAATACGCGCCCGAGCCAGTTCGAGCATGCCTTCCTCGGGCTCTAGCGCATAGAGCCGCTGGACCTTTGCAACGTCGTAGTAGGGCAGGTTGAGCCCCGATCCAAAGCCAAGTTCTAGCACGATGCCCTGAGCTTGAGATGCCAAGCGTTGGCGGTATGCTTCGAGCAAGTGTGTGCGCATTGCCAGATGCATGAGACGCGGCAATACATGGCGGTTATAAAGTCCCATGGCATTCCATATTGTTTGCAGAGTTCCACATTCAGGCCAATGCTGCCTCGAAAATAGGCTCTATCGATCACTGCTGGCTAGTGCCGGTTATGAGCGGGCCGCCTCAGCATGCAGATAGCGCTAAACGATAACAGGTTGCGATAAGTCGTCTACCAGCTGACTGACGAGATGGCCAGTAGGGACGCCACCGGGGGTATCTCGCCAAGCCTCCAAAGCCTGGTCCATTCGCTCGGACAAAGCCTGGAATTCCTTAATGCGTGAGCGAACTTGGGGTAGCTGATTGGCCAGAATATCCTGTGACTTAGAACAGGAGATGTTTTCCTGCATGGCCTCGCCTAGCAGGCCTTTAATCTCCCCAAGGCTGAAGCCCAGCATGCGGAAGCACTGAATAAAGCATAGTCTGCTAAGAGACTCATTGTCGTAGCGCTGATAGCCATTCTGTGGATCGCGCTGCGGATGTAACAAACCCTCGCGGGTGTAATGGCGTACGGTTTCCGCCGTTACTCCGCCTGCCTGAGCGAGTTCGCTGACTTTCATGGGGGCTCCCCTGCGATGACAACCTGGGTAGTCTAGGACGCTAGGGCGGCCCCAAGGTCAAGAGGAATTGGACAGAGAGCGCAGAAGAGAAAGCGCTTGACCTTAAAGTTACCTTCAAGGATATGGTTCATTGAAGCAGTTGCTTGGAGAGGGCGTATGGCCATTGGCCTGGCCCTTGACCTGCAGGTAGGCCATAGGTTCTAGAGTCTTTCTGCTGGTAATGGTAAGCGAGCGCCGCCGAAAGGCATGTTCCAACAGACTTGGGCACTACGCGATACCAAAACAGCAACATGAGAAACACAGCTTCTCACCCGATATGAGGGACGACATCATGCGAAAGATACGCAACGTAGCGCTCACCGCCGCCATCATCACCGTGGGCACCTTCGGTGCCGGTTCTCTCCTCGCGCAGGAAAATGAGCAAAATGAACAGGCGCAGCCCAATGGCATGCAAGGCAACATGATGGGCGAGGGCAACATGATGGGTGAAAATGGCATGCATGGAAACATGATGGGCATGATGGGACAGATGCACTCCATGATGGAAAAGTGCAATGCCATGATGGAGACGATGCAGCAGGAGCAGGCTGAAGGCGCCGAGACTAGCGCATAACTAACAAGAGGCTGCTCCAGACCGTAATGGAGCAGCCTCTTTCCATGCTGGTCATGCCAAGGATATACAAATGAGTCAAGAACGGTACTCTCCGTTATTCGCTCTCTTTTTGTTCGCCAGCTCTCCTTTGCTTGCTCACTCGCTTCAGGATGCCGAAAAAGAAATCCAAGAGCAGGAAGACTACGTACAGTTCGTTGATCGTCTAGCTCCGGAATTTGCTTTGGCTGATACCAGTGGCAATACAGTTTCCTTGTCGGAATTCCAAGGTAAGGTCGTCGTACTAAATTTTATTTATACCCGCTGTGCAGACGCTTGCCCACTGCACATGGATCTGATTTCCCGTGTGCAGGAACAGATCCATGAAGCGGGTTTGCATGACGCTGTCGAATTCATCACGATCGCGACAGATGGTGGGGATATTGCAGTTACGCGAGCCAATATGCAGGCCTATGGTAACAATTTTGGCCTAGAGGCTACTAACTGGCGTTTTCTTTACCGTCACGAAAATGAGCCTGCCAGAACGACCCGCCGGTTAGCCGAATCTTATGGGCTCAGGTTCGATCCTGTCGCCGAAGGTGTACAGGCACATGGCGTTGTCACCCATGTTATCGATCAGACGGGGCGGATGCAGGCACGTTTCCATGGACTTAAATTCGAGCCAGAGCATTTGACCTCTTATGCCAAGGTATTGGTGGAGGTCCCAGAGGCCTTACCTGGTGGCATTTGGGATACTTTGCAACACTATATCGAGAACATGACTGGCTAGTTTCCTTGTAGGGATAGGCAAGCTTTAAGCATTAACTTAGAGATGACAATCAATGAAATACGTTAAAAAATTGGCTTTTACTGCCCTGCTGGCGTTCCCCCTTTCAGGCCTCGCTGCAGAGACGCCGGCGACGCTTTACAAGAACCCGAATTGTGGATGCTGTGCTGGGCACGCAGAGTATCTTGAAGACAATGGCTTCGACGTTGAGGTGATCGAAACCAATGACCTGTCACAGGTTAAAGCGGAACATAACGTTCCCGAAAAGCTTTACGGGTGTCACTCTACGCTGATCGGCGACTATGTCTTCGAAGGACACGTCAATGCTGAAAGCATCAAGCAGGTGTTGGAGGACAAGCCCTTTATCAAAGGCTTAAGCGTACCTGGCATGCCGCTAGGATCGCCGGGCATGGGGGGAGAAAAACAAGGGCCGATCGAAGTCTATACCTTGGCATTCCAGCCAACCGATTCGCCTGAAGTTTATGCTACCTACTAACGCCAGTATTGGACAGTTATGACATCGGTCATTATCAAGCGGAGCGTGGCGATTGCATGCCTAATGACGCTGGCCCCAATCGCTGCTGCCAGTCCGCCTGAAGGCCTCGGTCCGCAGGGCTTCATGGTGTGGGAGAGCCCACGCGACTTGCCTGAATTGGCTTTCGAGGATGGCCAGGGCAAGCCATTGACTCTTGCCGATTTCCAAGGCCAGACAGTGCTGCTGAATATCTGGGCGACATGGTGCGGCCCCTGCCGAGAGGAGATGCCCACCTTGGATGCGCTGCAGGCCGCATTGGGCGGAGAGGCGTTTGAGGTCGTCGCCCTGTCGATCGATCGCAAGGGGATCGAGGTCGTGCAGGATTTTTATACAGACGTAGGTATCGAGCACCTCCGCCAATATATCGATATCACCGGTATGGCTGGAACCAAGCTTGGTGCGGTTGGAATCCCGACGACGTTATTGATCGATCCCCACGGTGACGAGATCGGGCGCCTGGTGGGTGCAACAGAGTGGGATAGCCCGGCAATGACCGAGTTTCTTGAAGAAACCATTAGACTTTCGAAAGAGGTATCACAATGAGCTGCTGTAGTGGCAATAAATCTAACCAAGGTCAGGAACAGCCAGGACTCAAAAGCTTGCTGTCAGGCCCGCGCCGCTTATGGCTCTTGAGTGCCGTAATCGCGGCTGGCGGCCTCGCCCTGGGCTGGGAACAGCTGGTCATACTCGGCATTGCCCCGATTCTGGTGTCTCTCCTGCCATGTCTGCTCATGTGTGGGGTGATGTGCCTGATGCACTGCAAGAAGGACAAGAAAGATGCGACTGCCAGCCAAAGTGAAACGGCGGCACAGCAGGCCCACGCTGAAGTGCCTCCTACAGCCTCCAAGGAAACGGTCTAGCGTGCAGTTGAGGCATGTTTGAAGTCGCCAACATCGGCCTGCTCACGGCGTTTCTAGCAGGCCTGATTTCGTTCGTTTCCCCCTGCGTTCTGCCACTGGTGCCTGGCTATCTCTCCTTCGTGGCCGGTCGCACGCTGAGTCAGATTCAGGAGGCGAATCGGTGTGAACGACTTAGGGTGATCACCCAGTCGTTATGGTTCGTGCTCGGGTTCTCCACGATATTTCTGATTCTGGGAGCCAGCGCCACGGCCATCGGTCGTTTACTCCTGACCTACCGTCAGGAAGCGAACCTGATAGGTGGCGGCATCGTCATCCTGTTCGGGATACTCATGACCGGCATACTCCCGCTTCACTGGCTGCAGCGGGAGTGGCGCTTTATGGGAAAGCTCAAGGAAGAGGGCGGCGGACCCGGCGCGGCTTATCTGCTGGGCGTCGCGTTCGCTTTCGGCTGGACGCCCTGTATCGGACCAATACTAGGCGCCATTCTTACCGTTAGCGCTTCGACTGCCAATGTCTCTAGCGGTTTGGCACTACTTGCAGTCTACTCGCTGGGCCTCGGTATTCCTTTCCTTCTCACGGCCATCTCGCTCGACCGATTCCTTCAGCATCAGAAGCTCCTGCGTCGCTGGGGGCGACCCATGCACATCATGGCTGGTCTCATCATGGTAGGCATGGGCGTGCTGATGATTACAGGCCAACTGACTGCATTGTCCTACTGGCTGCTAGCGACGTTTCCTGCACTAGGCTCCATTGGTTAATGCTCTTCGAGGATATTTTCAAGCGCAAAACAGCGAACCACTTCTTACGCGCCGTATCGTTGGCAGGCCTTGCTGTAGCCAGCCTGGGAGCAGCGGGGGGAGCGATGGCAGCCGAGGCCATGCTGCCTGCACTGAGCTATGACCAGGCAGGCAATCGGTTACTCAAGGTCGAAGACAATGCACTTTTACAGAGCGAGAACGGCGGCAAGACCTGGCAGGATATCACTCTGCCGTCTGCTGTGGAGAGAGGAACATTGATGTCAGTGGCCATGCCGGCAGAAAGTGGCGATGTTATGTATATTGCCGGCCCCACTATCGGAGTGCAGCGTAGCGAAGATAATGGCAGGTCCTGGCAAGCCCTTAACGAGGACCTGCCCAGCCAGAATGTGATCGCTTTTACCGTACATCGCAACCAGCCGAAGACGCTATATGCCGTGATAGCCGACGATGGGCTCTATCAGAGCGAGGACGCAGGCAGATCATGGAAGAAAATGGACAGCGGGCCGACGCAGACCATTCGACGCCTCGTTCACTCCGATATGGAAGGCAGCATGCAGACAGGTTGGCTCTATGCAGTTTCCGATGATGCCGTACGCCTCTCCATGGATTGTTTCTGTGGTTGGCGCTTGAGTGGCGATCTGGATGCCGGCCAGGTTTATGACGTGGCCTATAACGTCAATGAACCCAAGCAGGTCTTCGTAAGTACCGAGCAGGGATTGTTCCGAAGCAATAACGGCGGACAGCAATGGGAGCCGATAGCTAGCGAGGGCGAAGAGGAAAAGAAAGTCGCCTTGGCGTTGGCATCGGAAGGCACTCTCTACGCATTGGAAGCTGACGGCGATCTCGTGATCAGCGAGGACCAGGGTAAAACTTGGGAAGCTCCCGATGCGTAGCGCCCAGCGGTTCATGGTCGTACTGATCGTGACCTCTTTCACCGGCCCTGCTCTGGCCGGTGGAGAGCCAACCAAAGATGTGACCGAGCCGCTGGAAGCGGGCAAAAGAATATATCGGCAATACTGTGCCAGCTGCCACGGCATCGAGGGAGATGGCCAGCCGAACTGGGAGCGTCAGAACGCGCTGGGTGAGTTACCGGCCCCTCCACATAATCCGGAGGGGCATACCTGGAAGCACTCCGATGCCATGCTCTACCGGATCATCGCAGAGGGATGGCATGACCCTTGGAACAAGACCGAGCGGCTGACCATGCCAGCCTTTGGTGATGTGCTGTCTCCACAGCAGATTCAGCTTGTTGTCAACTACCTGAAGACACTCTGGACGCCGGAGCAACGGAGACATCAGCAGGAGGAAAGCCAAGATGCGCCGTTTCCGTGAGAGAGAGGAGGCCTGCCCTAGGCTCGCTTACTTCGAAGAAAGTGTTACAGTATTTCGGCTGGCGTTATTCTGCGGGGTAGGCTTACACTCAGGTACGTTCCATGCTCGGCCAGACTTTCCAAGTGGCCTTCGATGGTTTCACGAGCGTTGGCGATTGCCTCATCGAATGTGTCGCCGGCAGAGAAGCAGCCAGGCAGGTCGGGAACCGCCACGCTATAGGCGTGCTGATCGTCACCCAGTTCAATGGCAATGAGAAAGAGCATTTCGTTGCTCCTGTCTCGCCGCTGGCACCTGAGGCCAGCCTGCTTTCTGATGCCTTGGATCAAGCCCTTTTTCAGAACTTTCTTGGGGTGAGGCAGGAGAGTTGCCTCGCCATGTTCGAGTATGTATTCATGTGGCGCCTGGACGATGCTCGTTTGCCAGCCTGACCCCTACGCCCTGAAGTTATCGATCGCATTAGCATTAGGCGACAGTTGCATGATGGTTTTTTACCTTGGCCGATGCTTCCTCTGGGAGCGTATCAGCGGCGATAGCCAAGTCGAATGACCAGGACGCGCACTTCTTCTTCCTCGATGCTGGCAATGATTCGATAATCATTTACGCGGTAGCGCCATAGCTCACTGAACTGCCCGGTCAGCGGCTTAACCAACTGCCGAGGATCTTCCAATGGCTGTCTCCGGGATCGGAGATAATCACGGGTCCGCTTGGCGTGGCCCAATTACTGATTCTCGAAGAATCATCCTGGAATCGAGTTAGTGCCTGTCGAGAGGCGATCCAGCGCGGTCGGCTGCCGACAGCCACAGATCAAAGAAAAGGCATGAAAGAGCTATGGGATAGCATCCATCCCTCCAGTCAGGTTGCAATTCTTTCTGCTTTCGCTGTGTTTTTGCTGGGTTTGATAGTCTCGGCGATCCTAGCCTGGCTACGCCCTGAATCGTGGCAATGGGCTGTAGTCGTAGGCGGCTTTACTATTCAAATTGGGCTGTCTGTGCTGTCGCTAAGGATCAGTAAGCGTAGCCAGCGTAACTAACTAGTATAAAAGCATGTCTTATCTGTTTTCAGGCCTAGCAGGCCGGGAAGGGTACTGCCAGGTCCATGGCCGCTGAATTCACGACTGCATGCTTAACTGAATAGCTTGGGAACCCCTTTAACTTCCGCCTTGGCGCCACCTGGCTTGATGGTCCCTTTGTTTGCCTTCCCTTGGCCTGGCTGTTGACCTTGGACTGCTGGCGCTTCGCTGCTGGATGCCTTTCGGTCTTGGCGTCCTGCCGAGGCACCTCCACGCTTCTTCAGTCGGCGCTGGATCGGTGAGGTTGCTTCGGTAGCATCCTGACCCGTTGCGGTCGCATGCGTCTGCTCAGTGGCTGCTGGAGAGGTTTCACCCACGTCTGCAGTAGATGGCTCAGGGCCAACCTGTGTCCTGGTCTCAGCAGGCTCTCTGGCTTGAGGTGATTCTTTAGGATCTTCCCCCAATAGCCAAGTGCCATCTTCCGCGGCCGGCTGTGCGTCTAGGTGCGCATGCGCAGCTCTGTTAAGCAGACCTCCTCCCTGACCAGGGACAGCAGCAGGATCTCTATGATCTTCGCCGACTTCGGGGCTCCAGTCATCCAGCTCGGCCGCTACATCACCTTGGGTACTTGCGCCAGCATCTGACGCCACCTGGCCACCCTCATCAGCAATGGTCTGGGGATCAGTCTGTTCTGCGATCGGTGCAACATCCCCACTGGCTGATTCGGGTTTGCTTATCGCCTTCTGTGCAACATCCCCATTGGTCGATTCTGTGGTCTCCTCGAGCAGCCAGGCCCTCTCTAATTGGCTGTCGCTCCCACTGCTGCCCTTGGCTGGTGTGTGGTTCTTCATCATGTCTTGCTCTTCCTGTGCAACGTTCCCACCGCTTTGCTTGGGCTGGCGCGGGTCTACCTGTGCAATATCCCCACCTGCGTTCTGTGCAGTGTCCCCACCGACGCTAGCTGCATTCTCGAGCAGCCACTCGCCAGCTAAATCCGCCTCCTCGTCTGTTTTACCCTTGGCTGGCGCCTGATGGCTCTGGGCGTCTTTACCGTTCTGTGCAGCATCCCCACCGCTCAGCATGGGCTGGCGCGGGTCTTTCTGTGCAACATTCCCACCTGCCATCTCGGATTCATCCAGTAGCCAGGCGCCAGCTACATCCATATTCGAGTGTGTATCCGTGCTGGGCGTTGTAGCTGTAGCAGCTACGTTGGTGCTCTCCTGTGCAACATTCCCACCGGCTGATTCGGGCTTGGCTTTCGCTTTCTGTGCAACATCCCCACTGGTCTTCGGTGCAGCATCCCCCTCCTCGATCAGCCAGGGGGGTGCCGTGGTTTGGTCACTTGAGGTGGGTTTTTCGGGGCTGGTGCTGCCTTTCCCGCCATCCGCGTGGTTTGCCGGCGTCCGGGCTCCTGGCGCCGATGCGAAGAGGCTGACATCGCACACCTCCGACGCTGGTATCCCCTTTGGCTTATTCATGCGCTCCACCCGCTTGCCACTGTCTTTTGTTGGGGCAACGCCTGCGTTACTGCTGTGCTTGCCCTGGGGGCCAAGAACCGTCACCTCATAAGCCGTTTCGCGTGGGTAAAGCCCTTGGTGTTCTGCAGGCAGCTCCACTGCGATCATTCCTCTGAACTCGATAATGCCCGACCGAACACGCCACAGGGCCTGGTCAGCCGGCAGGCTCCAGGTCTTCGCCATCTCGCTCCCCTCAGGCACTCCCTCGATTTCAGTGATGAGCCAGCCGCGATCGGCCAGTGCCGCCAGTAGCACCTGCGTAAATTCGCCTGCCTGGCCGCGGGCTCTGAAGTCGCCACCAAACGCCGCGGCAACGTCTCCATCCAGCTTGGCAAGGGCTGTCTCCCGAATATGGTGTTCGGAGAGGTATAGGCGCTCGCCTACACGGAAGCCCGCTGCCTTGACGCGCTTGGCCAACCCTTTCACCTGATAGGGCACCTGGG
>JACLAD010007247.1_pt1 | contig 29921 bp, 39 predicted proteins | sample 8027901 | NCBI WGS metagenome assembly JACLAD01 (sample SAMN15725071, study PRJNA655200) | protist metagenome | isolation source: fluorescence activated cell sorting (FACS) single amplified genomes of... | place: Spain: Blaines Bay Microbial Observatory, Mediterranean Sea | collected 2016-07-05 | reverse complement strand
CTGGATACGATTTCGGTGAAAAATGGTTAGACTCGGGACGAAGAACTCATTTCTTTTCTGTTAAATCAACAAGCGAAGTAACGGTCTTTGGTGAAAATGTAGGATTTCGTGGCAAAGCAGAGTTGGATTGGGGCTTTACCATAGTTGATAAGTTTATGAACGGTAGGATTTCTACAAGACACATTTGGACTTCAGACAAAGATCCCGCAACAAAATTTAAAGGACACAATATCTGTGAACTGACAGCTGGTTCCGCAAGTTGTGTACTTTGGCTCAAAGGATACGGCGAATTCGCAGGAAAGATTCTGGAACTTAATACCAACGAAAAGGATGATGCTGCCAGAGAGGGAGATGAATCTGGACCGAATGTCTACATTTTAGAAGGATATTTGATGGACGAGCCAAAGGAAGAATGACCCTGATATCCATTGAATCTTAAATGCCCCCCACTAAAAGATTGATCCATAGGTGGGATCTAGTTTGATGTGAGAATCATCTACACATAAATCCCGACTAATTCTCTCTCAAAGCCACCGACTTCCTCACCCGCTTTCCATTCGATCTTTTGAAAAGCAAATTGATCTACTCCTTCATTTCTAAGCTCTTCTGCAAGCTCCTCATCTTCCAAAGCAGCACTTGTTAAAAGTTCTTTTAGATCGATATTGGTATAGCTGTCCATAAATCCTCCATAGTTGTTATGTATTAGTAACATGATGGATTGACTGTAACTCAATAGCCGTTTCTTGGGGAGGAGGACTGGGGGAAAGTACTTTCTGGAAAGATAAAGAATGGTTCAGGAAGTTGTATATCCACTGGTCTTAAAGAAAAACGGGGCAGGATTTTTCAGGCTGGCAAGCCATGAAAGATCCGCCCCTTCTATCTACACCCCCCTAATCAGTATATGCAGTGGATATGGATTCTCAGAAGCATCACACTTCCTTGAAGGAGTGCAGGATTGCCTGAGTAATCCTGCGTCCTCCTTCCTTGGAGGGTTCTATTGGAGATACCCCGCTGTAGCAGTCCGTTGAATCACAGATCACTCGAAGATCAATGAGTAGAAGACCCAGCCTGTTCACTTCTTCTGTGATGACATCATTAAAGAAAGCCAGTGCGGTTAGTGCTTCTTTTGGCAAGGTGGGCCCTGTGGGAATTTTGTTGTAAATGGTACAGACTCGGATCAGATCCTTCTCATAGACCTCCAGCATTTTCTTCAGCACCAACAAGTAGTTTCTTCTAAATGTGTCTGCAACCATTCCAAGCTTGGTGAGTGCTTCGAAGACATCGTTTGTAGGTTCACTCAGCACTGGAGCACTTTGAAGGGCATCATTGCCTCCAATAGAAAGCACTGCACCAATATCTCCTTTAGGACCTCCCTGTTGTTTGAGCACATCAAGACAGTGGATGGTCGTATCACCGTCAACTGCTAGTAGATTCACAGGAACTGGACTGATAACAGAGATCTGCTCGATCACACTATCTCCTGAATCCACGTAGGGCTGGTTGTCGAATATAGAGTCACCAATAAGGTCAATAGCTTGGATCATGGGTCCCTTGATTAGATTTGGTGAATGGTCTGGCTAGATGTTGAAGTAGCAAAAAGATGGAAGTAGATCTCTTTACAGGGTAAGAGGATCTACTTCCTGTTTCCATACTGTCTATCCAGTTTACAGGTTGTAATAGATTTTATCTCAGGCTATCCCACCAAGACAGCATAAGTTGCACCGAGTCAAATACCCCCCCCCGTTCTATCCATTCTGGTAAGCCTGCTTTTTTAAGGGATCATCACGATGAAAAATCAGTGTACTTTCTGTTGCCAAAATTACATTCAAAAACCTTGATATACGCTTTGGATGTAATCAGCTACGGGAGGTCATCGATGGCAGGTCCAAGCTTATAGAATTGGTGAAGAAGTGAAGAGGTTGGCTTTTTCCCCAGTATTTATCAGGTATAGAGGTTCTTCACGTCTTCTTCACCGTATGTGAAGAGGATCTATCCTAGATATTTACTGGGTTGCAAGGAAGTTCTTCACCTCTTCACAGTTTTTAGGGTAATCTCGTTGATATTTGCCAATGGATGGGTTGTGGGTGAGCCTGTGGCTGCACAGTTAACCCAACGCGCGGGTGATACCGTAGAGGTATTGATTGGCTTCCCAGCAAATTGAACATTGAGGCTAGTATCCAAGGTAGCCAACTGGGCTATGCTATATTTGCAAATAGACGTTTTCGGTTGATATGTTCTGCAATCTCATCGACCGTTTTACAGGGAGTTCTGTCGGCGTTTTGCTTTTAATTGCTGCTGAACCTGATGTTTTTATATTCACATCATTGTCTCGATAACATTACCGTTTGGATCAATAAGCCTTGCTGCAGGTTGCCAGCCTGCAGGATGATTTCTCATTATATCATTACTAAGTTTTAGACCCATTGTTAAAAAATGCTGTATGGTTAATGAATCTGGTTTAAAACTTTTTGCGTTATTCTCCACCCAATTCCCCTGAAAAGTCTTATATTGAAATCTATACATTTTATCTTCTTCATTGAATAATTTATTTAAATAATAACCCGTATTATAGGAAGTACCTGTAATATTTAATTTTTTTGACAAGATAATTAATTCTTTTATAAGGTAGCAGAAGGGAACAAAGAGAATTAGGAAACACCAATAACCTAATCCTATAAGAAACTGTCTTTCTAATTGATGAATATTGTAATTACCTGTTTGTTCAAATATTGGGTAACCCAACGTTAATATGGGGATAGATAAAAGTACAACGGTACCCCCCAGATTTCTATTTTTAGAATTTTTTGGTCTAAAATAAAATAGGGTAGCATAAAAAATAATATAGTTTAAGAAGATCGTTAAGCCAATACCGTTGAAGACGCTATACTCACTATAAAATTGAGTGGGACCAATTAGTAATAATGGTATGAATCCCCAAAATAAAATAAAAATTGATAGATGTTTAATCAACCAAGATGATTTGTTTTTCTTATCCTTATTGATTTCCATAAAACCTCCAAAAGATTAACTGAAACAAATTAATTCCACGTGATGGTCAAATAATAACTTACCAAAAGATTTTAGGGGAGGATGACTGGGGGAGAACCAAGTCTAACGGAATGTAAATCTGATGAAGAGATCAAGGTTAATGCAGATGTCTACTGGGTTGGCCATTCCCAGTGAGACACTGTTTTATCTCGCCGCTCAAGTATGTGCTTCGGCAGCAAGCTCTGGGGCAATATCAGCAGAGCCACGGTTCAACGTACCCTACAGAAATTGGAACAGTTGGGATTGCTCAGGCGTTTGACTGGGCCACCCAAAAGGCAAGCAGATGGCTCTTGGACACAGCAAAGGAAGCTGGTGCTACTGCTCCCCAAAAGCCTTTCCTATTTAGTGTCTCACTCTGCAAGGCAACCAGAGCTAGAGGATAAACCTCTAGCAAAGAATTCAACGCAAAGCGTGAAACAAAAAGACTTTGTGGACTATCTCTGTGAACAACAGAGAGTTTCAAAAGGTGCATGGGCCTTTTGGCTCAGAAAGAATGAGGCAGCACCACAGACGTTTGGCTATCTTCTCAGCTCAATCCACCAGAGAATCCAGAACAGACCTGACATTTTGGAGAGCATTCTCTTTGATGGTCTGGAGCAGAAGCTCAGAGGCAAGCAACTGGTGGGGTTCACCATCACAGAAATCAAATCACGAATTCCAGCATAAGGAGAGTTAGTTATGGCAAATGCACTCAAAGGAAAAACTGCTGTATCGATCACTTGGATTGCATCAAATGATACGGCAGCAGAGGCAATGAGAGTATTTTTTGAGGGGCACTTTGAATTTATGGTGAACAAGAGTTATCGAGAAGGCCCACTAAAACTCGTGACTTACTCAATTGCAGAAAGTCCTGAATGGGCAGAAAATAAGTCTTGGGAGCAAGGAAAGATTCCAGCCACAACAGGGCGAACTATTTTTAATTTGTATGAAATTTCTGAAACACCCGATGGACTTCATCATCATTGGATTGAGTCAGCCGGCTATCTGGATACGTTCTATGAACTCATGGAAACCCATAAAATAGAAATACACATATTCAATCAGATGAAAATCATTCAGAGCCTTTGGGAATGATTAGGACAGGCAAGCAGCTGGTGGGCTATACCATCGCAGAAATCAAATCACGAATACCAGCATGAGGAGGAGAGATGACTAGAACAGAAGCATGGGAAAAAGCGTGGAGACTTGTAGCGAAAGAGAAGGATTATTCATTGGTAGATGAAATTTATCATCCAGATTACAAGGCTGTCAGCAAGATTACAGGCATTGAAGTTAACCTTGAAGCAGACAAAGAAGCATATCTAGCATTCATCGAACACCTCATGGTAGCTCCCGCAAAGATTATCAACGAAAGTGAAGATTTTCTATGTATTCAAAGATACAGCAAGTACAGAGAAGCAGATATTTTTATATCAGGAACAACTTCTATCACTTACAAAGATGGGAAAATAATTACCCAAGAGAGTATTGGGGAAGAACTAGATTACGACCCCAGCGAAGGGCAGGACTGGAACTGGGAAGATTACGAGTGATTAGGTTGGGGGAGCTTCGCCATCGCAGAAATCAAGGATACCGGTATAAGGAGAGAAAATGACTAAAGCCGAAGCATACGATAAAGCCTGGAGACTTGGCCGCAAAGGTGATTTTTCTCTAGTTGATGAAATTTATCATCAGAATTATAAATCTATAGATTATAGAACTGGCATTGAGGCAAATATTGAAGATGACAAAGTTATTGTCTCAACATTAGGTGAATCAGTTGTTTTTGGACCTTCTAAAGCACTTTTTGAGGGAGAAGATTTTGTTTGTGTTGAGGGATTTGCAAAACGTCAATTCAATGTAGATGAGCCCTCATACGGCATTATGATGACTGCTCTGAGCTATCAAGATGGCAAAATCGTCTCGCAAAAAACTGTTTCCAGTGATTTGGATTTTGATCCCAGTGAGGAAAAAGACTGGAACTGGGGAGACTACGAGTGATTGGATTGGGGAGTCCTAGACCTCTTTCAAGTTGATGATGGTTTGATTCTGGCGTTGATGAATTTATGCAGTGGTGGGGATTCGCATCACGGAAACTTTGCTCATGGCCAATTATGTGTTTCTGAAATCACAGAAATAACTTCTGATGATTCGACATCCGTACCGCCTTCCGTACGTATTTTTGCGATGTCTTCTCTTTTCCCGAATGCTATTGCAGCTTGTGGGTCATCAGCCTCCAGCAGAACAAAAATCTTTGTTTCATCTGCGTTGGTACCAGCCCAAATCATACTCATTCCTGCTTCCTCCATCATCGGGCTAATCTTTTTATTTGATTCCAGCCAAGCTGCAAATCCTTTGTTTATCTTAGCAGAGCCAAGAATTTTCATTGGAATGTCCTATTTGTTTTGTTTACATTCGATTAGCATAAAGGTCTTTTCTTACATAAACTCGATGAAGTCAAGGCACAGAAGCTATTGAATAAATATATATAAACTCAAATATCCTTCATTTTCGGCCTCTGATACAGTTTGGTTGTTCGTTAAGCTGCATTATCAGACTCATCGCTACCAGTAAAATTACAGAGCATTTTGGGCTGTTCTGGGCCACCTCCTCCCGCATCATCGCACACTTGGAAACCTTGCTTCTTCAATGCTGCGAACTCATTGCTATGCTGCCCCATCCCCACTCCACTCTGCCAATAGCTTCTTCTCCTGCTGGTGTAGCAATTCGAGCTTCTGGTTAATCTTCTCCAACAGTTTTCGATTGGACTTCTGGCCTTCCAGATGAGCCATCTTCAGGCGTAGTTGGAAAAGTTCCTTGCGTCTGTAGTCTTCAACAATCTGCTGCTGATCATCCAACCTGAGCCAGCCTTCCACATTGACCAACAACCTGCCTTGACGATGAGCATTCAGAGCTTCTAATTCTTCACTGGCTTTCTTTTGGTTGTGGCAACTCACATAAAGTTTCTTCAACTCCAGTGGCAACTGCCAGAAGCGCCCATATTGTTGACGCAACCAACCAAACTGCCTGAGGCTGTTGAGATACTGCTCTGTAGCATGGATGAACTTCTTTGCTTGCAAATCCTCCTCTGAAGGCATCACACCATCCAGCAAAATTCTGAAGAGCAAGGTCTGGTCATAACCACCAATGGTGCTGACCTCTGCCAAGTCCAGAAAGCTGTTTCTAAGTTGACTGCGAAGTTCAACAAACCTTGATTGCAGATTCTGGAATTCCTCCCACCACTGTTCATCATCATCTACCTCCCAGACAAGCAAGGCTGCTCTCTCATAATCCTTGGCACTGTCCACATTGACAGTGTTGATGGTTTTGAATGGGTAGCTCTGCAAGGACTCAAAGCAATCCCAAATCATCGCTGGGTCATGCCTTGGAACCAAGCGCAGACAGTGTTGCTGGTATGGTGTCAACTCCCCAGCACGTTGAGCTTCCTTGCTGCCAATGCCTTCCAGTAGCCACTGCTGAGAGATTCCAAACTCCAACTCAATGGCCTTGGCCAGTGTTGCTGAGACCTCTGTGCCTCTCAGGAACAAGCTACTCAATCCTGAGGGCGCCATGCCTACCTTCTCCGCAAACTCAGTGCGAGTAGTCCCTAAATCCTCGACCACCTCCAACAGTCTCCTGGTGGAAGCTGGAAGGTTGTCTACTGATTTCGCTCTTCTCCCCATATCGCCTCCGTAAGTGTTTTTTTTGACAAATTTTGAAAAAGTAGTGTACCATAAAAAACGCATAGAGTAAATTTATTTTTTGCTATGCGTAAAAAATAACATTCTACAGAAAGGAATTATGATTAACAGAACCTACCACCCATTGATGACCAATGTGGAGGCTGCAGAAACGCTGAGGGTTTCCAAGTCCACTATCAACAACTGGTTATTCAAAGGAAAATTGCAGCGAGTAAAAATTGGGGGCCGCAGCTTCCTCAAGCGTGATGAAGTCGAAGGAATGCTCATCGATGCACTGCACACCACCAACTGAGGAGAGGGCAATGCCAAATCATTGTGGAAGAGCCATCTATGGCATGGAGGAAGTCAAGATGGCTCTCAGCAACGCAGGAGCTTTCCTACATCAGTTGCCTGAGGAGATAGGCAGAATCATTGACCTGGAGGAGCAATTGGAGATTGGAGAATTCACCAGTCGCTATGGGTTACTGGTGATTTCCATCAAGGCAATGGTGAGCCACCTATCAGAAGCTGAAGAGTTTGTGATGGAGGGCTTGATAGAGGAGCAAAAGCAGGAGCAGAAAAGCAAAAAGCCCAACCTCCACTGATACTGGGGATTGGGCTTCACTCACTTCACTTAGAGCAGTACAGACACAAAGAACCATGATTCTAACGAATCTGGGTTTGTGCTGCAAGTGGTGGAGTAACCACTAGCAGAGAAAAGAGATGACAACCACAGAATCAAGGCGCTTGGAATCCTTAATTGAAAAAGTCTTCAGACTCAATGAGCAAGCCAACCAGAAGCGCCAGCGAGAGCAACCTTACAAACGTCTGCGAGAGCTGGAGCAACTACTCCGCAAGCGAGAAGTTGAGGTTGTATGAGTGCGGAAGTAGCTACACAAGCAGAAGAGGCCTTACCTCTGGTAATGGTGGGCAAAGGCGTCGACTGGACAAAGACACATCAGCAGCAAGTCTGTCTCTCTGTGATCTATACACAGACAAGACAACCAAAACCAGAGCACAAGCAGACGATTCAACGTCTGAGGGAGTTGGTACGTCAACGTGATCAGAGCGAGGACGCAGAGCAAAAGAAGAAGCTGGGCGAGCAAGTAGACAAGATCAAGAAAGGTCTGCCAGCCTTCACAGCTTCAGGAACCTTCCCCAGTGGACAACGCCACAAGGACAAGCTGATCCAACACAGTGGGCGCTTGCAGATCGATGTGGACAAGTTGCCAGCAGACAGGCTGCAGCTCGTCAAGGAGCAGTTGGCAACAGATCCCCACATGGAAGCTACCTTCCTGAGTCCCAGTGGAACTGGTGTCAAGGCAGTCATGAGAATTCCTGTCTGTGCCAATGATGAGGAGCACAAACAGGCATTCCTGGCTGCTGAGAACTACCTCAGCCAACAATACCAACTGAAGATTGATGACAGCACCAAGGATGTCAGCAGATTGCTGTTTGCCTCGTATGATCAGGATCTGGTGCGGCAAAGCAATTCAGTGGAACTGGATGTTGCCAGGTGGTTGCCTGAGCAGAAGCAACGTACTGCTACCCAGCAAGCTACTACTGCCGAGCATGGACAAGCCTATGCTCAAAAAGTTCTGGAAGGTGCTTGTCAGCAGATTCGTGCAGCAGCTTTGGGTGAACGTCATAACACCAGAATCAAGCAAGCCTACCTGGTGGGGGGATATGTAGCAGGTGGATACCTTGAAAGTTCTTTTGCTCTGGATCAACTGCTACAAGCTGCAAAAGACAACACAGAGGATCTCACAAAAGCCACCAAGGACATTGAGAATGCTTTCAGAGATGGGCAACTAGAAAAGCTGCATCCACCACCACTGAAAGATCAGCCTACGATCCGCAAGGCCAAGGAGCAGCCAACCTATCAGACAAAGATTGTCAATGGTGAGGTGGTTCCTGTTGTCAACAAGGAAGAAATCTTCTGGCAAGCTCCCATCCCACTGAGCCAACACACCTTACCCACCATCAATCTGGATCTCCTGCCAAGCTGGTTGGGAAATTTCACAAAAAGCCTTTCTCAATTCACAGAAACTCCACCAGAGCTTCCTTTGGCTATGGTGCTGGCAGCTTGTTCCACTGCAGCAGCCAGACGTTTCAAGATCAGCATCAAGAGCAACTACTCGGAACCCATCAATCTCTGGCTGATCTGTGCTCTGGCTCCTGGCAATCGCAAATCCTCTGTGCAGAAAGAAGCCAGCCAACCTTTGCTGGATTGGGAACAAGCCAAGGCTGAAGAATTAAAATCAGTGATTCAACAGGCTCAATCTGAGCGCAAGACGCAGGAAGCGAGAATCAAGGAGCTGCGCAATAGAGCTGCCAAGGCCAGCAGAAGTGATGGGGATTCCACCTATGATGATCTCTGCAATGAACTCAATGAACTAGAGCAGAATCTGGACGAAATCCCAGTAGCTCCCCAACTCTGGACAAGTGACGCTACACCAGAAAAGTTGGCAGGACTACTGGAATACCATGAGGAGAGGATGGCTTGGTTGTCTTCTGAAGGTGGAGTCTTCGATCTGCTACAAGGTCGCTACAGTGGTGGGATTCTCAATCTGGACTTGGTGCTCAAGAGTCACAGTGGAGATTCAGAAAAAGTGGATCGTAGCAGCAGACCTACCATCTACCTAAGGAATCCATTGCTGACGATGGGATTATCCCCACAACCAGATGTTCTCAATGGACTGATCCACAAGCCTGGATTTCGAGGACGTGGATTGCTTGGGCGCTTTCTGTACCTGCTACCAGAAAGTCCTTTGGGGTATCGCACTCTTGCTGATGTGGAGCTGCCTGATTGGATTCGTAACGAATACCATCAGAAGATCAAAGCCTTGCTGGATCTGCCACTGAAATCGACAGAAGCAGGAGATGTGGAGCATACGCTACATCTAAGCCAAGAGGCCTATGCAGAGTGGAAACACTTTTCAAAATATATGGAAACTCAAATGCGCCCAGATCAACCACTGGAGCACCTCACAGACTGGGCTGGCAAGTGTCCTGGTGCATTGGCTCGACTCGCTGCTGTGCTGCATGTGGCGGAACATGCTGGAAGCCTTCAACCAGCTCTGGAAGTGCCGCTTGGGACAGTCGATAAGGCAGCAAAGCTGATGATTTCCTTTATTGAACACAGCAAGGTTGCCTTCGATCTGATGGGGGCAGATGAAACGTTGCAATCTGCCAGAAAAGTTTGGGGCTGGATCAAACGCAATCAGCAAGAGCAGTTTACTCAACGTGATTGCTTCAATGCCCTACGAGCTGCCTTTCCAAAAATGGACTTGCTGAAGAGCGCACTACAGATTCTGGAAGAAAGAAACTATGTGCAGATTCTGGAAGCAGAGAAGAATGGAGTAGGACGCAAACCCTCACCTTTGGTCTTGGTCAATCCTGATGCACTGAAGGAGGACTTATGAGCTGGCGTGAATTGGTGAATTGGGATCCAGAGTCCTATACGCAAATTGAGCACAATACGCAGAATGAAGAATCAAAGCCTAAAAAAAGCAATTCTGCGTATATTGCGAATTCTGCGTATAGAAAAACAAATCAAAAAGACACTACTCCCCAATCTGAAGCACCAAGCAATTCTGCGTATATTGCGAATTCTGCGTATAGCATCTCAAACCAAAATCCAACCATTCTGGAAGAACACCTCAGTGATTTGACAGAGGAAGAAGAAGCTCTGATTGATTCACTCCTCTCTTGGGTCAGCACTTGTCTACCAGGAGAAGAATGGACAATCCCTCAAGACTGGTTGGCTGACTTGGGAGATTCTGACGAGCTGCGAGTAGCTGCTGAGGAAGAAGTGCGCAAACGCAATCCAACCTTGAGAATCTGGAAATCAGGCAAAGACAAGCTGATCTGCAAGGTGTGGACTGGTGATGAACCCCCACCCTACAGAAGGCCACCATCGAAGAATCGTTTGCGTAGCAGCAACACCAAAAGAATCCAAACCATGTGGAGCAAAGAGCATGGATGGTGCGCCTGGGATTCTGAATCTGAAGATTATCTCCCAGATCCCACATTGAATTGAAGAAATTGAAAGCGCAGTTGCGCAATCAAGAACGCCAGTGTTGTGCTGGCACTTACTACCCAATCCTAATCTAGGAGACTTATGTTTGAAAATTCACTAGCAAAGGTGCTGGAAAACCCAACCGATCATGATTTGCCAAACTACAGCCCAGAAGCGCAGAGGCGCATGAATTCTCTCTCTGTTGCTGGCAAGCGCAATGTTATCCATCCACTGGTTCCAAGAGAAATGAAAACTCGTGGTGGAGAAGCTCTGTTGCCTGAAAAGCTGCAAGATTTCTTTGCCCTCAGACTTGCTGATTCCAATGCTCTGCAACGCCTTGGAATGTTAGTCGATCAGGACCTTGAAGGAACCGTGGCTTTTGCAGTTCAAAGTGGTGTTCCAACAGCAGCATTCCGCAACAATTCCAACAGAACTCAAAGCTTTCAAGCCCATCAAATGGCAACCAAAACCTATGAAGTCTGTGCTGTTTCAATCTCATTAAAGTTTCCTTACCACATCTTCAGAAACCATAAGGAGCGCCTTAGTCGCTACCTTGAGGAAATGCTTCTTTCTGAGGATGGCAGAGTCCTTGAGGCTGCTTGTCTAACAGGAACTGGAAGTTCTGGACAACCACAAGGAATCATCGTCAATGCTGAAGCCACAGGCAGTGCAGCAAGCATTGTCAACTTCCCGACTGGTGGTATGGATGTGCCTAGTCTTCAGAGTATGCTCGAGGATCTGGCAGGAAAGAAAGCTGGAATCCAAACTGATTCCTGTGGCTGGCTGGTAGGTGAGGCAATCTACAAAAGCTTGCAAGGCCTTAGCGATCCATCAGGCAAGTTGCCTCTGGTTTCAACAGTGGTGCGGAACAATAAAATCACCAAAACCATGATGGGACTGCCTCTGGAAGTCAGCAGCAATATGCCAGCAACCAAGGTGCTACTGGCGAACTTCAAACAGGCTTGCCGTCTACTTTTCTGGAGTCCTGGAGTGGACATCATCGTCAATCCCTACACGGGAACAGGTCAGGTCGAGTGCGTTGCTCAAATGTACACCAATCTGGCGCTACCAAGGCCTGAGCTTGTTGTGCTAGGGCGCTAATTACTTTCAGGTGGTTCCATCGTGGAACCACCTGTCTACTAACCATTGAAGGTATCTAATGAGACTGCACACCTACCTCTGGCAACTCGCTCTCTACAGTGAAGTCAGAAACCACATTACCCATGCCTTGCTGATAGGTTGCCCAATCTTGGAGCAAAGCCCACAGCATCTGAGAATCCTTCACCCTATTGCTGGACTGACGTTGTTGGAGTTGCAGGAAGGCGAACCAGCCAGATCATCATCACCACTTTTCAAAGCCCCAAGGCTCAATCACACAACCAAAGGCTTTCCTCTAAAGATCATGCATGGAGCCTTCTCGCTTCCACCAGTGGGCGTAGTGCACGAAATGCGTTTGACACCACTACTGGCGCAAGTGCCGAGCTTCTTTGATCAGTATGAAGTTGGGTATGCAGGACAAAGCAAGGTGGTCGAATTCAAGTGCAAGGAAAAGGTCAGCAAGATGCCTCTGAACATCTACAGAATGGGCTTGGCCTTGGGTGTAAGCAGAACCTGGAGGGATACTCTGTTGGAGCAATTACTTGGCTCAAGAGAAGAGCCAGAACCTTTTCTTCTGACTACAGAAGAGCCAATAGCAAAGCCATCGATTAAGTCACGCTTACTGTCTAATCTGGTGGCTTAATATGTTGGGTGGTGTAGGGAAGCGCCATTGGAGCAACTGGAGCAACGCTTCCCTAGAGAGGAGAACAATACGCGCCAGCCATGGCAGGTTTTGGCAGCGTAAAGTCTTACATCTGTGCTGCGGAGTTTCGCAGTGCGGCACAGATGCAGGCACTAGTCAGCTTGGGGTGATTGCAGATAACCTTATCGCTTTGGCCTTTAGATTACTTCAGCAGATGAAAAATTCTGATTCAAATGATTTTAAAATTAATAAATAAAAACAGAGGTATCTAGAACAATAAGTCTAAAAAACAGACAAAAGGTACTTTAAATCAATTCCTGTGCGGGTAATTACGACCACAAACTATAACTGAGTTTCAAACTGGCCTAGGTTCGTGCGTAAGGTACTTTGGGGCAATTCCCCAGCGGGTATTTCTGACCACGAACTCAATCTTTATCCTGGCAAAAAGTTTTTCATTTTCTTTCAGATACAACCAATTGAGACACACCTCATGATTTGAAAGCGGAGCCATCAAATCTTCCAAGCGATAAAGGCTCTTGAACTACTTCCAGCCTGAAGCTGATTCGAGGACTGATGGTTAGTGGTGTCTCCCATCACTATAAGGCAGAGTGTTGGTTGAACGACTTCTGCGCACTCTGTCTTCACCGCACCACTTTCATTTTCAGATGGAGCAAATGCGACTACCAAAAAACTACAAAACACCAAAGCAAATGGCAGAGGAGCTGGACGTCAGCGAGAAGACAATCTATCGAATGTGCCAATCAGGCCAATTGCCTAGCTATCGCATTGGAGGCAGGTGGAGAATCTATGAAGAAGCAGAGCTGCTGGTGGAAGATTCAGACATGGTACTACAGCAATTCAAGCAAGGCATGAAGAAGGCTGGCTGGTAGAAATCAGACTTAACAAATATTAGGTTTTGTTAGGAAAACATAAGGATTTGTTTGCCACCAACTTCTCTACTTATTTTGGAAGTTTGCTGGCCTTGGCTATGAAAGAATCCAGCTCAAATCCTGCACTGATTCCTTCCTGATTCCTTTACCAAAGCACTGCTCATTCTGGGTATCACTTTTTCTACGATTTCCAACAAGCCACCTTTGCCCTCTGGGTCGACCAGTACAACTGGTTAACCTGGGTTGACTTAGGTTGACCTGAAGTAAACCTGCACAACTCCTCCACAAACATACTCCAGCCTTGTAGTGGCATGGTCTAGGTCAACTTGGGTCGACCAGTACAACTGGTTAACCTGGGTTAACCTGAGAGCAACCTCAAAAATCCTTGAAGCCAAGCAACCACCTATTCTGGAACAACCAGTGCAACCAGTTAAACTGGTTGACTTGGACTTGAATGGATTCAGAAACTGCTACTCCAGGAAGGAGACAACATGGACACCATCACCCTCAGCAAAGCCAAGAGCGAACTGCACATTGGCAGAGATCGCCTAGTCAAGCTCTTGAAGGATTGTCAGATTGAAGTGATTCAGGTGAATGCTCAACGCAAGGAGATCACCTTGGAGCAACTGGAACATCTGCGCAGCATCATTGCTTCTGGAACAGAAGCGACTCCCTATCAAAACCCAACTCAGGTCAACTCAGGTGAACCAGTACAACTGGTTGACTTGCCCCCAGATTCAGTAATTGGCAAAGAAAGCCATCAGCAACAAATCAGACTGGCAGTTGTAGAATCTCAGTTGGAGATGTTGAAGGAGCAATTGAGTAAAGCAGAGAAGCAATTGGAGAGAACAGAAACGCTATTGCAGGAGGAGCGAACAGGTAGGGATCAGCTACAGCAGATGCTGGCAATTGAGCAGACAGAGAGAAGAAAAGTAACTCAGCAACTTTTGGAATCTCCCAAAGCCTCACCAGTGGAAGAAACCATCTATTCTGATGTAGAACCAAGTCAGTACAATCAGCCTCGTGGTGGCTGGTTCAGTAGAATTTTTGCCCAGACGTAATATCGACTGAGAGTATAAAGATTGAGGTCTCTCAGTTGTTCGGTGGCGATATCTCCTTAAACAAGTTCGCTGACTTCATTGGCCGAATAAAGCGATAAAGCCAAAAACAGAAAATGCGGCTCAAGCTGCTGAGAGGCTCGAACACAAATAGGACAAATACTTGCTTGTCTTAAATCAGAAGTCTTTTTTTACGGAGTAGGCTGGAATTGGCTGGGAAGCCAAGGAAAGCTGAATCAGGAGAGGAAGCAGCAGAGCAACGAGAACCGAAACTTTGGCGGTCAAAGTTCTTGAAGCTCTGCAGATCCATTGTCTTGGGAGACAATGGTAATCATGAAATAATTACACCAACTTCGCAAGAGTTGGGTTCAAATTTCCCAAAATCCAATCAGCGACTGGTTTTTCATGAGGCTTCTTCTTCTTCATACCAACTGAAGAAGAGGCAGGATGCCAAGCAAATCTCAATCTCCCACCCAAAAGCATCAACTCTGGGCAAATCGTTACCGTAGGCTCAAGAGTTGGGTGCAATCTTTACCTCCTTTGCTAATTTTAAGAGCTGAGAAGTTTATCAGTGTCTTTTTCAAGAGGAAGTCTCTCTCTCTGCGATTGAGTGACAGCTACTTGATAAAGCTCTGGGGCAATATCAGCAGAGCCACGGTTCAACGTACCCTACAGAAATTGGAACAGTTGGGATTGCTCAGGCGTTTGACTGGGCCACCCAAAAAACAAGCAGATGGCTCTTGGACACAACAGAGGAAGCTGGTGCTACTGCTCCCCAAAAGCCTTTCCTATTTAGTGTCTCATTCTGCAAGGCAACCAGAGCTAGAGGTTTATCCTCTAGCAAAGAATTCAACGCAAAGCGTGAAACAAAGAGATTTTGTGGACTATCTCTGTGAACAGCAGAAAGTCACCAAAGGCGCCTGGGCCTTTTGGCTTAGGAAGAATGAGGCAGCACCACAGACTTTTGGCTATTTGCTAGGCTCAATCCATCAGAGAATCCAGAACAGACCTGACATTTTGGAGAGCATTCTCTTTGATGGCATCGAGCAAAAGCTCAGAGGCAAGCAACTGGTGGGGTTCACCATCGCAGAAATCAAGGTGAGGACAGCAGCATAAGGAGCGAGTATGACAAAGGCAGAAGAATTCGACAAGGCCTGGAGGCTTGGTTCCAAAGGTGATTTTTCACTTGTTGATAAGATTTACCACCCAAAATATCGCGCAATACAAAAAAATATAAACGTGGAAGTCGACCTAGAGGCGGATAAAATTGTTATCCAGACTATCAGTGATTTCTTGACCACAGGTCCATACAAAGTGATTTTTGAAGACGACAATTTCTTGTGTATTGAAAGATGTTTTAAGTCCATGCTTACAGGTGAACCTGCATTCAATGTGGGAATAACAGCAGTCAAATATTTAGATGGAAAAATCATTACACAGGAAACTGTTGGTGAAAGAGATTTACCAGACCCCAGCGAAGGCCAAGACTGGAAGTGGGAAGATTACGAGTAACTTGTGAGAACTGAGTAAGAGGAATAGACTATCCCTAAAAAGTTGATCTGATTTTTACTAATTATGTATGAATCACCAATTTGAAATTGCGGGAATTGATGCTGATTGGGCGTTAATCAAACAAGGTAAAATATGAGAATTCTTTCTTTGGTTATTTTCAGTGCATTGTTTTTATCTGGATGTCCTGGGAAAGCGACACCACCTCAAACAACTAGAGAAGAGCCTCCAAAATATTATAAAAAATCAAAAGGTTATTACAAAAAATCTCAGAGTTACTGAAAGATTGATTTGGAAGATAGCGACCAGTGAGGTTTAGGACTGGAAGTGGGGAGACTATGAGTAATTAGGTGGGGGGCTATCGGGTTTAACAAATCAAGGTGAGACGTGTAATTGTAATGAGAGGAAAGCGGGATCCAAGCGAACTCGATCCCACTTGCTGGTAATTCGTAGTGCTGAGAGCAAAGTAAACTCTGATGAGTTTACTCAAATGTTTGTTTGCCTTTAAACGATACGATAAAACCTTCGTGCAAAGGAGCCTGAAAAGCAGAAGTTCCAGAACCGCTGAGTCCTTCATATTTACCAGTTCCATTTCCCGTGGTCCACGTACCTTCCAATCCCGCTGCGTGATAAGTAAATGTAAGATAGTCACCTTCGATATCAGCTGCAGTACAGAATCCGACAGTATGATATGGAGCCGGATCTGCCGCTTTCATCAATCCAACTTCTTGGCAAGTGCCTGACAAATCTTTTGGAAAGTCTTCTCTGGTCTTGGAAAAAGTGAAGACAACAGTATTACGTGCTTCGATTTGCATCAAACCCGGACCAATCTCTGTAATTTTCTGCTCTACAGTACGCGCGTAATTTTTTCCTTCTACTTCGTAAGTCATTGGTAAATGACCTGCGCCATTTGCTGAGAAGGCTCCTATTCCAAACAAAGTTGTCAGCAAACTGGTCTTCAAAACAGAATTTAAATATCCTAGTTTCATATAGCTCCTTTGGGTTCATTTCAATAAAGAGACTAACTTCTACTTGGAAGGTAGATATGTTAATAAATCTCAGTATTAGCATTTGAAAGTCAAGACTGGAACTGGGAAGACTACGAATGATTGGATTGGGGAGTCCTAGACCTCTTTCAAGTTGCTGATGGTTTCATCCTAGCGTTGAAGAATTTCTGCAGTGGTGGGAATTCGCATCACGGAGCCATTGCTCAGGGTGATGCGATTTTAAGACTGTGCAGTTTATTATTGCTTTACATACGCAACAGTATTCACTGTTGTTGGGTAAGAAGTAGATGAAGTGCTTCCATAATATAAATTATTGCCGTCAAGCTTGTAGACATTATACATCGTAGTGTTTTTCTCAGGGACAGTATATGTTCCAGATGTTTTCCCATTGATGTTGTACGTTACGTCAGTTGCCCAAGCAATTCCGAAATTATTCGAGTCATTAAATCCTTGCGTAGTCAAATCATTTAAAGAAGTGAGTTCTACCGAACCTTGTACATAGCTAAATTTATATCCTGTACTGCCCAACGAGTTCAACACTATCACCAATTGTTATAACGTATGATTCGGAGTATTTATATGATTCAGTTGTACATGCTGAATCTGAATAAAATGTTCCGACGAATGAACCGCTTGTTCCTGAGACTTTGGATATATACTTCTCATAAGTTCCATCCTTAAGTAAACAGTCAGAAACCCAAGTACCTTGTAAATCAGCGATTGGACCCGTCAGAACTGTTCCTCCTGAAGAGCCACCACTGTCTGACGGTGCACAACCAGACAGAGCAAGCAAAGCAGCAGATACTACTGCCAATAGTGATAACTTTTGATTCTTCATGGAGACCTCAATTGTGTGATGGGCAAACTGAGCTTGCACTCTATTTCTTAAAACAAACCACTTCTATCTTAACACTGACATTTGAAAGTCAAGGCACAGATGCAAATGAATAAATATATATAAACTCAAATATCCTTCATTTTCGGCCTCTGATACAGTTTGGTTGTTCGTTAAGATAGATTATCGAACCCATAAAAATGTTGCCTGCAGTGGTTGATATAGGAGTCAAGCATTAGCAAGGGTTACGAAAGATTCAACGGGAAATGGCTACTTTTTCATGCCGGTACCATTTACTTCAATGTATATTTTTGCCGAAAGTATACATTCGTCAAATCCAGCAACCTCAGTGACTATCTGATCTGCAGGGGATCCAACTGATCAGCACTCAAAACAGACCCTGATTGTTACCAGATTTACTATATGATAAATATTATTTTTATTATAAATGCTTTACAAGACTACAGAGGCTATGGAAGGAAGGTTAAATCTTGAGAGCATCGGATTAGAATTCCGATGCATCAGTTGGTGAAAATCAAAGGGTAAGGCACAGACTTAGTGGAAGAAGGGATTCAATGGTTTGGATCCCGTAGCGGGAATATTTTATTTAACGAAGTACCTCTAGCTAAATCGTTCTGGTCTAAAGTAGCCAACAGATGTTGCTTTGAAGTACTTGAAAGGAACTCCAAGTGATTGAATTTTCTCTACACATTGATCAGAGATTTTTCCGTAAACTTCTATCGAAAACTCATTAGCAATTTCTCCATGCTTTTCAACATAATCTTGAACAGGGGGGTTGTCAGCGTGGGCAATGAAATCATCACTAGATCGATAAATTTCTGTCCAAACAAATTTGTGATCATCATCTGGATCGGCATCAAAGCTGTGAAACAACATTCCTGGTTCGGATTTTTCAACTGCTACATCTGCAGCAGCAGCTATTTTTAAGTAGTCTTCTACACAGCCCTTTTTCACAGTTATACGAGCTAAAAGCACAAAGGGATTTTGACTGATATTTGTTGTCATCTTGACTCACTTTGAAAAGGTCAGGGATTAACTACAGATCAAAATCAACCTCTAATTAATAGTCAGAGAATAAACAAGTTTAGGTTTTTGAGCCTGAACTCTGAGACCGTCGGATTATGAATCCGATAGATTGATCAGGGTTAATGCAGATTTTTACTGGGATAGAGTGCAGTCAAGACCAGCTGATCACGGGAATAATCGCAAAAAAGTCGTAATCCTTTTTTAAATCACAACATTGACAGTCGTTCCCAGTGGCTCTCCGAATTGCCTCAATAGCTTTTACAGAAATTATACATTGAGACCAGTATTACCAATAAATTTGATCAACACTTGATTATTACATATCTGTTAGTTAGTAGATTTTAAATTCCACTCTCCCTCACTTCAGCAGGAGTCGGCATGGCAATGATGGTTTGGATCACAGTAAAGGTAAAAGATGGCAATCTTGATCAGGTAATTGAATTAGCTGATGAGCCTCATGGCAATGCTTTTACAGCTTCACAAAAAAGTTGTGAACGCTTGGAACAATCTATTTCACACGAGAATCCTAATCATATCCTGCTAACTGAATTGTGGAGTTCTAAAGAAGAATGGGATGTCTACTTTGCAATGGCTAAAACAGTAAGAGATGAAAACGGTTGGAATGCTCGTTTCCTCCCTTTGCTGGAGGAAGACGGCGTTCATATTACATTTTCTGAGATAGACAAATCTCTGTAATTGAAGTCAGCCCACTCGGTCCTACAAAACCCCACTGACTGTACCCAATACATGCCTATTGATTAAGATTCATACCCAAAAGTATCGATAAAATAGCAATTCAAGTTGTCCCGGCAGTGGACACAGAACTTCCCCTAAAATCATAGAAGGATTATGAGTTCAAAATGAAAAAAATCAGAACTTATCTATCTCTGTTTATATTCTTAGCACTGCTCCTGCCTTATCAAGCAGGAGCCCAAAAAACACTTGTGCTTCATCACTTTGTTCCAGATACCCATTCTCCGCACAAGAACATGTTGGTGCCATGGGCCAAAGAAGTAGAACGATTATCTGAAGGTAAGATCAAAATTGTCATTTCCCCAAAGATGGGATTGGGCGGTAGGCCAAAAGACCTCATTAAGCAAGCCAGTGAGGGAAAAGTGGATCTAATCTGGACCGTTAATGGCTACAGTGGAACGGCATTTATTCGCTCTGAGGTTTTTGAGCTTCCGTTTGTACATACCAATGATCCGGTAGCTACGAATCTGGCAATGCGAGAAATGTTTGAAAGTGATCTCAAGCAGGATTATGAGGATCAGGGAGTGGAAGTGATGTTTCTGCATGTTACACAAGGGCATGCTCTGCTGACGAAGGGATATGCGCCACTGTCTCCAAAGGATCTCAGGCGCAAGCGGATTCGTGTTCCTGTGAGAACAATGGAGTGGGCTGTAGAAGAGTTGCAGGGTTCAGCTATCAAGGTGCCTGTGCCGAGAATTCCTCAAGTCCTTCAGCGTAATATTGCCGACACGCTGATGATTCCAATGGATGTAGTAAAAGAGCTTGGACTAGAAAGACATATCTCACATTTTACACAAGGGCCAAACAGGGAAAGATTTGCTAACACGGTCTTCCAAGTGTCGATGAATAAAGCACGATGGGATAGTTTGGATGAGGAGGTTCAGCAAGCTTTCAGGAAGGCTAGTGGGATAGATTTTCTTAAGAAGGTTGGTCAGCAATGGTCGAATGATGATCTAGATGGAGCCCAACGATTAGCAGAGTTCAAAAGGAGTCGTGTGGTTCTAACCGAAGCACAACTTCAAGATTTTAAGAAAGCCCTCAAACCAGTCGAAGATCGCTGGCTGAAGCAAGTCAGTTTCCTTGGTCTTGATGGGAAGAAGCTAATCAGTAAAGCTCGTCAGACGATTAAAAAACATTCCAATTGAAACGTAGGAAGAGAACATGTGGACTTTCATCAAACTCCTTGCGATCCTTTTTTTAATAATAATGTGATTAACTGGATATAATATTTGCAGAGGTCAATTCACAGTTGGAGGTAATTGCGAAGGAGAAATTAATCGTGATGCGACACCAGTACCATCAACTCCAACAGCGTCCACTCTAAGCTACACACTATCTAGTAGTTCAATCAGTGTAGCTGAGAATAGAGGAACGAGAAACTATACAATCGTCCTTAGCACAGAACCAACTGCCGAAATTACAGCAGTATATGTAGATTTGGCCTGCTCAATGCCCAGATAGGTGCTGGTAGCTGCTACCCTTCTATATCTAAGTGGTTACCCCAAAGCTTCCACGTTTTTTAATCCTCACTCAAGCTCCAGCAACCAGAGAAAATACCTGTGACAACGGTTCTCTGCTGTCAAATCCTGCCTCCCTGAAGAAGCCACTGATTGGAACAGCATCTGCAGCAAGTGGTTTAATCAGTTTGATCAAGGAAAGATCACGGTTCAACCGTGGTTTAACCATGATTCAACCATTGGAGGATGAATGCTTACATTGAACGAGACTCGTACACAGTTGCGAGTTGGGCGCAGAAGGCTCATGAACTTACTGGATGAGCTCCAAATTGAGCCTATCCAAATTCACGCAAGACGGCAGGAAATTTCTGAGGAACAGTTTGATCAACTGCAACGGCACCTGCAGGGTGATGTTGTTTCAGCTTCCGTACAAAGCAGTTCAACCACTTCGACCAGTGATTCAACCAGCAGTTCAACCACTTCGACCAGTGATTCAACCATGGTTCAACCAGTGATCAAACTGCTGGAACAACAGGTAGAATATTTGAAGGAAGAGATCAACGGGCATAAGCAGGAAAAAATGGAGTTGCTGCAGTCCTCTGAGAAAATTCAGCAACTGCTCAGTATGTCACTTGCTGAATCATCTAAATTACGGCAGGAAATAGATCGGATGCGTTTGCTTGAAAATCACTCAGAAGTAGAGGCTAAAAGATCCAAAAGCTCAGAGGATCACGCTAATGATGTCGATTCAGCAGCAGATGATGTTGAGGATTCGGTAGATATCATTACTCCATCGGCTGCTCCTACAGCGCAGCCGATGGAGTACGCTTCCAAAAGTGGTAGTAGTTGGGGCCTTGGCATCGGCCTTGGTGCTGTGGCAGCAGCCATCATCTTCTATGTGCTGACCAGCGATCAGGGAGCCAAGCTCTTCCCCAACATCCAGCAAAAGCTAGTGGGTGCATTGCACCTGACGGATACAACGTCGATTGTGCCTTACCAGTTTGATGGGGATGGAACTCTTCGCTAGGATTCTTTGAGGAAAAGTTGCATGTTCTGTTATTTACCTCTCTCTCGATAAGATACTGAATTCTAATGAAAATAGGAGAATTTAACACTTAAAGAATCTCAGCCATTTTTGAAAGGCGGCCATGGCTATACTGGACGAACTGAATTGGATATACTTTCCAAAAACTCAGAGAATGCCAAAGATCTTGGATGGCGTTATTGATGTCTTTAAAGAAAATTTTGATGAAATTAGAACTGATCAGAAGAAAATTAAGAGTAATGATGTTTTAAAAATATTGATTGGTTCTCTCAAAGATAGGAATTTTCGGGTCGAGGGTAGTAAGAGTAAAATTAAGATGCCTGTCCTCCATGGCGAAAAGAATATTCCTTCAAGGTACTTTGAGGTAGATGCTTTTCATGAAGAAGAGCGTGTAGTTCTGGAAGTGGAAGCAGGAATGGCATTGCAGAATATGAGATTTCTGAAGGATATTTTTGAGGCAAGTGTAATGAGTGATGTTGATTATCTGGCCGTTAGTGTCTGCAATGTTTATGAGTATAAAAGTAAAGGGAAACCAGTATCTACATACCCCTATGAAAAGATTAGTATTTGGCTAGAGACACTTTTTAGCTCAGATCGCATCAAATTAGATTTGAGGGGAATTTTATTAATTGGCTATTGATTTTGAATCAGTGAGGAGTGTTTCTAAAAAACTCTTCTCATTAGAGCAATCACTTAGGAAAAACCTGACACTGAACCATGAGCTACAACGAAACACTGGAACGACAGTACCTCCACAGCATTCCCCAACAGGGCAAGGTTGAATGGATTGGGATTCGCCCCCAGCGTAAGGCTGAGGTCCATCCCGTCAGCGAAGTCCAAGCTAATCCAGATACAGGACTGGAAGGTGATCATTTTAAGAAGTCCTCCACTGGCAAACGACAAGTCACGCTGATTCAGCAGGAACATATAGACGTGGTGACCAGAATACTGGGTAAGACTGACATTGTTCCAGAGTTACTACGGCGCAACATCGTTGTGTCGGGTGTCAACCTGCTGGCCCTGAAGCACCAGCAATTTCAAGTTGGAGCAGTACTGCTAGAAACCACAGGCATCTGTGCGCCTTGCAGCCGAATGGAAGAGAATCTTGGGGCTGGCGGCTACAACAGCATGCGTGGTCATGGTGGGATCACAGCTAAGATTGTCCAAGGGGGACAGATCAAGCTTGGTGATATTGTGCGGTTAGCCCTGATTTCTTAGGAATTAAACGAAACAGCATGAGTCTTCAGAGGATTCAATATGAGCACAGCCAAGTCATTTGACAGCGATGGACTCTATGATAACTGCAGTTCTGATCCAAAAGAAGTGACGTGCTTTTGTGGCAAAGTTGCATTCACCATTTTCAATGGAAGAGTGAGGAAGGCCCGTGAGTGTGCTTGTATTGAATGTTACCAACATTTGACATGGGCAAATTCGAAGGGTGGACCTGAGGTTCCATCAATTATACCACTCAGCTATTGGGATAATGATGTCAAAATGGATCAGGGTGAGAATAATCTGATAGTAGTCATGCTTCGAGAGAGTGGTAAATCGAAAAGATTAGTAGCAAAGTGTTGCTATTCTACTCTAATGGTTGATCACATCGGATATAAGCAGCTACGTTTTTTATTGTTTGAAAATGCCTGCAAAATTCCTTGGGATAATGAAACTGACCCCCCATCGGTCACCAGACCTCCCATAGATAGAATTTATATGAAGGATTGGGATGATTACAGAGGGGAATTGCCAGAATTTAAAGGTGATCCATCGAGAATTCGCCAAGAAGGTTTCCGCCTATTTAGCGATGAAGCCAACCGGCAAAGTATCAACAATCCAATTGGAGAAACTTTGCAGAATATCTTTCAGAGAGTTCCTTGGTACACTCTCGATATAAATGAAGGCGTGATCCCTAAAAACAAAGGCGACTGGCCGGAGTTAAAACCAATTGAACCCAGATAGAGAGGCCCAATTATCATCTAAACATCAATCATCTGGAGGCACTATGCCGATAACAATTGATGAGGTTGTAGAGAAAGGTAAGCAGCGCAAACAACTACTGACGCTGGCAGATAAGCAGGAGATTTCTGATCAGGCTCGAGGAATTGGGCAGCAGGGTCAGTGGGAAGAACTGGTTCAGGAACTCCATGCAGATCCCGAACTACAGGAAGTGTTTGGAGATGATCAACTGATGGCGGGACAGTCAGAAGCAGCAGGCTTTGACATTATTCAAGAGTTAATTCGGGAGACAGCAGAGGCAGCAACACTAGAAGGTAAGAGATTAAATTAACCTTGAGGAGTGTTGCAGTCCCTCACACATGAGGCTCATGGTGCCCGTGGGCCAAGGCAGGATCAACGTTGTGGGTGTCTTTGCGCTTTTTGTAATTAGGCAGTTCATTTCTTTTTCTGCCCAACACTCTAGAGTAAGCAAACATCGTGATGATCGATGCACCAGTCATAGCTGTGACGGACAGAAATAAAAGAGCTAATAAGTCAAAACCGTTCATTGTTCACCGAGTATTTGCAGTTAAAATTGCAGGGTTGGGACCCTGAAACCAAAGGGAACTTTAATGGTAACAGAACAAAAGGAAGATTTGTTGCTTGTCTTAAACTAGAGGTCTTTTTTACTGAGAAGCTGGAACTGACAAGAGGTCAGGGAGGCTGAATCGGAAGAGGAAGCAGCAGAGCAACAAGAACGGAAGTTTGGCGACCAAAGTTTTTGAAGCCCTGCATATCCATTGTCTTTGAAGTGACAATGGAAAGCATGGAATATCTGGGCCAATATCTCAAGATATAGATGAAATTCCCTAGGTTTTTCATCGTTTTTTAACCGCAAAGCCCAGAATTCATGCGGCTTCCTCCTCAAACCCAACGAGGAGGGCAGGATGCCACAACACCAACAATCCCCACGCAAACAATCAAAAGCCCAACTCTGGGCAAAACGCTCCACTCATCTACGCACTTACCTAGATAATCTTTCCCTGAAGAAGACACAGCACATTGACGCACAGTCATTGATTCGAGTTTTCTTCACAAGAAAATCTCTCCGGTTGAAGCTAAGTGACACCTACTTGGTAAAACTATGGTCCATGTCGCTGAGAAATGTTCAGTATCGCTTGAAGCAATTTGAGGATCTGGGCTTGATTAAAAGACTGACCAAACCACCTCGAAAGCGTGCTGAAGGATGGCGGCAGGAACGTAGCTTGTTACTGATTCTGCCAAAGCAGAAAAGCAAAACCTACTTAGTTAGCAAAAATTTCCAGCAATTCAACTTGCAGGCATCGCCTGCTGTTGATAATTCAACCATTCCGGTCAAAACATTGTCGAATATGAAATTTGTTGATTACTTGGCGCTACAATCCAAGGTCAGTAAAGGTGCTTTTGCTTTCTGGATGAGAAGATGGGGAGCAAAATCAAGATCGATGGGCTACTTGCTAGACAACATTCACAGCAGAATTGAGAGAAGACCAGATGTATTGGAGAGTGTGTTGTGGGATGCGGAAGGCCAGAAGCTATCTGGGCCAGCGCTGGTTGGATTTGTGGTGGGTGAGGTTAAATCACGAATTCCAGCATAAGGAGTCGAGATGACTAGAACTGAAGCATTTGAAATGGCTTGGAAACTTGCGGCAAAAGAAAAAGATTTTTCATTAGTAGATGAAATTTATCATCCTGATTACAAGGCAGTTGGTAGTATCACAGGTATTGAAGTGAATCTTGCCGCAGACAAAGAAGCGTATTTAGCACTGATTGAACACCTCATACTTACGCCTGCAAAGACTGTTGATGAAGGTGAAGATTTTTTACGTATTGAAAGATATACCAAGTACAGAGAAGCAGATATTTTTATGTCAGGAACAACCACTATAACGTACAAAGATGGAAAAATTATTACTCAAGAAAGTGTTGGGGAAGAACTAGACCATGACCCCAGCGAAGGGCAGAACTGGAACTGGGAAGACTATGAGTAATCAGCAAGCAGTAGGTGGGCTACGCCATCGCAGAAATTAAATCCAGAACACTAGAATTAGGAAAGATAGTGACTAGAGCAGAAGCATTCGACAAAGCGTGGAGACAAGGTTTTAGAGAAAATTTCTCGCTAGTAGATAAAATTTATCATCCTGATTATTCTTCGTTTGACTACAGGGCCGGATTAGAAGTGAATCTTGAAATGGATAAAGTCGTCATGTCAACGCTAAGTGAGAAAGTGACGAAAGGTCCAACTCGAACAATTTTTGAAGACGATAATTTCCTCTGCATAGAGCAAAAGTTCAAATCAATGCAGACCGATGAGCCAGCATTCAGTGCGACAATCACAACTATAACTTATTTGAATGGCTTAATTATCACTCAGGAAAGTGTTGTTGAAAATATCTCTGACCCTAGTGAGGGCAAAGACTGGAACTGGGAAGATTACGAGTGAGTGGCAGCAGTTGGGGGACTACGCTTTCAATTAAACCACGGATAACAGCATGAGGAGTATATATGACTAAAGCAGAACAGTTTGACAGAGCTTGGAAACTTGCATTTCATCAAGATACCTCATTAGTGGATAAGATCTATCACCCCGATTACAAAGCAATCGATCACAGATGGGGTATTGAAGTAACTATTGACTCAGACAAGGTTATTGAATTCACGGTTGCAAAACTCATTACTTGGGGACCGTTCAAAACGATTTATGAAGATAATCACTTTTTATGTATTCATAGATACAGAAGAATTCTGAGTGAGGATGGTGAGGGGTCCGATTACAATTCAATTATCAGTGCTGTCTCTTACAAAGAGGGTAAAATCATAACCCAAGAAAGTGTAAGAGAGAATATCGAAACAGACCCAAGCGAAGGTCAGGATTGGAACTGGGAAGATTATGAATAGCATTTCATCTACTAGAGATTTTAAGCCGTTGAGTTATTTTATTGAAACAATCTACCGAATCCAAATAGGGTGAGAGAATGACAAAAGCAAAGCAATTTGAGACAGCATGGAGGCAATTGTGTAGGGGAGATTTCACCTTATTGGATGCGATAACAGACCCAAGTTTTCAGGCAAAATCCCAAGGAATAATTGTAGATCTTGAAGCTTACAAAGGCATCATCAAGGCACTCACTGAGTCAATAATAATAGGGCCATTTAGAGTGATTTATGAAGCTGATGAATTTCTTTGTGTACATCGATACAGCAAATTTCGAAATGCAGAGATTTTTGATGCCTCTATCACTGCTGTTTCGTACAAAGATCAAAAAATCATTTCTCAAGAAAGTCGTAGAGAAGAACTAGACTACGACCCCAGCGAAGGCCAAGACTGGAACTGGGAAGACTATGAGTGATCAGGTTGGGTGGACTACACCCATCGCAGAAATTAAATCACGGACACCAGCATAAGGAGGACTAGCTATGGCAAACGCACTCAAAGGTAAATCAACAGTATTTTTAATTTTCATTGCACCAAACGAAGACGCAGCAGAGGCCATGAGAGGTTTTTTTGAGAACCACTACGAATTCATGCGAGAGAAAAGTCACAGGGAGGGACCCTTGAAACTTCTTCAGTATTCAGTTTCTGAGAGTCCAGAATGGAAAAACGATGGAACTTTTATTGCGAGTCCTGCTCCATTTTTTGAAGGAAAATTTCCTGAAAAAACTGGGAGAACAATCTTTGTCTTGTCTGAGATTTATGAAAATGAAAATGGTCTTCACCATCATTTTATCGAATCCAAGGACTTTGCTTCAGAATTTGACAGTATGATTACAACATTCAATCTTGAGTATATGTGTTTAAATCAAATGAAAGTTATTCAGAGTCTTTGGGATTAATCGATATGGAGAATCTCCAACCTCTTTCACGCTTCTGATGGATTACTCTGGCGTTGAATAATTTGTGCAGGGGAGGAGGAGTCGCATCAAGGAGTCTTTGCTTGTGACTATTCGGATTTTTAGGAACTTGGTGAGAACTGATAAAATTCAATTTGATTTTATTCTCTTTGATCCAGATTTTCTAAACACATTTGAATTCTCTCTAGGGTCCCGTTATCTTCAAAAACTGTTGAAACACAGTCGAACTCACCCACCCAATCAGATTTGTATTCATTCCAGAGTTCAACTTTCGGCTTGAATGAGTTCCAGTTATCAAAAGTGCCAAAGTCGACATAGATTAGTCCCTCAATCAGATCAACTTTAGTCATTACTCTGCAGCCACAATTCTCACAAAAATACTTGTAGACAGAGTTGCCGCTACCTCCCTTCAGTTGGAATAATTTCATATCTCCTTCAAACTTAACTTCTGATTCGTAAAAAACGGCTACTGTTCCCATGCTTGCACCTGTCAGTTTTTTGCAAGCAAGACAGTGACAGTTGAAAACCAGCATTGGATCATATTCAGTTGAGTGAGTAATACTCCTACAGTAGCAGCTTCCAGTATGTTTAATCATTACGCCTCTACTTGATTCATTATTTCAAAAAGCATCACCGGACTAATTCCTAGCAAGTGGGAGATTGTGATGGATGATAAGAGCGATTAAGTCAAGACACAGAAGCTAACGAAAAAATATATATCATATCAAAAAAAATCCCTCCTTCTCCAGCCAATACACAGCTTGATTCACAATCAAGCAAGCCCAGACAAACCACCCATAGCAGCGATTCTGGAGCCTCTCAGAGGCACTCCAGCAGCAAGATTTAATAGCCCGTAATCCCAGACAGTAAGCAGGCAATCCACCTGATTTGGAGTTACCCCTCCGGCTGTGCTATAATACTTAAAAGCTTGATGAAATCGGCAGGTATTCCAGACCCCTCCACGGGGTCAGGAACCTGCCTTTTTCTTTTGTACATCCCTTCAAGGAACTAAATGACAGCAGCTACTCTAGCCTCTCCACAGCAGAGATCAGAGAAGATCATGAGCCACAATGAAGCACTTGGAATGATGGAGGGCTTAGCGATTGGAGATGCACTAGGAGCTTATCTAGAATTCTCTGACCGTAGAGAGCCAGATGAATATATCACCAGATATCAAGCAGGAGGCCCACACAAGCTAAAGGCGGGCTACTGGACAGATGACACCAGCATGTCTATAGCGATTGCAGATGCTCTGCAGCTAGCTAAAGGAGAGTTTGACGCACACATCGTGATGCAGAATTTCTGTGACTGGTTTACTGGAGGTGCCTTTAGCAGTACAGGAGCTTGCTTCGACATTGGCATGACCTGTCAGGCTGCTCTGCAAAAGTCTGTAAAGGATAAAAGTAAGCATTTAGTGATGGAGCATTTGACTTCAGATCAAAGGGGCAGCAGTGCAATTACTCTTTCTCGCTGATCGAGGCATTATCAAACACATACCTGCATCACTGCACACTCCGAAATCTTGCATTATGAATGATGCGAAACTAGCATTCTCGATCAAAACTCAAAATAAATTACGACTTTGACTTTCTGTGCCTTGACTTCAAATACCTGAGATGAAGAATTCTCTCTGCCACCTTAGTGGAAGTATGATTGTAAGAAAGTACTTTCTTCAATCACAGTGAACACACTTAACTTTGTAAGCAAAGAATATTATGAAAACAGTTGCTGCTACATTACTTATGCTTGCACTGGTTCACGCACCAGTTTTTGCCCAAAAAACTCCTGTGGAGGGATTCATCAAATCTACTGGATACGATTTCGGTGAAAAATGGTTAGACTCGGGACGAAGAACTCATTTCTTTTCTGTTAAATCAACAAGCGAAGTAACGGTCTTTGGTGAAAATGTAGGATTTCGTGGCAAAGCAGAGTTGGATTGGGGCTTTACCATAGTTGATAAGTTTATGAACGGTAGGATTTCTACAAGACACATTTGGACTTCAGACAAAGATCCCGCAACAAAATTTA
>JACLAD010012935.1_pt1 | contig 29935 bp, 29 predicted proteins | sample 8027901 | NCBI WGS metagenome assembly JACLAD01 (sample SAMN15725071, study PRJNA655200) | protist metagenome | isolation source: fluorescence activated cell sorting (FACS) single amplified genomes of... | place: Spain: Blaines Bay Microbial Observatory, Mediterranean Sea | collected 2016-07-05 | reverse complement strand
AAGCGCCTGGTCCTGCTGGAGCGCAACAAGAACCAGTCTCTCGAGCAACGTAATCACGAGCTACAGCAAATCGTTGAGCGTATGCAATACCTGCTTGATGACAAGGAGTGGTCAGAGGAACCACGCCGCTTACCGGAAAAGACTGCAGAACCTGCCTGATTCTCTCTACACCTCAGAACACGAAGTCGTGGTCCACTGTGACCATGACTTCAAGCCTTTGCTTACTATATTCTACTACGCCGCTTACCGGACGATGGATCTCATCCATGATCCCCAATTCAAATGGGTCTTTTGTAATCACTGTCCGGCGGAGCGTGTGCTTGAGGCAGGCATTTTTCCAGCCACCTGTAAAGACTAACTGTTTCAGACCTCTCTGCCTCACCAAGTACTCACTTAGTCGCTCAGCCTGTGCATTGACTGAGTCCTGCTCTAGTGAAGGAATCACGGTCACTTGGCTCCCTAAGGATCTTAGGAACTTTGGTGGTTGCTGCTCCGTCTTTTGCAGATTCAGCAAAATCACATTGACCTGTTCCTGCAATAGTTTTTGTAGATGCTGCTGAAGACTTTTCTGAAAATCCTGAGAGTTCTTGACTAGCCTGCTGGCCTGAATCGCATATTCGTCTGCGTGGACCACTACGTAGGCGATTTGTGGACCGCTCACTAAACCAAAGGAACTCGCTGTACTCGTATACATAAACTTCGCTAAAGCATGGATCGCAAAATAATCTTCTTCTAAATTCGTATGGAGAGGACTCCGCGTACTTTTGAGAAAGTCCAACTGACCTCACTAACTCAAATCAAGAAATCTTTTCTACTTATTTTCAAAATCACATCGGCTGGATACTTCGGATAATTACCAATAAACATTGCTCTCACAGGAAACCAGCTTCTCGTGCCTCTTGCTCTACTTCTTCGAAATCCTGCATCACTTTGATCTCTGCATCTTTCTCAGTATAGTTACAGTGTTCGATCAGGTAACGCTGTAAGGCATAGGTCAGATACGCTTGGTACTCACGACTGTACTGATTATCCATAAATATTCTCTAATTTTGTTTTTCATATTAGAAACCGTCCCATCTCTTTTACCCAATTAGGAACCACAGGCACTTGAACTAGCTAGACACAGCCATTTTCTTCGTATTGTACTATTCAATTTGGTATCGAATTGTCGACACACAGCCCCTGTGTTGCTGAATTAAGTTTTGGAGTTTAACTTGTTGAGTTCACATAACTTGGGTACTCAGGCTGATATTATTCGCTGTTGCCAATCAAAAAAGTTTCTTTTGCATTCATTTCATGAACTGGATAGACTCTTTTAAATTAGCAGTTTAAAACTGCTATGACTCAGAGAAAACAAGTTACAGAGTGAAAGTAACTGATTCTGTAATGATTGCTTACGAACGCTCTTTGCACTAACTTGCAAAGGATAGCGTACTATCTTAGAGGCAAAGCAAAGTTTACTTTGCTAATTGATCAACAGCTAACTGAGGAAGACCATGCCCAGCGTACAAGAACTTGAAAATCAAATTGCAGAACTGCAAAAGCAAAGAAAAACCGCATTACGGGATGAAAGAAACAAGGATCTGTCTCTCGTCAAGGAAATGTGCAAGAAGCACGGATTTACTGCGCGGATGCTGAAAGGATACTTGGCGGAAGGAAGAAACAGAAGGAAGAAGTAAAGATTACCCTAGTGGATTAAAGCTATCCGAATTTGATTACATTGAATAAGGGTAGCTTTGATCTACTCCTCTTCAGGCTAGTGGCTCAAATCACTGACCTCAAACCAGGCCCAACTCAGCTATAATCAATCCACCTTCAGGCGTAAAGATCTACCGAGTTCGGTGATTTTTTCGAATCTTCTACTGGCTTCTCTGCTGCTAATATTTCTAGTTTGAAGATCAGATCTGCGTTGGGAGGAATACCAGCTCCAGACATTCCAGAAGGACCATACGCTAGCTTGGCGGGAATTTTCAGTTGTAGCTTAGTACCAACCCGCATTCCCTCCATGGCTTTTTCCCAGCCCTTGATGACCATGCCTTCGCCATGATTATATTCAAAAGGTCGCCCCTTGTCGATGCTGCTATCGAACTTGGTGAAGTCGCTAGCTAACCAGCCTTCATAATGAACGCTGAGCTTACTGCCGGTTTCAACTTTCTCCCCCTTACCCAACTCCTCCACGTAGATCATCAATCCACCGGGCAACTTCTTGAAGGAAGCATCCATCGCCAGTTCAGGAGGTGGATTTTCCTCCTTTACACCATTGGCTTTTTCCCCTTGTTTGCCTTCATCCGTGACAGGGGGAGTGTACTTGGTGCGCAGGTTGGTAAAGGTGTTGTTGCTGATATTCATCTACACCGGAATGCGTTGCTTGCCGAATTGGGCTGATCCATCAAAATAGTAACCCGAATCGGAGAATTGTCATCACCTTGAGCCACTCCTTGGCTGACATCCATATAAAGCTTGATCGACTCACCTTGCAGGTTGTACTGATCGGTTTGCACTTGGGCGTTGCCTTCCAACAAGATCAGTTGGGTTGCCTGCTCCATCCTTACAGAATCGGCACGGGCTACTCGCCCAGGCTGCTCAAAGCATACCGCTCGTTCCGCATAGACCGTTTGAATCTGCTGGGCCGCATCAAATTCCACCTGGACCCGACCACCGTAGATCCGTAGCTGTTCTGGTGACTTGAAAAGCTCTACCGCTCCTTCCAGTAAAAGACGCCTAACTTGGTTATTGAGCGTTGCCTGAGCCGCCTGCAGAGTCACCGTCTCTGGAGAATCGCTGGTTGGTGGCAATTCTTTTAGACTATTGAACGCTTGCTGTCGGCGAATTTCATCAAGGTCTAATTCCATCCGAGCGGGCTCTGCTTCACTGCGTCCCTGTAGAAGCACCTGTTGTCGTAGGAGGTCAGCCTGCATCAAATTACCACTGATTTTTCCTTGCTTAGCGCTAGCACGGAACTCTTCGTTGAAGCGCAAGATCTGGACCGGTCCTCGCACATCTTCGTTCGCAAATCCTTCTTCTGCACGCTCATAGAATAGAAATCCGGCCTGCAAGGTTCGATCCCACTGTTCCACCTCCACAGACCCCTCACTGCGCATTTTCTCGTACTTTTCTTGGCGTACTAAGTTGAGCAGCTCAGAGCGGAAGCGTAGCTGTTCTCGTGGCAATTCTCCCTCAACTTCCCCACGAAATACCAACTCTCCCTTCTTCTGATCACCACTGAATTCTTGGGCTTGCAGTTGTAGACGTCGCATTTCAGCAAACTGTTCAATTTGCTCTAGGGCTTCGGTTGTCGGGGAACGCGGCAACTTCTGCAGTGCAGCACGCAGATCTTCTTTCGTGTCAAAACGAATTCCTATCAAAGACTGCAGATCCCTGAGAATTTCCAATGGTAAACCCGCCTGACGCAAATGGATCAGGGTGTTGCTGGAAAGTTCATAAGCATTGCTACCCTGTGCCCAGACAAAATTGGTAAGGCAGCAGAAGATCAGCGACAGCAAGCCGATTCGGAAGCGCATCATAGTGTCACCTTATGGAGGAGTTTTGCTTGTAGTGCAGAGATGCACGTGAGAAGGAAACAAACAACGGATGTGGGGCGAAGGGTTTTGATTTCAACTCTGGATGGTACTGGCAGCCAATGAACCAAGGGTGATCTGCCAATTCAATGGTTTCTACCAGGTCGCGATCTGGATTTCTGCCAGAAATCACCAAACCTGCCGATTCTAGTTGAGGAACAAATTCGTTCATCACTTCATAGCGATGACGATGACGCTCACGAATCTCTGGCTTAGCATAGATTTGCGCAATTTGAGTTCCTTCCCGCAAGTGGGCTGTATATGCTCCAAGACGCATTGATCCGCCAGTATTTTGTTGTCCTTGCTGCTCTGGCATTAAATCAATCACATTTTCATCATGGGGACTCCGGAATTCTCCAGAATTGGCATCTTTCAGATTGGCAACATTGCGCGCAAATTCAATCACTGCCATCTGCATTCCCAGACAAATGCCAAAGAAAGGAATTTGCTGTTCTCGTGCGTGCTGAACAGCCAAAATTTTTCCTTCTGTACCACGTTCTCCAAAGCCTGGTGCAACCAATACAGCATGAGCGGGAGCTAGCATTGGCCCAACGGTTTTTTCCGTGATTTCCTCGGAGTTGATATAGATCAGGTTCAGACGAAGGTTACAGGCAATACAGCCATGTACGAGCGCTTCGTTGAGGCTTTCATAGGTGTCCCGCTGATTGACGTATTTTCCAACAAAGGCAATGGTAATTTCGTCAATTGGCTCCTTGTAGGCTTCCACAATATCCACCCAATTCTGAAGCTTTGGGCGTCGTGTCCACATCTGCAGCAACTCAATGATTTTGTCATCAAGCTTCTGCTTGTGATAGACGAGCGGAATCTCATAGAGAAAATCAACATCCAACCCATCAATCACTGCATCAACAGGGACATTGGTGAACAAGGCGATCTTCTCACGCAACTTATCCGGTAAAGGTTCTGGTGTCCTGCAGATCAGCATATCTGGCTGAATTCCAATTTCCCGTAGTTTGCCGACACTGTGCTGGGTTGGCTTGGTCTTCATTTCTGTCGTATAGATGATCAGCGTGAGGTGAATGTAGAGAGTGTTTTCACGACCATAATCATGACGAAACTGACGGATCGCCTCTAGAAAGGGTAAGGACTCAATATCACCGACGGTGCCGCCGATTTCCACGATGGCGATATCTACATTATCACTAGCCCAAAGCACTGCTTCCTTGATCTCATCAATCACATGAGGCACAACCTGAACAGTTGCACCCAGGTATTCACCGGCCCGTTCCTTGCGAATGATTTTGTCGTAGATCTGCCCCGTTGTGCAGTTGTGAACTCGAGACACGACGGCATTGGTATAGCGCTCGTAATGACCCAAATCCAAATCAGTCTCTGCCCCATCCTCGGTAACGTAAACCTCACCGTGTTGGAAGGGATTCATGGTTCCTGCATCAATATTGATGTAAGGATCTAGTTTCATCAGACTGACAGTTAGGCCACGACTCTCGAGCAAGGCACCAATGGAGGCCCCGGCAATGCCCTTGCCCAGGCCCGAAACAACGCCACCGGTGATGAAGATAAATTTGGTCTGCATAGTTGAATATCGACTGGTGATGGACGCTATCGGCAGGAAATCTGTTATTGAGAGGAGCTTGGCAGGACACTCCGGCCCATTGCCATGAAGAGCAAGTCAGCGAGGTCTGCGGCTTGCGAATCGCAAGGCTTCTCTATATACAGTCTAGTTGTTGATTTGCAAATCTCTTCTGCCTAAAAAAATCTGCATGTCCAATCTGCTTTACGTTGATCACGATCTGACACGCTTGGGGGAGATTCAACACCAACTTTCGGAACACTTCCAGTTGGAAGTCGCTTTCAATGGCTGGGAAGGCTTCGCTAACTCCGTCATGAACAAACCAGATGTTGTTTTGCTGAATCTGGAACTGCCTGTGATGGACGGATTGGAACTGGTGCGCTTGGTTCGCACAGAACCCGATTGTGCGCATTTGATCCTGCTTGGTTTTTCTCTGAAAGAACTTCCCTCAGAATTTGCCGAAACAGCCGAAAGACTCGGCTTGAATCAGTTGGTTGAATATCCTTTTGCTCAGCAACTACCAGCAGAACTATTCAAAATGCTGCCTGTTGCCACACAGGACTGATTCCTTCGATTAACTTACCGGCTGTCAACCCAACTTCGCCCGACCGTTTCGCCTGCCAATCCCCAGCAGCTCCATGCCACCAACAACCAACTAAGGTTGCCTCCAAAGGATTCAATCCTTGCGCCAGTAGTCCGCCAATCATCCCACTGAGTACATCTCCAGAACCTGCTGTTGCCATTCCCGGATTGCCTGTAGGATTGATGAAGACCTGTCCATCTGGAGTACCAATCACCGTGAGTGCTCCCTTGAGCAGCAGAACTACTCCCCACATCTGCGCCCAGTAACGCACGGTAGCCACACGTTGTTGCTGAAATTCTGAGATAGGCTGGCCAATCAAGCGGGACAACTCTCCCGGATGTGGTGTCAGTACAGCCGGAATTTCTCTTTCACGAAGCCAATCCGAATCAAGCGCATTCAGTCCATCAGCATCAATCAGAACGGGCAGCTTCCTCACTTCTAATAAAATCCCCTCCAACAATGCTGGGATTTCCTCGCTGGTACCGATTCCACAGCCCACAACCAGCGCGTTGTAGCGCGGTAATTGGGGTTTTAGTTCGGATAGCGCACTCACTTGCCAAACATCTTTTGTCTGAGATGCTGACCAAGTCATCACTTCTGGAACGCGGAGAAGCCGATCTCGCAAAGCGCCTGGTACTGCTGCAGTGACTAGTCCGGTTCCTACCTGCAAGGCTGCTTGACTCGCTAATTGTACCGCACCTGCCATTCCTGCCTGACCACCCAGCACCAGCAAATGGCCAAAAGTTCCCTTATGGGCTGTGATCGGACGTTTTGGAAGAGCTTGTCGAAAAAAATCCTCTGTCAACAGGTGAGTGGACTTCTCCCCAGTTCGCCAATGCGGAGGAATGCAGACATCGACAACATGAATCTCTCCAGCTTGTTCGCGGCCAGGATGTTGCCACAATCCAATCTTGGGAATCTGAAAAGTGACCGTAGATTTACAGCGTGTTGCTGTTCCCAGTATCTGACTGTCATCTGCCGAAATCCCTGAAGGTAAGTCTACACCGATTACTTCTGCAGGGCTGGCATTGATGGCTGCAATCCAATCTGCATATAGACCAACAATAGGACGTTGCAGGCCAACTCCAAAGATAGCATCCAGAACAACGTCTGCTTCTTCAATGGCTTGTGCTGCAGCAGGTTCTGGGAAAGTCAGAGTGGGACCAAAATTTTGCCAAAGACTGAAGTTCTGCTGAGCATCTGGAGTGTGAGGTTCCTGAAGGCAGACTACCGAAACAGAATAGCCTCGGTTGGCCAATAGACGAGCTGCCGCATAACCATCTCCACCATTATTGCCGCTTCCACAGCAGACACAGATTCTCCTGGAATTTGGATAGCGTTGTTCCACCAAATCTGCGACAGCACGAGCCGCATTCTCCATTAGCAGTAGGCCAGGTAGCCCGAGTTCCTCAATCGCTCGGCAATCCATTGCCTGCATACTCACAGCATCTGTCAAGCGGTCACAGCAATCGAGGAGTTTGGCTTCTATCATTTTGGCTTTGTGCGTCTTCAACAGTAGCAGGTTGACATCCACTCTATCCCGGAATGGACAATCAGATGGTCTAGCGGATATTTTTTACTGATCACACATCTCAGCGTGCCAGTAAATCTGCTACAGCTTTCAGAACCTGTTTGAGTTCTTTTTCCAGCGTAGCCAGTGAATCCGGAACCACGATGCCTTCACGCAGTTGTGCTTCAGCATTGCGAGACGCTGTCTCCAGTCCCTTAGCTCCCAGACTACCAGCAATTCCCTTCAGGGTATGGGCGCGCCGAGCAGCTTCAACCAGATTTTCTTCCGCCAGTAATTCCTGCATCTTTTCCGCCGTGTTAGACTGGTTACGCTGAAAGACATCCAATAGACGCAGGTAAAGCGAGGTATTCTGGTTCAGACGATTCAGAGCGGTTGCGATCGCTAGCCCAGGAACATTGGCAGGCAATTCTTTTGGTGGTGACTCCAGCGGTTGATTGGTCGGCACGGTTGTCTCATTTTTCTTGGGTGGAATCCATTGGAGCAGTTTGCTCAACAATAGCTGCAACTCAATGGGCTTGGGAATATGATCGTTCATTCCCACTTCTAGCGCCTGCTCACGGTCTGTATGAAGAGCGTTGGCGGTCATAGCGATGATGGGCAACTCCTTGAATTGTGGTAAGCGCCGCAAGAAGTGAGTTGCTTCATAGCCGTCCATCACAGGCATTTGTACGTCCATCAATACTAGATCATAGGACTGGCGTCGTAAAACATTGAGGGCCTCCTGACCGTTCGGAGCTACATCTACCACGAAATTGCGCTGCCGGAGCAGTTCGGTAGCCAGTTGCTGATTGAGTTCGTTATCCTCAACCAATAGAATTCGTGATCCACGAATTTTGCTGAGATCTGGCTCCGCCATCTTGTTACTTTGGAAAGAATCTGTGCCATCAGAATCTGCATTCGGCTGGAGTAGATTGTTGAGAGCTGTATGCAGGGCCAGCTTTTGAATCGGCTTGATCAGCATCCCACCAACTCCTGCCTGCTGTGCCCGAGGCCAAAGATCGTCACGACCGTAGGCCGTCACCAGCAGGATTTTTGGCAACTTTTCCAACTCCAACTCGCTCCCAATCAGTTTAGCTGTGCGAATGCCATCCATCCCACCACCGAGGCGCCAGTCAATCAATACCAAATCAAAAGCTCCCCGTCCTACTCTTCGTAGAGCTTCCTCACCAGAATGCACAGCCTCCGTTTGTAATTCCAAGGCCTGTAATTGCTGCTCCAGGATCTGGCACGAGGTCCGATTGTCATCCACAATGAGAGCACGCAGATTTCTGCAGTTGGCAATCATCTGACGGGAAACTGGACGGGAAGAAGCCATTCTCAGGCTCAACTCAAAAGAAAATGAAGTCCCTTGGTGCACGGTACTCTGCACACGAATCTCTCCTCCCATCATCTCCACGAGTCGCTTGCAGATTACTAGACCCAGCCCTGTACCACCATACTTCCGAGTAGTCGATGAATCGACCTGAGTAAAGGATCGGAACAACTGGGACAGCTGCTCTGCGGGAATACCAATGCCCGTGTCCCGAACCGTAAAGCGTAACCGGATGATTTCTGTCGCACGTTCCAACTCTTCAACGGCAATGACAACCTCACCCCGTTCGGTAAACTTGACTGCATTATTGGTCAGGTTTGTCAGAATCTGACCAAGCCGCAAGGGATCTCCAACCAGCTGTTCTGGAAGACTTGGTGGCACGTCGAAAAGCAACTCAATATTTTTTTCCAGCGCTCGGATCGAGAGCATCGTTGAGACATTCTTGAACACTGAGTCGAGGCTAAAGTTTGTTTCTTCCAACTCCAGCTTGTTGGCTTCAATTTTAGAGAAGTCAAGAATATCGTTGATGATGCCAAGCAGTGACTGTGCTGAACTCGCAATCTTGTCCAGATAGTCACGTTGCTGTGGATTCAGTCGGGTTTGGATACACAGTTGAGCGAGCCCAATGACCGCGTTCAACGGCGTGCGGATTTCATGGCTCATATTGGCGAGAAACTCGCTCTTGGCTGCATTTGCGGCCTTGGCCGCTTCCATCGCTTCGTGCAGACTTCGCTCATATTGCTTCTGGACCGTAATATCTTCCTGCATCACAACCACACTGCTGAGATCTCCGTTATCCTCCAGCACAGGAGCCACCAACATTCTTGCCCAGTAGTCCTGATTGTTTTTGCGGCGAGCCTGGAGCTCTCCCTGCCATTCTTGTCCTACAGTGACTGTCTCCCAGAGTTCTCCATACGCATTGCTTGTCGAGTCTGTCTGATAGAATTGCACCATCTGCTGACCACAAACATCTTCCTCCGCAAAACCGGTGACTTCGATGAACTTCCGGTTCACGTATTCAATACAACCGCTACGATCCGCAATGATCGTCATTGCTGAGCTAAAGCGAACCGCATGTGAGAGTTTGCGCATGGTCTGCTCAGCCTGCTTTCGAGCGCTGATTTCCCGCACAGAAACCATGATCATCGTACCCTGACTAGTCTGGGAGCGAACTGCGCTGATTTCTACTGGGAGAACGTTTCCAGACTGATGTCTTGCAAAGCACTCAACACTTCGACCCTGACCATCTGGAGGCAGCAGTGTGATTTCCTGAATTTTTGGCATTGCCTGTGTCGGTTGGATCAGCAGGTCAGCAAGACTCCGCAGATCCAGATCTTCCCGGCTATAGCCAAAGATTTCCTCAGCCCAGGTATTGGCAAAAGTGATCTTCCACTCGGTATTCAGGACAAACAGGGCATCCGGTACGTTCTCCAACAGAACCCGATAATAGGAGGCCATGTTGGCCAGCGTAATTTCACGGTTTTGCTGATCTTGGGAAAATGCGGATTCCTCTGAATTCATGGGCATAACTCCACGAAAGCTAACAAAAAGTCACAAAAATCAACATCATCTAAGAAGCACTAACAGAGAGCAATATTTTTGTGGCAAAAATGGGGCAGGAAGAGGCTAGCCGGTGGTCGGCTAGCCTGAAAAGAGGGAATCTGGTAGTTGGTCTCAGTTGACCAATAATCCACCGTATTCTACGAAGAAGGGAACAAAGACAAGGCTGAGAATCGCTGACAGCTTGATCAGAATGTTCAGCGAAGGACCAGAGGTGTCTTTCAAAGGATCACCCACCGTGTCACCAACCACAGCGGCTTTGTGAGTATCGGTTCCCTTTCCACCCAGGTTCCCGGCTTCAATGTACTTCTTGGCATTGTCCCAGGCTCCTCCAGAGTTGGCTGAAGAAATTGCCAAAACCCCACCAGCGACCAATGAACCGGCTAATACTCCGGCGAGTGCAGGAATACCGAAAAGGAAGCCCACAAGGATTGGAGTACCTAAAATCAGGATACCGGGAGGAATCATTTCACGGACGGCAGCCTTGGTCGAAATAGCGACACATTGTGCGTAGTCTGGTTCGGCCTTGCCCTCCATGATGCCATCAATCGTCCGAAACTGACGGCGTACTTCCTCAATCATGTCAAAGGCTGCTTTTCCAACAGACTTCATGGTCATTGCTGAGAAGAGGAAGGGCAGCATGGCGCCGACGAAGAGGCCGGTCAGTACCAATGGATCCAGCAAGCTGATGCTAGCCATCAGGTCAACATCTGGCTGCAGATAGTCAGCACGGGTCAGGAAGGCCGCAAACAGAGCTAAGGCCGTCAGGATCGCGGAACCAATTGCGAAGCCTTTGCCAATCGCAGCGGTTGTGTTACCAGCAGCATCCAGCACGTCGGTACGCTTGCGCACACCCTCTTCCATTCCGCTCATTTCCGCGATACCACCAGCATTGTCAGCCACTGGACCGTAGGCGTCGATCGTCAAACCAATGATCAGAGTGCTGAGCATACCCAAGGCAGCAATCGCTACTCCGTACATCCCACCAAAGTAGAATGGCACATAAATACTGACAGCAATCGCTAGAATCGACCCAACAGAACTGTGATAACCAAGTGCCAGGCCAAAAATTATATTGGTGGCCGCCCCAGTTTCCGAAGCTTTAGCTACTTCCCGAACAGGTGCAAAGTCGTGGGATGTATAGTATTCCGTTAGGAGACCAACAGCCAGTCCAGCAACTGCACCAGCAAAGTAGCACCAGTAGATACCAAGATTGGTATATTCTGAGCCACTGATCACAAAAGTCGCAGGAAGCGCCCACTTGGTCACGAAGAACATCACGACCACGCTGAGAATCGTGGAGACGATCAACATCTTCTTGAGAGTTGGAGCCACGTCTTTCTCTTCTTGCACTCTTGCTGTGAACATCGTGGCTAGCGCTAATGGAATACCAATCGCAGTGATTAGGATCGGGAAAAGTAAAGCTTCCAGATTGGTGGCAAAAGCAACAGCACCAATCACCAGCGCAGCACAAGTACTTTCAGCACAGGAACCAAAAAGATCCGCGCCCATTCCAGCCACATCACCAACATTGTCACCAACGTTATCCGCAATCACCGCAGGATTGCGTGGGTCATCTTCTGGAATCCCTTGCTCTACTTTACCGACTAGATCTGCGCCAACATCTGCAGCCTTGGTAAAAATACCTCCACCCACACGACCAAATAGGGCAATCGAGGAACCTCCCAGACCAAAACCTGCCATGACTTCCATGAGGATGTGCGTATCTACTCCAGAAGGTAGCAAGCCCACCAACATCAGGTACACACCCATCAGCCCGAGCACGGCCAAACCAACCAAGCCGAAACCCATCACTGCACCAGACTGCAAGGCAACCTGGAAAGCACGGGAGATTGATGTTTTTGCTGAAACTGTTGTGCGTGCATTGCCAATCGTCGCAATCTTCATTCCGATAAAGCCAGAGACCATAGACACACCGGCTCCAAGCAGAAATGAGAGCGCTGTATACAGACCCTCGTTCAGATTGGCAGTGTGTGGATCATCCACTAAAAATGAAATCAGAACTGCGAATGCCACCATGAAATAGATCATGTAGCGATATTCTTGGGTCAGGAAGGCCATCGCCCCCTTGGAGATCGCACCGTGAATCTTGCGCAGACGTTCTGCTTCAGCAGGGTCAGAGATACCCTGAGTCAATGGAATTTGCGAGACCTGACGGGCGTAATACAGGGCGATCAGCAGTCCAAAGACCGACAGGACCAAAATGAGCGAAATGGTCATGAGAGACTTACTCCGTTGAGAAATGAGGTGGAAACAGAAGGAAAGGAGTGAAGGCTAGACGCGCTTGTAGCGTGTTCCGGACTTCTCTGGTGCAGGCTACGCCTTCGAGGCTCCATGCTCTTCCAGAGGAGGAGTCGCCAAATGGAAAGCCGTTAAGTGTAAGAAACTGCTATTGAAATTGCAAGGATTGATTTGCCGCAAGCGAGGGCAGACCGCAGCAGCAAAAGCGGTCTGCAAAAGAGAGATCGATCAGCTCATGTTGTCTGTAACAAAGTCCCAGTTCACGAGATTCCAGAAGGCGTCCAGATACTTTGGACGAGCGTTGCGATAGTCGATGTAGTAAGCGTGTTCCCAGACATCACAGGTTAGCAATGGTGTGCTTGCTCCGGTCAGAGGAGTTGCTGCATTGCTTGTGTTCTCCAGCGCCAGCTTGCCATCGGAATTCTGCACCAGCCAGGTCCATCCAGAGCCGAAGTTGTTGACCGCCGAATTGGTGAACTGCTCTTTGAACGCATCAACAGAGCCAAAGGAGCCCTGCAGCACTGAAGCGAGTTTGTCATTGGGTGCTCCACCTCCATTGGGGCTCAGGCAGTTCCAGTAGAAGGTATGATTCCAAACCTGGGCTGCATTGTTGAAAACGCCACCACTGGACTTGCCAACAATATCTTCTAAGGACATGTTCTCGAATTCTGTGCCGGGAATTAGACCGTTGAGCTTGGTCACATAGGTTTGATGATGCTTGCCATAGTGAAACTCTAGGGTCTCAGCAGAAATGTGTGGTGCGAGGGCATCCATGGCATAGGGTAGGGCGGGGAGTTGGTGTTCCATTGAGATCCTTTCAGAAAGACTCGTGTTAGTAATCCCTCGACAACCGCGTCGAAGGCGGTGGCGAAGCGTTGCTTCCCATCAGATGAACAGAAGTGTAACAGAAACCGACCAAAGTCCAAGTTTGAGTCGATGAACACTCAAAACTTGTTGTATCAAACTACAGGGAAAGGCTTCGGCAAAGCTTCCAAGATCATAATGAAGATTGTTTGATCAGTGGAAGGAAAGACATCTGTTGAATATCTGGGGAGTACTTGAGCCGATCAGTGAAGCCCGATCACTGGTAATTCGGACCATTGAGTGGTGTAGCGTGGGGATCGATGTTGCTGGAGTGGCAAACCTTTGGCTGCTGTCAAGGCGTGAGCCAACTGGAGCACATTACGTCCCCAACGTTGCTGGAGTCCTGTGATGGCTTGCTGCAGCTCTGCTCTCGGTTGCCACGCTGTGTCCATATTCCAGGAAGGTTGATCGGGTTCTAGACCAAAGAGCATTACCCCACAGCGTGTGTAGGCCACACCCGAGCGATAGGCCTGCTCTAATAGTGCAAAGGCACATCGTTGGAGTTCCCATAGATCATCCGTTGGTTCGATGACCGCTTGTCGGCTACCGAAATAGCGAACTTCTCTGTGAAAACGGCTGGTGTGCAGAAAGACCTGGATTCCGCTTGTCCTCAAATGATGCCTACGCAAATGCTCCCAGCCACGTTGCAGGTATCGTCCAAGGGCTGGACGCAATTCTGTCAGCTGGTAAAGCGGTTGACCGAAGGAACGACTACGAACCAATGAGCGTGGTGGTGGACTGGTTTCTTCCAATGAGAGACAGGGCTCTCCACGTAGTTCCAAAGCGATTCGCTGCAATACCACATTGGCGACAAGCCGGATCATTGCAGGATCAGCAGCTGCCAAGTCTGCAGCGTTCTGCCAACCTTCGGTTTCCAAGCGCCTTGCCCAACGCCTACCAATGCCCCAGATATCCGTTAATGGGGTCACTGAAAGCTGCTGTTGACGAATTTCTGGATCGTCCGGCATGGACCAGATCCCTGCAGCTTCCTTGCGCCGTTTAGCCTGTCGATTGGCCAACTTGGCCAGTACCTTCGTTGGAGCCAACCCAATCGAGACAGGAATGCCCGTATCTCGCAGGACCCGTTCCCGCAATTGTTGAGCAAAGGCTTCTCGCTCTGTCTGTTCGCTACCGGGAATCTCGACGAAGGCTTCATCGATTGAGTAACGTTCCACCCGTGGACACTGAGCCTCTAGCGTTTGCATCACCCGCTGGCTGAAATCCCCGTAGAGTGGATAGTTGCTGCTGAAAACAACAGCCCCAGCCCGACGCAACTCTGGTCCACACTGAAAGTAGGGTGTCCCCATCGCCACCCCCAATTGCTTGACCTCCTCGCTACGGGCGATCACACAGCCATCATTGTTGCTGAGAACTGCCACCGGTACCTGTGCCAAGTCTGGCCGAAAGACTCGCTCACAGGAAACGTAGAAATTGTTACAATCAACCAGCGCTAGGCAGGGTTCAGAGCTTGTGGATGACATAGGTCACCACTCCCCAGACAGCAAAGGCATCATCTACCGTCACTTGGATGGATTCATAATTTTCGTTTTCTGGACGCAACTCGATTTGACCTCCATCTTGCCAAAGCCGCTTGAGGGTAAACTCTCCATGCAGCGAAGCGATCACAATCCGGCCCTTGCGTTGCTCGATTGAGCGATCCACTACCAGCAGGTCTCCGTCGAAGATTCCAGCCTGGATCATTGAATCTCCAGCGGCTCGGACAAAGAAGGTTGAGGTAGGATGAGGAATCAGGTGCTCATTGAGGTCCAAGCGTCCTTCCAGATGATCTTCTGCCGGTGAAGGGAAACCCGCAGAGACTCCCATACTGAAGATGGGTAGTGAGCGTTCAGCACCAATTTCCAAGCCATGTATTGAAGCGATGCTTCCATCCGTGACCAATGGACGACGGCGTGGGAGAACAGAGATCGACATCGGGGTAGCTCCTTCCTGAATCAGGGTTTAAACAAATTCACATCTGGCCATGAAAAGAGTTTGCCAGTCAACCGCTATGACCGACTGCAACTACGGAATGTGCTCATTGATCCACCAAACCAATTCTCATTTCACTCAAAAATCCTAGAATTTTTTGGAGAGTGCACTAGAGTTGGAAAAATAAATTTTTTAATAACGGTTTCCTTCCCTAACAGTTGCATGAGCACAAGTTATCGTTCTAGAAATCTTCGTAGTTTTGCTGGAACACTGGCTGTACTGCTGCTGATCTGGCTCAGCTTGATCCCAGTGCATGTTCAGCATGTGGATGGATTCCGCACACCAACAGGCGCCTTTGTCTCTGCAGATCTGGCAGAGCACCTGGACTGTCTGCCCTTCCCACTGACTCCAGTTTCTACTGATACAGAGCCGTGCCCCGCGCTGCTAGCTTGGAACGCTGGGAACGCCACACTTGTTCTACCCCCCACGACCCCAATCCTTGGGCCGGTTCTCGTCCACATAATTAGTAACCTCCCCTACCAGTCTCCTTTTATCGCGAAGGCCTGGCTGAGTCTGGCTTCCCTGCGGGCTCCTCCTCGATTCTGATCCATTCTTACCAAAATTTACTGAGCGCCTGTTGTTTTTCTTAAAACTCTGAAGAACATCAGATGTTTCGAAATACTCTCCGTGTCAATAGCTACCTGTGATTCGATCACTTCAGGTCCTTTGATCATCTGGGCAGTAACAAGGAGAGTGCACAATTTTTCTCTGCAGTGAGCCCGAAGGACTGAGCTTTAGCGCTCAGGTTACGTTCAAATTGTGGAGCAACTACTCCTAGGTAAAGAATCAACAATGAAACAAATTTCAAAAATATTTGGCTTATTCTTCATCAGCTTGTTGTTCATGCTGGGCATTGGTGTTGTGTTCGCGCAGTCCATGGCTGAAATGGGGGTCACCAATGGTTGGATTCGAGCGACACCTCCCAATGCCAAGATGGGAGCTGCCTACCTGACCGTGATGAATCATCAGGATCAGGCAGATGCCCTGATTGGGGCCAGTTCATCTCTGGCTGAAGTAGTGGAGATCCACAATGTTAAGGAAGAGAACGGTATGCTGAAGATGTACCCTGTGGATTCTCTTGAAATTCCTGCAAAGGGCATGGCGATGCTCAAACCTGGTGGCTATCACATCATGCTGATCAACTTGAAGCAGGCACCTAAGCTTGGAGAATCACACACGCTGACCCTCCGGTTTCGGCAAGCTCCAGACTTGGTCGTGGAGTTGCCCGTACAGCAAAGTGGGGCTACTTCCGGAGGTGAGGAAAAGTCCTCGATGCATCACCACCAGTCGCACAAAAGCCAGTAAATGCAATACCTAATGCCCTCATAAAATCACATGATCCAATTACGTCCAGCCAGCTTTAGCGATCTGGAACTACTACAACAGTGGGATGAGGCTCCGCATGTCATTGCAGCAAAGGGGACGGGGGATTGGGGCTGGCAAACGGAACTCCATCGACAACCTGATTGGCGGGAACAATTGATTGCCGAAGTAGAAGGCATCCCGATTGGCTTTCTACAGATCATTGACCCAGCCCGGGAAGAGGAGCATTACTGGGGAGAGTGCCCGGACAACTTACGAGCCATCGACATCTGGATTGGTGAAGAAGCTTACATTGGCCGTGGGTTTGGCAAGAAAATGATGGAACTGGCACTGGAACGCTGCTTTGCTGATGAAAGGGTGAATGCCGTCCTGATTGATCCGATGGCTTCCAACACTCGCCAGCGTTTCTACGAAAAGCTTGGCTTCCACTTGGTCGAATATCGCTGCTTCACCAGAGTAGAATGTGCTGTATACAGGCTTGAGTGAAATGTATGGGTGAACCGTTCATAGATTGCCATGACCTGAAGCAATTCTGACAAATCACTTTCCTCTAAGTTCATCCAAAATGAATTAATAAATCACCCTGGATTATTTGATTTCATGATTGTTTTTTAAAAATTTAATTTAGTTCCTGACAGAAAGGCGCGGTATTTGATGATCTGCTTGAAAAAATTTTATCGTACGTTATTTCCTAGGATTTAGCGAGGCAGCGCTATGTTGAACCCAATCATCGCTCCTGATTCCTCCTCAGATCATCCAATGCCTGTCATTTCAACAATCAATCAACTCTCTGCTCCCGTTGGAGTCACGCTACAGCGATTCATCGCCAACGAGCAACGAAACTATCCCCAAGCAAAAGGGGACTTCACCCAGCTACTTGCAGATATATCTCTGGCCGCCAAGATCATCAACCGTGACATCAACCGAGCTGGACTGATCAGCCTGGAAGGCAGTGCCGGAGCAGAAAATATTCAGGGAGAAGATCAGCAGAAGCTGGATGTGATTGCCAATACTCGCTTCGCACGAGCTTTGCGCCTGGGAGGTATGGTATGCTGCATCATCTCTGAGGAAGAAGATGAACTGGTCCACACCGGTAATGAGCAGGCAAAGTACGTGGTTGCGATTGATCCGTTGGATGGTTCCAGCAACATTGGCGTCAATGTCTCGATTGGCACCATCTTCTCGATCTACCGCAGACGTACGCAGCGTGGTACAAGCCCGACCATGGAGGATGCACTACAGGCAGGTTCTCAACAGTTAGCCAGCGGTTACGTGCTCTACGGATCTTCGACCATCCTGGTGCTGACCACTGGGCATGGCGTGAATGCCTTCACCTACGAACCATCTCTTGGGGAATTTTTCCTCTCGCACACACAACTACGCTTTCCAGACAACGGAAAAATCTATTCTTGTAACGAAGGAAATTTCAATCACTTCTGTCCACGAATCCAAGCCTATCTGGAATCTTGTCGGGATCAGAACTTTCAAGGTCGCTACATTGGTTCCTTGGTCGCCGACTTCCACCGCAATCTGCTCAAGGGTGGGATCTATCTGTATCCACCTACTCAAAAGGCTCCCCAAGGCAAGCTACGCCTGATGTATGAGTGTAACGCCCTGGCCCTGCTTGCTGAACAAGCGGGAGGCATGGCGAGCGATGGAACACAGCGCATCCTGGAGATTGAGCCACAAAAACTGCACCAGCGAGTACCTTTTTACATCGGTAGCCCCAATATGGTAGAGGATGTATTGCGTCATCTGAGTAATTGATGCTGCCTTACACCGTTCATGAACTAGCTACTGCGCTCCAAGGCTCCCCACAGCATGTTGATCCACAGACAAAGGTCCCTGGATTAACCACGGACTCTCGCAAAATCCAGCCTGGACAATGGTTTGTCTGTTTACAGGGAGAAAATAGCGATGGCCGCTCCTATGCAGTCCAGGCAATGGCTCATGGTGCTGCGGGATTGATTGCCTCTGCAGAACGCCTCCCTGCCGAACTACAACAAGCTCCCAGAATTGAAGTTGCTTCTCCTAATCAGGCGCTGTTGGACTGGGCTGCCGACTACCGCAAACGCTTCTCTGGCCATGTGTTGGGGATTACTGGCAGTAACGGCAAGACAACGACCAAGGAGATCGCCCGACATCTTTGCCAAAGCCTGGATGCTACTGCCCACGCAACTCAGGGCAACTACAACAACTTCATCGGTGTACCCCTAACGCTTCTATCCGCTCCACTAGATACAAGTTGGTGGGTGGTCGAAATTGGAACAAACCACTTTGGAGAGATCGAAACACTAGCCAAGGTATCTCAACCAACCGTTGGTGTACTGACAAGCATCGGGGAAAGTCATTTAGAATTTCTGCTCAACACGGCCGGGGTTGCCCGAGAAAAATCCAGCTTGTGGAAGGGACTTGTGGAAGGTGGCCAAGCCTGGATTCCAGCAAATGTGTTGGAAAGAAATGTTCTTGAGCGAGAAGCAGAACAGATTGGAGTAGTCCTCCACAGCTTTGGACTCAACGAACCGTCCGCAGAGTGGAATCTGCAACTACAGGCAACCCGATCAGACAACGGCTTATCCATCCTGGATTCACCCATTGGCGAATTACAGACTTCCTTGAACAACCCACTGGCTTTACGAAATCTGGCTGGTGTCCTCGCAGCTCTGCACTCAACAGGTGTAGATGATAATGATCTACGGAAGGCCGTTGCCGAACTGGATCTGGATGTTGCAGGCCGGATGCAACTACTCCCTCGCGGAGATGTGTTATGGGTCAACGATAGTTACAACGCCAACCCCTCATCTTTCCGGAGCGTACTACAGAGCCTACGTCAGATGTATCCCTCTCGACGGCTACTACTTGCCGCAGGTTCGATGGCAGAACTTGGAGACCAAGCTCCTGAGCTACATCATCAAGTAGGTGTTTTTGCTGCTGACTGTGGCGTCTCAACCCTCTTCGCCTGTGGCCCCTATGCCTCAAACCTAGCAGAGGGCTGGCAAGCAACCACCCAACGTCTGGTGCACGTTACGGAAGAACCAGGTGATCTGCTTCCTCTTCTACAGCAGACTATCCAACCCAATGATGTGATTCTAGTCAAAGGTTCCCGCTCTGCACGAATGGAAAGAATCCTGCCCGAATAAGAAGATCTCTCCTTCTCAATTTAGCCGTAGAATCCAATTTTGTAATCTCCCCATAGAATTTTTACGTTGCATTGTTCAGAATTGGTAAGATTCTTGACTTAGTCTAAAATAAGACCTAACTTGTGATTTTGATTTGTCTGGAACGACTGCATAAGTGGTCCTCGCTGTTTTTGCTTCCGAGATTTGGTCGCAGCTACAGCTGGCGACTCCACCAAACAGTCCTAACATCTGCAGGTCAAATTGACCCAAAGATGATTCCGATGTGAAAGATTATAAATTTCCATCACTGAGGAATTCTTTTTCTCTTCCCATCTGAACCGAGGAGTACCATTGGCTACTGAACTGGCGGATCTGCTCCGCCAACATGATGTTCAGGTGACGGTTCAACGCATCGCTGTCCTACGAGCGGTGTCGGGACAGCCTCACATCACGGCAGATGGTGTTGCCGAGGTAGTCAGAGCAGAATTGGGTGTAATTTCTAAACAGGCTGTGTACGATGCCTTAGGTATCTTGGTCGAACGAAGATTGGTTCGGCGTATTCAACCTGCTGGATCTCCAGCCCGCTACGAAGATCGTGTGGGCGATAATCACCATCACCTAGTTTGCCGGTCCTGCAACCACATGGTCGACATCGACTGCGCAGTCGGTTTCACTCCTTGCCTGAGTCCAAGTGAAAGCATGGGCTACGAAATCGATGAAGCAGAGGTCATCTACTGGGGACACTGTGCGAACTGTCTCGCCGAGCCAAGCAATATCAGGAACGGCAGAGCACTACCCCAGTAAATAAAGAGCGACAGAAGGGGAAGTCCCCCCAAGACGTCAGCCAACGGCAGGGTTTTAGATCCTGTCCATGAATCATAACCATAAGAGCAACGGAGACGATTATGAGCGAAAGCAAATGCCCATTCAGCGGCGGTGCCTTCAGCGGAAGTGTCTTTAGTGGAGGAGAGTCCAAAGGCACAAAGAATAGAGACTGGTGGCCGAATCAATTGAATCTTGAAATGCTGCATTATCACTCGAACTTGTCTGATCCAATGGGTGAGGATTTCGATTATTCTAAGGAGTTCAGTAAATTAGACCTCAAGGCACTCAAACAAGACCTTTACACCCTAATGACTGATTCTCAGGAGTGGTGGCCAGCTGATTACGGACACTACGGCCCCTTCATGGTACGCATGGCCTGGCACAGCGCGGGTACCTACCGTATCGCTGATGGTCGTGGAGGAGCCGGAGCTGGACAACAGCGCTTCGCCCCTCTCAATAGCTGGCCAGACAACACCAATCTTGACAAGGCTCGACGCCTGCTGTGGCCAGTCAAGCAGAAGTATGGTAACCAGATCTCTTGGGCTGACTTGATGGTCCTCGCTGGAAACTGCGCCATGGAGTCCATGGGCTTCAAGACCTTTGGCTTCGGTGGTGGACGTGCCGACGTTTGGGAACCAGAAGAAGACATCTACTGGGGAACAGAGACCGAGTGGCTAGCCGACAAGCGCTACAAGGGTGAGCGTGAACTGGAGAATCCACTGGCAGCCGTACAGATGGGCCTGATCTACGTCAACCCACAAGGACCAAACGGCGAGCCTGATCCAGTTGCCTCTGGAGGCGACATTCGTGAGACTTTCGCCCGCATGGCGATGAACGATGTAGAAACCGTTGCTCTAGTTGCTGGCGGTCACACCTTCGGTAAATGCCACGGCGCCGGTGACGCTTCACTGGTCGGCCCTGAGCCAGAAAGTGCATCAATCGCTGAGCAGGGCCTTGGTTGGACCAGCAAGCACGGCAGCGGTAAGGCAGGTGACACCATCACCAGTGGTATCGAAGGCGCTTGGACCCCAAATCCAACTCAGTGGGACAACGGCTACTTCACCACTCTCTTCAAGTATGATTGGGAACTGACCAAGAGCCCGGCAGGTGCCTGGCAGTGGCTGGCCAAAGGTGTCGCTGAGGAAGATATGGTTCCAGACGCCCATGATTCTTCCAAAAAGCATCGACCCATGATGACCACGGCAGACATGGCCATGCGCATGGATCCAATCTATGAGAAAATCTCACTGCGCTTCCGTGACAACCCAGATGAGTTTGCTGATGCCTTCGCCCGTGCCTGGTTCAAGCTGACTCACCGCGACATGGGCCCGAAGGTGCGCTACCTGGGATCAGAAGTTCCTGAAGAAAATCTGATTTGGCAAGACCCCGTTCCAGTTGTTGACCACACGTTGGTTGATGCAAGTGACATTGCTCAACTCAAGGCCAGCATCCTAGCAACCGGTCTATCTACCTCAGAACTTGTTGGGACCGCTTGGTGTTCTGCGACCACCTTCCGCAATTCAGATAAGCGTGGTGGTGCCAACGGCGCTCGCATCCGTCTAGCTCCTCAGAAGGATTGGGATGCGAACCAGCCAGAGCAGTTGGCCAAAGTACTCCAGGCATTGGGTGGTGTTCAGGAAACCTTCAATGCTTCCGCTGGTGGCAAGAAGGTCTCTATGGCTGACCTGATCGTGCTTGGTGGTTGTGCTGCAGTTGAACAAGCTGCCAAAGCTGGTGGACACAATATCGAAGTGCCTTTCACTGCTGGTCGCACTGACGCGACAGCGGAGCAAACTGATGCTGATTCTTTTGCCGTGTTGGAGTCCCAAGCAGATGGCTTCCGCAACTATCAGAAAGCCGCCTTCACCGTGTCCACTGAAGAATTCCTGGTGGACAAGGCCCAGCTCATGACCCTGACTGCTCCAGAAATGACAGCACTGGTCGGAGGCATGCGTGTTCTGGATGCCAATCACAATCAGTCGAAGCATGGTGTCTTCACTAATCGACCTGGCGTATTGTCCACAGACTTCTTCGTCAATCTGCTGGACATGAGTACAGAATGGAAGGCAAATTCCGAGGAAGAGGAAGTCTTCGAAGGTCGTGATCGTACAAGCGGTGACCTGAAGTGGACGGGTACCCGTGTAGATCTGATCTTTGGTTCTCATTCACAACTTCGAGCAATTGCTGAAGTCTATGCTCAGAACGACTCCAAGGAGAAGTTCGTCAAGGATTTCGTGGCTGCCTGGAACAAGGTGATGAACCTCGACCGCTTCGAAATCTAATCCTGCTGAGGGATCGGTCAACCTTGCGTTGATTGATCCCATCTATACACGGCCTGTTGAGCTTGCTCGGCAGACCAACCTTCCCAACTAGTTGCTCTACCAGCCTAGAATCCTACTGTGTCCGCGATTCTCTTCGCTTGTAGAAAATCGAGATTCTCATTTCACTTCGCAAATTTGCAATGAGTACTCACTGTAAAAAGCAGATTGTCCACGCTTTTGGGCAGCACGGTGCTCTGGATGACTGGCCCAATCAAATTTGGTAGCATCGTCTTCAAATTCAATCAGCGTTAGCCGCTCTCCATCCTCAGCAATAAAGACCTTGTGGGATTTGTAACCTGGCATTGACCTTGCCAACTTTGACATCTGTGGGGCCAATTCTCCGTACTCTGCTTGAGCTTCTTGGCGCAATCTTGAGTGAAACACCGTTAAAATCATCGTTCTTTCCTTCCACGTCTGTTGAAATCTAACTAGCTCACACTCAGATCTAATGTTGCAAACTGTTTTGACAAGTTTAAAAATCTCCACAATTTGAAGATCTCATAAACTCTCACTATGCTCATCTCAAATTCATTTTTGTAGTATGAAAAACTAAAAAACCAACTCTAATCCAATGCTATTCAATTCGTACATATTCATCTTTATATTCTTACCCATCACGCTCTTGGGCTTTCAGTTGATTGGCAAGCGTGGGTATTATCGTGTGGCACTTGCTTGGCTACGTTTTTTCTTGTAATTTCTCGAAACTAACAACATTTTACCGAATGGTAGATAAGGAACAGTCTTTCATTCTACCAGCAATAATGCCATTTCTTGAAACAATCTGGAGATTATGATGATTAGACTCGCATCAATCGTTCTTTTTCTTCTTCTCCCAATTTCGGTCGCTTTCGGAGGAGGACATTCTCAGCAGGCAGGCATCCTACATATTTCAATGAAAGTTCCTGACACTGAAGTTGCTCTAATGGATGAACTTTTCGCGGCTCACGAGAAATGGATCAAAGAAACTCATTTTCTTTCAGGAAACGAAGAACCTGTTCTTGTGAGTTACAAAGTCTTGAAGTCTCCAGATTTCAAAAACCCTAGCGACCCTTCTCAAGGTACAACTGGAAATACTATTTACGTACTGAGCGAAGTTTATGAGAGACCAGCGGGACTAAAAAAACATATGGACTTGAATTTCCCAAGAGGTCCAGAAATGAGAAAAATTATTGGAAAATATTGGCCAACAGTAACTTTTGTCGCTTTTCCGGAAGTGATTGCTTCCTATCCTTGATTGAAAAGAGATTTGAACGCTAATTCTTAAACAACTTCAGCCTCAAGAAAATACAATACACCTAGCACTAAAAAATCTGCATCACTGTGAGCAATGGCTCAGTGATGCGACTTCCCATCTCTGCAGAAATTTTTCAACTCCAGAATGAAACCATCAGCAATTTGAAAGAGGCCTAGGACTCCCCAATCACTCGTAGTCTTCCCAATTCCAGTCCTGACCTTCGCTGGGGTCGTAGTCTAGTTCTTCCCCAATACTCTCTTGGGTAATTATTTTTCCATCTTTGTAAGTGATAAAAGTTGTTCCTGATAAAAAAATCTGCTTCTCTATACTTTCTTTATCTTTGAATACATAGAAAATCTTCACTTTCGTTGATAATCTTTGCGGGAGCTACCATGAGGTGTTCGATGAATGCTGGATATGCTTCTTTATCTGCTTCCAGGTTAACTTCAATGCCTGTAATCTTGCTAACAGCCTTGTAATCTGGATGATAAATTTCATCTACCAATGAATAATCCTTCTCTTTCGCTACAAGTCTCCACTCTTTTTCCCATGCTTCTGTTCTAGTCATCCTTTTTCTCCTGTTGCTAGAATTTTTTGGATTTACTTTCCAGATCTTACAGCAACTCACCCCTACCGTCTCTTCAATCAGTAGTTTAGTGAGTGATTTGTTGGCATTGCGATGATTTTGTAAAGAAGAAGGTTTTGGATTAAACGTTAATTATGGTTTTTTGGAACATGATGCTTTATTAAGAATATGCTCCGAATATATTTCGTTCGTAGGATATTCTACAATAGCATCTATACTAAAATTAGTATTTTCCTGATTTTTACAGAGGAGTACGGGGAAGTACTGTGTATTTTCTGACTTGGCTAGTATTTAGGGATTAGAGGCTAGGAATGGTGGAGTAAATTGTAAAATCAGGCTAGTGAAAGATCTGAATATCCTTTTTTATTTACCTGAAATATTTACCGAAATTAGGGAGAGTCTATCATCAGTAATGTATAGAGGTAGGATGTCACTTTGTACCAATTGTTTGTCATAGTGCCTTTAATAATATTTTTAAGTGAGGATGATCCAGAAAAATAGGCAACTTAGAGTAATCGGCAGCAAAAAAGCAATAACTAAAATAAGTCTCCAGCTTTCATCAAAGCGAACATCCCTTGGATCAGCTACCCAATTTGAATAATCTTCTTTCATTTTTTGTAGTTGCTTGCCTTCAGATTGCTCTTCTAGCAACAGGACTTCGGTTTTCTCCAATTGCTTCTCTGTCTTGGTTAGCTGTTCTTTCAAAACATCCAACTGAGATTCCATATTTGCCAGCCTCATCTGTTGCAGATGTATCTCTTCAGAGTTTAAATGACTAGGCGATAAGTTCCCGATAGTTTTTTTAGGAGGCTCTCTTTCTCTTTATTGATTTTTCGTAAAATGCATCATAAGGAATTGAACAACACTAGGAATAATAAGTAGGGAGATAGCATTAGTCCTTAAGTTGACCAGATATACTTTTTTTACCATTTATCTTATCAAGAAAATCATTAAGTAGAGAATGAAATATGCCTATTCTGTAGGTGAGATTTAATGGAATTAGCTCAGAATGTCCCTAAATACGCTATGAATAACTGGTTGCAGTGAGTTATATAATTTACATTGAGTAACCAAAAGCTGCATTAAAGAGCAAAGGATTGCAGCAGATTTTCATTATTTTTTCGGAAAATTATTACAGAAAATGGAGAAGGACTGTTGTCAGTATCTAAATAGGTGGGGGGGGGTGACTTTGTACCCCTTATACTTTGCAGTATCCTTGGTAAGATTGATGATGGTGATAAAATATTTGGCTACTTTTCCAATCTGCAAATGTATTAATAAAAAATAAGAGAATTAGTTCAGAAATTTTTAAGTACCTTACTTTTAACACAAATTGGCCAAGTCGAGTTGTAGATTAATTAACAAGATTTTATATTTTTCACATTATTAATATGGATAGTCATAATATGCTGTGATAGCCTTTCCTTCCTCGGAAAAACCAAAGTCTAATCTTCCTACTGCTGATCCAGTGATGAGTCTTAATCCTAGTCCATAACTATCTTTAAAATTTTTCCAAAACTTTCCTCCTAAATCTGGAGAAACAGTACCTTGTTCATAAAATCCTGCTAATTGAAATTCAGCCAATACTCCTCTTGAGAAAAATAAATCAAAATCAACATTTATTTGGTTAAAATAATATCTTAATTCAATACCTCTAAAATTAGTATGCTCATCGAAGAATCTTCCCTCAGGAAAACCTCTTAATCTTTCGTAACCGCCAAGTGATGTTGCTCTACCTTTATTCGATTCATCCAGATCGTTCATATACCTTTCATCCATAATTTCCTGGCATTTGGGGTAAAGCAATAATTGTTGGTCAGTACAATTATATTTTTCTACCTTACCAGAAGTAATAACTTTTGAAGTGCTAAAATATTGAGTCAAAACCATAATCAATTTTTGGTTGATTATGGGAATATATCCTGTAGTCTCAAGATCATATTGAAACCAGCTACTTTCCTTTGGTAGCCTACTAGGCCATTGCCATCTATCAAATTTCACTAAGTATCCTATTCGAGGATCTCTCCTAAAATCAGTATCATCTATCAACATTCCCCATCTTTCAGTAAATTTAGTAGATCCTTTACCAAATCCTTCTACTCCTTTTAAACTTACAACATTTCCATTGTAATCTTTGTACCCATAAAAATCGAGTTCAGCATTAAAAAACGTATAGTATAATTCTATTTGTCTATCATAAAAATAATAAGAAAATTCACCCAAGTTTGATGCAACCTTATCAAGTAATATAGTTAATTTTCTATCTGGATCAGCGTTTATTCCTCTTTCATAAACCGTATAAGAGAATCTTGTAGAAGCTAATCTAGCTGGACTAAATGTAAAATCATTAGAAAATATTGGAAAATCAATTATAGATAAACCATAAGCATCCATATCTTCCCCTTCAAATTCATTTTTCCCTCTGCCTTTACCAAAACCACCAATAAAATTAAATCGTCCTTCATCAATCCAAGGTACTTCAATATTATTAATAAATGCTCCAAGACTTAAAAAACGCCCTGTACCAGGCCTTTCTATTGGAGCTAGTAAAAAATAGTATTCAAAAATATCATCGTTGAATGATTTTCTTCTCTCAAAGACTATTGCAAATAATTCAAATGTTGAAATATTGATTAATAATATAACGAAAATAGATTTTCTGATGATTTTAGACGAAAACATTTACCTATTAGAATATGATCTATAACTTGATTCAAAAGATTTTAAAAATTCTCTGCTTCTAGACTGCAGATAATCTCTTGTTGGTGTAGCCGTCAACCTGGATCTGTTCGATTATTTGTCTTAGAGTAAGGTCTTGTTTCCTGCAAATAACCCCACTGTATTTGAAAAGACAAGGAAAAGCAGCGGAGTTATCTGTAATTCAATAACTTATAAAGCATCATATTATGTTAAATTAGTTACTTACTATTAATTCACTGAAAATCCATCAGGTTAGAAATGAAGTGGTAGGTAGGATATGAGCAGATCAATAAATGGTTAATTACCATCTACAGCTCAAATTGAATCAGGATGGATTTGAATAGGAAATAACTAGCTTAAAGAATAGGATCTGCAGCTCTTTTCAACTTAGAACTGCGGTCCTGTTTAGTAGAAACTATAGAGCTTTCATTGTTGCAGCTAATTTTTGAGAATCGTCAAAAATGTGAAACTCTGTGATCTTTTCATTTTCAATTTTGAAGAAATGTCCAAAGTCAGCTTCCATACGATCAGTAGTAGCACGATACATTACGAATACATATTCTCCTTCAGCGATCATTTTTACAGGTTCAACCCTAAAATTACCAAAGTGACTTTGAATATGAGCAATAAAATTATTGATAAAACTGTCAGCTCCTTTGTAGGTCTTTGAGAATTTATGCATACCATTATTTGTAACAGTAGCATTCTCATCCATAATTGAGCGCATTCCTGTCATATCTCCAGGGGCAAAATATTCATACCCTTTTTGAACCACTTCTTTGGGGGTCATGTCAGCTCCATATTTGGGGTGTTAAAGTATTTTTGACGTGATGTTCCAGCATACAGAGATGGAACGTCCTGAATTGTCACTCCACAGGAAACTATCATCAATATCATATTTGGATAGTTAGATAACTTTTGATTTGGCAAGACAAAGAAATTCTCTAGAAATTCAAAGTGAATTACGATTTTTTTGCGATTTTTTTCTGTTTTGGTCATAATTTCCCAGACCTATGCCATCAAATAAGCAGAAATAATAAACTAGAGTGGCGGATCGATTATCCGTTGGTCTAAGGTTTTAGGTATGAAAGCAATTTTTCAACAACATCCATTTAGCAGATATTGTCATGCATAAACACATGTAGTAACTTTTGAATTTGTTCAGACCAATTCCGGTCTGGCTTTGTGTTGATTTACCAAAAATCATCTCTAGGAGACAAAATGTCCGTAATTATGTGCTTGAAATCTCAGACATAAAACCTGAAAGACATTCAGAATTTTTAAATTGGCTAGGAGAAATAGTTGCTGTAACCAAGATGTTTCCTGCCTGCCAATGGATGTATGTGACTAACGGAGAACTGGATGTTGAAGACAACAAAATAGAAAATAAGGATGAAGTCGTTGCTCTATGGGATTCAAAAGAAGATTATATGAAGTACATTGAATGGAGGGGCGAGGTAGGGACTGCTGACAAATTAGCTGAATATGTCAACTCAGATCCAGTTTGGAGGTTCATGCCTGTCTTCATGGACTGCACCAAATAATTTGATACTAATATTCAGCAAATCAGATCTATTGCATGTGGGATCCAATCTAACTGGATCCCAACTACCTCTCACACTACTTCACCGACTGATTCCCACTGGCTAATGCAGCGGATTGTTAATCTGGTGGTCTTTCATCTGATCAGATATTGACACCTCAGAATCCCCTACTTATTTTTCTTTCTCTTTTGTTCGAAATGAACGAAATCCAGAGCTCTTTCAAATCCTGCTAAGTAATCGATCATCTGCTCAAAAGACATTCGATGGGTAATGTAAACACCTTGTTTTTCATTGAATATTCGAAATGTTTTTTTCTCTTTTGAGTACTTTACCTCTAGCGAATCCATAAATTTGTGTTTGGAGTTTTGATCAATTTTTTCAAGAATCTCTTGCAGATGTTTCCTCTGCTGTTTGTGATCAGACATACTTACTCCTTAATGTTTCAATTACTGGATAAAAGTTTTCTCTTACCTTAGGTTGTCACTTTATTTGACTTTCATCTTAGCACCTTCTGCATTGATTTTCTCCCTCAGAACGGAACAACCTCTACAGAATATATAAATAATATCTCTCTAATATTATTTATAAGTTGTCTAATCCTGTAACAATTGGGGTCTGCTTTGAGTGTTGATCTGCTGTAACCTCTGCAGGGCAGATGATTACTGAGATTGCCACAATTGATGAATGTATACTTTGGCTATTGGTATACATTGGGGGTAGGATTCGACTCCGTATTCAAACTTTGCTTGCTTTTAACTAGGGCCTGTCATCAAATCAACACTTGATCGTTTGGGGGACATCATTCTTCTTGGAGGAAAAACCCTTTTTCCTTTCCCAACTGAAGAGAAGTTCCATGACCACCCGACGCTATGCTCTCCGTGATGATCAGTGGCAACGGATTGAGCACTTGCTCCCTGGCAGAGTAGGAACCGTTGGAGTGACTGCCAAGGATAATCGCCTCTTTGTCGAGGCAGTGCTCTATCGTTATCGCGCAGGCATTCCCTGGCGCGATCTGCCCGAACGCTTTGGCGACTTTCGGGTGATTCATACTC
>JACLAD010009760.1_pt1 | contig 30033 bp, 30 predicted proteins | sample 8027901 | NCBI WGS metagenome assembly JACLAD01 (sample SAMN15725071, study PRJNA655200) | protist metagenome | isolation source: fluorescence activated cell sorting (FACS) single amplified genomes of... | place: Spain: Blaines Bay Microbial Observatory, Mediterranean Sea | collected 2016-07-05 | reverse complement strand
GCCAACAGTATACCCCGTCACATAGACATTGCCACTGCTGTCACTTGTGATGACTTTTCCATAATCATATAGATTAGATCCCAGTTGCTGAGTCCACTGCTTGACTCCAGCACTGTCGTATTTGACGACGATGATATCATAGCTCCCAGCATTAGTGTTGTTATCAAGACTGCCAGCAGTATGCGCCGTCACATAGACATTGCCACTGCTGTCACTTGTGATGTCCCGAGCACCATCCACGCCGTAAGTTCCGAGTTGTCGAATCCAATCCACAGTGCCTTCTGCGCTTGCTGCTACCATCAATTCAATTGAATCTACCACACTGCCTGAGACATTGCCTGCAGCATCCTTGAACCAGACATTCACTGTTTTGGTTTCGGTAGTTGCATTGTCAAAGCTGTAGCTGACTGACGTTGAGTAGTTGTCCCAACCACTGTCACCTGCTTGAGGAATCACTCCAGACTCACTGGCATAGTAATGTGTAACTGCTTGGTCATCTGTAGCAGAGAGCGTCAGCGTGACAGATGAGCTTGTTGTGTTGTCTGCACCACCATCAATCACCACACTGACTGCATTCGGTGCTGTCGTGTCAAAGACACTCAAGCTGATAGAAGCACCCACACTACCAGAGACATTGCCTGCAGCATCCTTGAACCAGACATTCACTGTTCTTTGGAAAACACCGAGACTGGCAGATCCGCTCAAAGTGAAAGATGTGCTTTGCTGATAGCTCTGCCAACCACTATCAGAAGCTTGGGGAGCTGAAGCAGACTCACTGGCGTAGTAGTCAGTAACAGCTACGTCGTCTGTAGCAGACATGTCCAACGTGACTGCTGTTGTGTTTGTGCTTCCTGCACCGTTGTCAATCAACAGGCTGACTGCTACGGGAGCTGTTGTATCAAATACATCAGTGCCTTGTTGACCTCCATCATCACTGACAGAGCCAGTAGCAGTTGTATAGTCAATGGGATCTTCGACAAGGCAGCCGCCGAGCAGTGTGAAGAGCGCTGTGCTGAGAATTGCTGTGGTTTTGAGGAAGTTGGATGTTTTACTCATTTGTTTTCTCAGTTTGAGAGTGGATCATTTTGTTGTGAAATCAATCAAATTTCACATTTATGAAACATTGTGATCAAACTCTATAACACTCAGAAAACTTTGGGGAGGAGGACTGGGGGAGAGATGTGCTTTGATGAGAGCGAAGAGTGCTCAGTCGCTGGGATAGAGCCCAGCAACAAAAAAATATTTGGCGATTGAAAGAGAATTACTTTTAGGAGATATGCTTGGGAAAGATTGACTCAGAGGAGAGTCTATCAGAAAAAATATCAAGGATGGTGAAGCTAAAGCCTCTTCAAGATAGAAAATCAGAAACCGAAGATGTTTTTTGACGGATCTCTTTTGCCAATCGGGGCACGTTCCCAGCTCCAGACAAGCAGCAGTGTCTGACTTGATTGAGGTTCAATCGTAGCATCACCCGAATCAAACTTGATCGGCTGACTCTCTACAAAAAAATTCATTGCATAGCCTAACCAGACTTTGCCAGTGAGTTCGAGAATCAGATTGACTCCCCACATGCTCATGTCTGAGCCACTTGTTTGCTCAGAAAAAGGCGTGATCGTGCCATCAGCAGCAGTGTCTGTTGCGCTGTAAGTGCTGGTTCCCAGACCATAGGCGATGTAGGGCTGCAGATGAGCAAATTCTGCAAGATACAAGTCATAGCCGAGTGAGAAGAAGATGCTCTGATTGCTGTATTCAAAAGCGTGCTTGACACCGCTGTTGTCTGTGCCTTCGCCAGAATAGTCCTGAGTGATTAGATGCCAACCCGTGAAGAGATTGGTGAAGGGACTACGACTCTGATAGAAGTTGATTTCTTGGTGAGTGCCGTCAGCAGTTGTTGAGAAGTCAAGATTGTCAATGCTGTAGTTTGCCTTTGCAGAGCCTGAAGCAATCCAACTCATTGCCTTGTTGTCTTCTTGAGCTTGTAGGGAGAAGGAGAGAAGCAGCAGGGCAGGGACAAAGAATAAAACAATGCGATTCATCTTCAGACCGTTCATTTAGCGATTGTCTCCTCAAGCGTCCATGCCATTCGAAGGGATACAGAGTTGTGTTTGTTTTCGACAAATGCAGAAATTGCACCTCCTTCCTCTCTGAGAAACTTCAATGCTGCTATCACAATTCTCAGCCACCTCGTCAAAGTTATATCCTAAGCAACAAGATATTCATCTTTGACGAGGTCAATCGTCTCGGGCTATGACGGATACTGAGCTGGAGAGCTTTTTGTGACTCAGTTGAAAAAGATAATTGGCTGCTCCTTTTTCTCTGCTGAGCGTCTTTTTCGAGACGGTAGACTTTTCAATTGCTCAGCAACTTCTCTGAGTTGCTCTTCTTCAACAGCTTCTTCTGTTTTGCGCTTGCGCTCAGCATTCGTCCAGTTGACAGACTGATACTCACTCAGTGTGCTCCAGTGCTGCTTGAGAAAGCGCATGAACTGATTATACCAGTGTCTGAGCTCTGTTGAATCACTGCACTGACCCAGCTGCTCTTGCTGCTCAGAAAGCTGTTTCACCAGAGTCAGATCACCAGCAACATCTGCGCTGCCTTTGAGCTCTGTCAAGACATCACGATAGACTCGATAGTCTACTCCCAGTGACTGCCAAGCACGCTTTGCATCTTTCAGCAGCCTAGAGAGCTTTTTGAAGACTTCTCTTTGATTTTGCTCTGAAGACTTCAAACCAAAGACTTCCAGAAATCTTGCTTTGGGCAGCTTTTTGAGCTGCTCTCGCAAGCTCTCTTGCTGCTCTTCAAAGCCCTCTTTCATTCTCAAGATCTCCAGCATCTGCTTGGCAAATGTCCACTTCGGCGCAACACAGAGCTTGTTCAGATAGTCTTCAGTTGCCCAACGAGTCAACATTCGGCGATAGAGCAATTCGGCTTGAGGCAGCTGAGTCATTGTGATTAGTGAGAATAGAGAAGCATAACGATATTTCTTGCTCACACACTCCCGACAGCGCTGTAGATCCAGTCCCGTTGTATCAATTCCCAGCAGATGAGCTTCCATCTTCTTGAGCTTCAGCGGCAGCTTTGCTTTCTGCTCAAGATACTCTTCACGTTTATCTGGATTCTCAGGCGGATCTTGCATCTGCAGCGACTTCAGCTTTTCTCTTGTATCTTGATGAGCACGAATGTCCTGAAGCAGCTCTGTCTGCTCAAAGTTCAGAATCTTCTCCTGCTTGCGCTCTGCTTCCACTTGCTTGCTGAGCTGCTCAGTTGGTGCAGAGATTTGTAGCTGCTCTCTAAAGTCTTCAACCACAAAGGAGTAGTCAGCAAATGGCTGCTGCTGAAGATATTTCACAAAGGCAGCAACACCATGAGAGACACAGAAGTTTTGAAAAGCGCTGCGCTCTGAGAGCAGCATTTGATAGAGAGCATGTATGTGCCAGCGCTGCTGCTCAGCATCATAGTCAAGCATCCGCACCATGTGCTCACGCTCTTTGAGCACTCTGCTCGTCTCAATCTCTTCGTTGATACTCTGCTCCAGCTGAGAGAGGCAATATTGCTCAAAGCGCAGGTTCTGCTGATAGCTGGTGTGACTCTCTTTTTTGTGGCGCTGAGTAATCAACACAAATTCAGTCTGCTCAGGATTGCGAATGCGAGCAGAATACTGCTCAAGATCATGTGGTTGAAAGATGCTGTCTTCAGTGACTAAGACGAAGAGCTCAATCTCTGAGTGAAAGCTGATGCCAATTGCCAGAGAGGGTGAGCCAATGATGAACTTTGCTTGTTGATCCAGCACAGTGTCCCGATCTGCATTGACCAGACAGATGTCATCTTCTTCAACTTTGCCAGAATCAATCAGGGCTTTTGCCAAACGCTCAGTTTTCTCTTTACTCTGCAGAATGATCAATGAGCGTTTTGGTTGTCTCTGTTCAATCAGCTCAAGCAGTTGGGGCAAGATTTCATTTCTGGGCAAGCTCAGATGCTTGAGCGCAATCTTCTCAGCTGTCTTTGCAAAGAAAGCACTGTGCTGCTGCCAGTCAAGATCTTTGGATAGCTGCTCTGTGAAAGCACGACTGAAACTGGTCTCAGTTGCTGTCAGTGTAATGATGCGACTCACATAGTTTCTGCAGAACTCTACGAACTCTGGATAGCTCGTCTTACAACCCTGCTCAAAGAGCTTCTCAGCAATCTCATGCACTTCATCAAGCACCAGCGTCAGATTTCGCTCTGCATCTGTGAAACGCTCCTTGCGAACTTCCTTGAGCAACTGGGTGATACCAAGCTTTGAGGTGCAGAGCGAGTTGATCGTTGTTGCAAAGATATTTGCATCAGGAATTCGCTTTACACCATCCGTGTAGCCAACTGCTCTGAGATCTTGCTTTGCTTGCTCGACTAAGCGCACCAGAGGACTGACATAGATCACTCGCTCTGCAATGCGCTTTTGAATCTCAGCAATCGCAAACATCTTCCCTGAGCCAGTAGAAGCAACAATGTTGGTGATAGAGCTCTTGCGAAAGTGTGATTTCGTCAACAGCTCTGAGAGATAGCTGCCTTTTAGAATCACTGTTCTGTCAATGTTCTGCTGCACAGGATAGAACTCAGCGATTTCTTGTTGCTGTGTATCTGCTTCAGCAGAGTCTCGATCAGCTGCTAACTTTGAGCGCAGTTCAATTTTGAGCAGCTTCTGTTTGCCCGCTACAAAAGCACTGAACACATCTCGCTTTGCTTTCTCCTTGCTGGAGCAATTGCTCTGAGCAGCTTGTATCAATGCTGAGAGTGCTGTGTGTTCTTCCAGATAGAGTGCATAGCCTCCGAGCTTGAATGCGTTGCGTCTGCGAGTCTCAAAGCGTTTGCCTTCTTGTGCTGAAGTGATTTCTGCACAAGCTTTTTGCAGCAGACTTTGAGCAATTCTGCGATGCGCCGCTGTGCAGGAAAAGCTCTCCAGCTCAGTAACCGTCTGCGCTACAGCGTTTGACCTCGTCAAAAGTGAGCTCCTGATGTTCTCAAGATATAAACTCACGAGGTCAGATTGACTGAAGTCTGCTGCTGAATAGTTGCAATAGAGCTTTGCGTCAAATGAGACACTGCACTTGCGACCCAGATTGAGTGTGCTTGCATCCAGCAGTCGCTCTTCAATGCAGTAAGTCTCTTTGAGATACTGATGAGCTGCCATTGCCAGCTCCTTGTGCTGCTCTTTGTCTTTGCAGATGCCGAGATGAAAGATGCCTTTGATGCCAAATGAGGGAGAGTCGAAGACAGCAATCATGAATGGATCGAGGCAGAGGGTAGAGCGATAGAGCTCATAAAACTGCTCAGAATCTGCTGTAGTCTTGAGATCAATATCAATCTGAAGCAGACCACTGTGCTGTAATAAACTCTCTTCCTTGCTCGTTCCAAAGGTTCCTGAGAGTGATGCAGCTGGCAGCTTGAGCTTGAGTGCTTTGAGCTGTTGTTTGACTGCAGCCCGATTCGCTTGCTTGAGCAGCTGACGATATTGCTCAAGCTCTGTTTGCCATGCGCCTTGTTGAATGCCTTCGAGCAAGTGCTGCAGGGTAATTTGTTGTTTGTCAGCTTGAGCATAGATGCTGGAATGTAGATCCAGCTGCTTTGATTGAATATAAATATTATTATCCGGATGATTTTTCATAAATGTCTCCATTGATCTTGATTGATGAATTACCTACTTTGATGCCTGCTCAACCCCATTGGGCAGGCTCTCTTCAACACGCAGACGCTTCTTCACAGAGCGCTAAAAATATTTAGGATCTGACTCCCTTCTGAGCATCAAAGTCTATTTTACTAGAAGATACAAAAGACTAAAGCCAAGGATAATCCCTAACTTCGGAAAGTTTTATTTTTCATGAAGAGATTGAGATTCAATCAGCCGGTTAGCTGCAATCAGAAGAACTATTTGGCAAAGACGAGTTCAACTCAAGCAGCTCAGCTCAAGCGCAGACTAAGAAATAATCAAAAAGATGCGATTCGAAAAAAGCTGCCCTTCAACTACCCGATTTACTTCATGTGGTATCACTTCCTCAGGCTCTCACTTGAGCTTGAGTCACTGAAGCATCAGATTCCCGAACGGGGTCCACGGGGCATCGAGTCAGGAGAGCGATTCGTGACAGTGGAGAGGGATGTCTATTCTGGCTGGAGACTGGAGGAGATTATGAAACTCAGCTTTCATCAGTGGTGTAATCAAGCAGTTCGTCAGCAAGCTCTGAAGCAACTGAACTACAATGGAAAACCACAATACGACTCTCTGGCGAAATGGTTCAATGTCTATGTGCGCTACTTCAATGGCTTAGAAGAAATCAGAACAATGGGCAGGACTGAGTTTGGCTATCGGCTCATCACTCAGTGGGAAGCTGTGCGCTATGAAAGAGTCAGACGCAATACGAACAAGAGCTTATCTGATTATGGCAAGGTCTTCTGGAAGGATGTCAAAGCAGCAGAATCAGTAATTCAGAGCGTCTGTGTCGGTCAGTTTCCCTGAGAGTTTGATTCCCCAAAGTGGAACCGAACTTACAGATAGTATCAAAATATACTTTTCTGGATAAATATTGCTCGACAGGGGTCACAGATTTGGTCACGATCTGGTTCAGTTTTTCAAACTTCAGAAGTTTTTTACACAGTGATTTCAGTGTTTTGAATGACTGTTTTTTGAAGGGACCAGCTCAGCTTTTGAGACTCCCCCCTTCAGCACCATCCATCTCAAATCAAGCAAGAAATCAAAATTTAAGCCGTTGATTCTCCCCTGATGCTCTCTTCTGTATAACGCTCCGTATAACAAACCTCCCAGATTTTCAACGCACGTTTAAAAACCCAAAACTGAAGCTAGCAGGCAAGTCCTTCTTGTCTGATTCTCAATTATTAGATCCGCCATCACCTTCTTAGGTTGAAATGGAAAAGATGGTGATGGCTTTATTATAATAGCAATATATAAAACATAATATCTTGTTTTATAAAATTAAAGCTAAGGGCTTTAATGAGTGGTGCTTGATTCCAGCTAGGGTATCGTGAACAGTTGAACTGCTCTATTGATTGGCCACTGATGTCAGGGAAGTTTCGACCCTGCTGGCACTGTTGTTAAGTGTTACACCTTCAATCTCAGGTAGTGCTCAGAGGTGGCTTGACCCCGACTGGATTCAGATTTTTGATGTTGGTGAATTTGAGTGGTGCAACCGAGAGAAGTCTCTCCAGAACAACCAGAGAGACCGAAAAGATAACGACACTAACTACCCAAAGAAAACAGGTTCTATTTTCATTGAACGTTTCCATATCGCCTCCCGCTGATTGCTGATTTGGCAAAATTGACTAAACCCACGATTGCAGTATATCAATGGGGAGTAAGATCTTTGAGGACAGCGGGAAAAGAAGAAAACGAATGGGCAAGCAGTTTGTGGCTATACAGTCGCAGAAATTAAATTATGGATTAATGCTTAAGGAGAATGAATGAGTAAAGTGATAATATATCAGAAAGCTTGGAGTCTTGCTCTGAAGGGTGATTTTTCATTGGTGGATCAAATCTATCATCCGGAGTATCGCTCATTTGATCTGAGAACTGGCATCTGCACTAATATCGATGACGATAAAGTCATTGTGACAACAGAAAATGAAGAGATTTTCACAAGTTATCCTGATGTTCTTTATGAAAATGATGAGTTTCTGTGCATCATTGCGTATCAAAAAGTTTCTGATCCAGAAACAAGATACAGATCATTCATTACAGCGATTAATTATAAAGAAGGACAGATTTTCAGCCAGAAAACTACCGTACAAGAATTGGACTTTGATCCCAGTGAACACCTTGACTGGAACTGGGAGGGCTTTGAATAATTTGGCCAGCAAGCAGTTAAGAACTACACCATCGTAAAAATCAATTCACGGATAGTATAAGGAAAGAGAATGACCAAAGCTGAAGCATTTGACAAGGCTTGGAAACTGGCAACCAAGGTTGATTTTTATCTATACGATGAAATCGTACATCCTGATTACGAGTCGATTAATCTGGGAGTTAAAGTTGATCGGGAGGTGAGTAAAGCTGTTCTTCAAGATATTGGCACGCATGGCGAACTGGGGCCTTTCAGAGTTATTTATGAAAATGAAGATTTTGTTTGCCTACATCGGTATTCCAGACTCATCAATGAAGAAGTGTTCTTCTCGCTAATGACAGCTGTCAAATATAAAGATCTAAAAGTCCTCAGTCAGGAAACTATTATTGAACCTTTGGATGATGGCCCTAGCGAAGGTCAGGACTGGAACTGGGAAGATTATGAGTGAACAAGACGGAGGACTCAATCACCCCCTCAAGATTCTGCTGAAGGTCACTCTGTGGGCTTAGTACTGATTCTCAATTTGCCATCTAATTTCCAAAGAGCATGCTGAGCTTCTGGGCCTGTCCCAGAGGGAATCTCAACTTTCATATCTTCAAAATGATAGGCGATTTCAGCTTTCTTTTCTGTTAGTGACTCGTAAAGTCCTATTGCTAGTTCAGGCCAGGTGCCGGTGTGTTCTGACATAAGCCACTCCGGTTGGGTGCTTTCTTTCAGCAATTATCAAACTCATAAATTCCCAGTAATTCCCTACGAATTTAGAGAATACTCATCAACCACTTATCCATTAGTGTGTATATTTAAATTTTTGATTTATTAATAATTAAATGTTAACAAATGATTAGAACCAAAAAGCGATATGCTGCGACACAGTAGCTAAGCTGATTCAGTGGTTCACTCACTGAAATAATTTTCACAAATCCAGTAGGTGAGATAATTCGTGGGAAATATCAGACAGCGTGAATATTTCCCACATCTCAGGCTTGTATTCGTTCACTCGCACCATGAGAGGTTTGTATGTCACCTGCAAATTTCCGTCGTTGGAGAAGGATCTTGATCTGGAGTACTTTGACTGGAAGTACAGTGTGGTTCCTGGGTTTGATAAGTGCCTGGAACCCTATACTACTGGCCTCTCTTTACAGTATTATTGGTCTTTAACCATCCAAGACAATCAGCCCGCTCAGCTGCTACCCTAGGAATTCAATCACCATACAATCACTGGCTTGCAGGGTTTAATAGGCAGTAAGGGCAACATTTCTGATAACCAGAGCAGATTTGGGACTACTTTGATCTAGTCCCATCCTCACTTCTCGCATCACGGCACACTCCGAAACCTTCCCTTCTGGATGAAGCGAATCTCGGATTCTGGATTAAGACTCATAACAGATTAAGATTATTTTGTTATCATTCCGGTGGTCTGCTGGTATTGACTGCACTCCGTCCCAGTAAACATCTGTATTAATCCTGATCGCTTCATCAGATTTACATTCCGTTGGGTCTTAGTTTTTAGCTCAACTTACCAACTTCTCCCCCAGTCATCCTCCCCAAAAAAATCACGGTGGATTATAACTTACCCATCATGTTTCATTTTAGTAACAAATGAGACAATCAAATCACAATAATCCACTTTGGAGCACGACCATGAAAAAGTTCATTACCACATTGGCAGCAACATTAGTAATTGGTTCTGCAGCATCAGCCGCAACACCTACTTTCAATGTATACCATGAAGAAGTTCTTCCAGCATTGGCAGAAGCTAATACACCTGCCACTTTCAGTGTATATCACGAAGAGGTTCTTCCAGCATTGGTAGCGGCTAATACACCTCCTACTTTTAATGTTGTTCGTGAGGAGATTCTTCCAGCGATGAACAGAGTAGTAGCTAACGCTGATCCTTACAGTGAGCAAATCGTAGGCGGAATTGGGCCACAACTGCCATATGATCCAATGCGAGGCGTTGATTATGGCTTTGTCCAAGCACTGAAAAAGCTCAATGCTGATCCATTCGCTGAGCAGATTGTTGGCGGATTAGGGCCACAAATCAACATCCCTGCCACTTTCAGTGTATATCACGAAGAAGTTCTTCCAGCGATGAACAGAGTAGTAGCTGACGCTGATCCTTACAGTGAGCATATCGTAGGCGGAATTGGGCCACAATCAGCCCTTGATCCAATGATGACCGTGATGACGGATTGGATCCAGCCTGCACCCAACGTAGATCCATTCAGTGAGGAAGTTGTTGGCGGATTAGGTCCACAAATCAACTTTGTTGCTAGCAACTAAAAAATGACAAAAGAGGGGCTGACTTTTTGTCGCCCCTTTGCTGTTGGCTATATTGTTGGCTAGTCTGCCTGTTTTCGTTTTTATAGCGCTTAAATGCTGGCAATTCGATTCCTTGGACAGACCTTGTACCCTTGTCCTATCCTAGCTGCACATTCATTGTCGCCATCCACGTTCTAGCTCATCAAATACCCTGCTGTCTTCGGGGTATTCCCAACTTCCACTTTGACATTTTGAAGTTGCCAATCAATCCTGAAAAGAAAATCTGCTTTAGAAGAACATTTTGAACCTCCGGGATGGAGTGAACATGGACAGCTTTGTTGCCACCAACAGCATTATCCCTGACCGCATCAAAAAAAGAATCTCGAGAAGAAGAGTTTCCCCATTGGCTATGGGAGTGCACCCACTTCTGTTGTTGAAGGAAACAGAGGAACTGGAACAGCCAAGTGACGCAAAAAGATCTTGGCAAAATGTAGTTCAGAAGGCGCTTTACGACAAAATGAATGATTGAAATCTGAAAGGTTTGAATCCATCAGATCGGATTTTCAAAGCAGGCAAGCACCATATCCTCACTTGTGCCTCTCAGCCTAGAGATGGTAGCCACCGGCAACTAGCACCAACAGTAGGAAGAGCCAGGCCAGGGAGATCAGAGCAAACGGTTCCAACATCTATCCCTCTTCAGCACCATCCTTGGATTCCAAAGCTTTCCAAATCATCCGAATAAATCCTGATAAATCACTGATAGTCTTAGTTTTATTAAGAAATTACGACCTCCCATCTTTCCAAATCTTTCCGTAAAACACTACCCCCAGCCAAATGAATTATTGGCCAGATTGATGGCTATTTTTTCGAGAAATTACCACTAATTCCTTCAGTTGGAGGGGAATTGGCTCTCTCCTAAATCAAGTTTCGATTTGACGACAGGTCCAGTTTAAATCAAGACTTCTGAAATAAATTCTTGGGAAAATTGCATCAGTATTTTGCGTCTTCAAACCAAAGGATGCTTCACATTTTTTATACTTGGCAATTCAACCAACAAATCTTTGCAACGGATTTCGATTTTTTGGAACTAATTTGATAATGAAAAAAACAGGCGAAGGAAAGTGCTTGACCGTTCAAGTTCAAAAAATATAATCACGCCCTCTGGAAACCCCTTGCTTGTAACGAAGGGTAGATTGTTATGGAAGGTCTAATAAGACCCGTGCTTAGCTAAGCTTGCCATGGAGGTGTATGCCTCACCTGCCCCGGTAAATTTCAACATTCCTAATTTTTTGGGAGTACTCATGATGAAGAAGTTTTTATCAGCATTAGCCATTGCAGCAACTGCACTTGTCGCAACCCCTTCAAGTTATGCGCAAGAAACATCAATTGCCACCGTGGTAAAGATTGCTGGAATCCAATGGTTTAACCGAATGGAAGAAGGTGTAAAGAAATACGCTGCAGATACAGGTTCAAACGCCTTTCAAGTGGGTCCCGCCCAAGCTGATCCACAACAGCAAGCTGCTTTGATTGAAGACATGATTGCCCAAGGAGTTAATGCATTAGCTGTCGTTCCGATGTCTCCTGAAGCGCTGGAGCCAGTCTTGGCTCGTGCTATGAAACAAGGCATTGTGGTCATTACTCACGAGGCAGCAAGTCAACAAAACGTGGCATACGACATTGAAGCGTTTGTTAACGAAGACTTTGGAGCCAACCTGATGGAGCAACTTGCTCAGTGTATGAATGGTGAGGGCGAATATGCCGTATTTGTTGGTTCTCTGACCTCTCAAACCCATAATCAATGGGTAGACGGTGCCATTGCCTACCAAAAGCAGAAATATCCAAAAATGAAGATGGTGGGTGATAAAAACGAGACCTTTGATGATGCCCAAAATGCTTATGAGCGAGCACAGGAAGTTTTGCGAGCCTTCCCAAATGTCAAGGGTATGCAAGGTTCGGCTTCAACTGACGTGGCCGGAATTGGTCTTGCCATCGAAGAGCGGGGAATGGAGAAAGAAACATGTGTCTTTGGAACTTCTCTGCCCTCCATTGCCGGTCAATACTTGGAGACAGGTGCAGTAGATGGGATCGGCTTCTGGGATCCCTCAGTGGCTGGCTACGCTATGAACAAATTAGCACAGATGGTCATTGATGGGCAAAAGGTCACAGATGGTATGAACCTTGGCCTTGATGGCTACGAGAAGGTCAAACTGGACGGCAAAGTGATCTATGGCCAAGCCTGGGTCAATGTCAACAAGAGCAACATGGCGGACTATCCGTTCTGATCGCTTTTGAAAGGTGGGTGATTGCGCCATGCAGTCACCCATAGTTTCAATGATTCTGGACAGCTGGATTCCCAATGGCTTTGCCTGATCCTGACGCCTTCGTCTCAATGATGGGTGTCACAAAACGCTATGCAGGTGTGACAGCGCTACACAATGTTGATTTTAGAATCAGCGCTGGAGAAGCGGTCTGCCTGGCTGGGGAAAACGGATCTGGCAAGTCTACACTGTTAAAAATATTAGCCGGAGTTGAGCAACCCACTGAAGGATTAATCCACATTGACGGTCTACAAAAAGATCAACTAAATCCCCGTCTTTCGGCTGCTGCTGGGATTATGGTCATCTTCCAAGACTTTTCTCTCTTTCCAAATCTGACTGTTGCCGAAAATATTGCCTTCGCCTGCCAACTAACACAGCATCAAAAATGGTTTCGTAAGCGAAATGCCCGAACTCTAGCAACTGCGGTCCTAGAGCGCATTGGTGTGGACATTCCAATAGATGAACGAGTTGAGTCGCTACCTGTGGCTCATAAGCAGTTGGTCGCCATTGCGAGAGCGCTTGCTTCCGAAGCAAGATTGATAATCATGGACGAACCGACTACTGCGTTGACAGAACGGGAAGTACGTTCGCTTTTGCGCATCATTCGGATGCTCAAGGAAGATGGTGTCGCAGTCGTTTTTGTTAGCCATAAACTGGCTGAGGTCCTTGAGGTCAGCGAGCGAGTAGTTGTATTGCGTAACGGTTGCAAGGTTGCTGAGGGACCTGCAGAAGAATTTGACACGTCCTCTCTTACCCGTCATATGACAGGTCGAGATGTACCAGAACACCCTCCGAATGCATTGATTGAAACCCCCGAAACTTTGATGCAGGTCAGGAACTTGAACAAAGAGGGTTCCTTCCATGATGTCTCCTTTGACATACGCAAAGGAGAAGTCCTTGGAATTACGGGCCTGTTGGGTAGTGGTCGGACATCATTAGCAAAAGCACTCTTCGGCCTGGTCACTCCAGACAAGGGTCAGATTAATTTAAATGGCCGTCCAATCCCCTTGGGAGATCCGATTGCAGCTGCTTCCAGCCAAATTGGGTATGTTCCGGAAGATCGCTTGACGGAAGGATTGTTTCTTACCCAGTCTATTATTCGCAATGTCGCGATTGGTAGGCTGGACCATCATGATAATTATGGCTTCCTAGATTTGCCTTCGCTCTTCAGTGATGCAAGCAAATGGTCAAATCGCTTCAAGGTCAAAACACCCTCGGTAGAAGCCCCCGTTCAATCACTCTCGGGTGGCAACCAACAACGAGTTGTCCTTGCACGTTGGTTGGCAAGAGCACCTTTGGTGTTGATTCTCAACGGACCGAGTGTCGGGGTAGATGTGGGCTCCAAGTCTGACATCCATGACATCATTCGCGATCTGGCTTCTTCTGGGCTAGGTGTGGTCGTGATCTCAGATGATCTACCTGAACTACTGACGACCTGCCATCGGATCCTTGTGATGCGAATGGGAAAGATTATTGACGAAGTCGGTGCCGGAACAGTAACCGAAGAAGAACTTGCCTACAAACTCGCCTCATGAATGGCTTTTTTCCCGCCGGATTCTTTACTCGCAATGAGACTCTAGTTGCCCTGGTAATCTTGGGTTTCTCCTGTATCGCCACAATCTCAGATCCAAACTTCCTTTCCATCACCACAGTCAGTGATATCCTCCGAGCATCCATTGTTCTGGGAATCTTGGCAGTAGCCGCGATGTTGGTGCTGATTTCAGGAGGCATTGACGTTAGTTTTACGGCAGTGGCGGTCTCGGCGATGTACATGACTACTACTTTCACTCTGTCTTATTGGCCAGAGATGCCATGGCCGTTGATCTTCCTGCTATCGATTTGTATTGGGGGATTACTTGGCGCGATCAACGGGATTTTCATTGCTTGGATGAAATTGCCCACCCTGATTGTCACTCTTGGGACACTCTCAGTTTTTCGTGGATTTTTGCTGACCTTTGTTGGGTCGCAACGCATTTCTGCACTGCCCCCAGAGATGCGAGGTTTTTCACGATTGATGGTTGCCCGTGGGACTACAGAAGGGGGAAGTTTTTATGCGCTTCCCTTGGCATTCGTTGCACTTGTCTTCATCATTCTGCTGACATGGTTTTTGTTGAATCACACGATACTGGGTCGTTCAATTTATGCCTTAGGGGGATCCGTTGAAAGTGCCCGTCGGATCGGAATCAACGTTTTACGAATCCAATTTTTTGTATATGTCTATGTGGGCATGCTTGCTGGTCTAGCAGGAATCATCCATGGTTCGATGAGCCGAATGGCGGACCCCTTTTCATTAGTGGGGCAGGAGTTATCCGTGATTGCAGCAGTTGTGCTGGGTGGGGCAAGGCTAGTTGGTGGATATGGGACCTTGACAGGTACCCTCTTAGGTGTGGCCCTGATTGTCTTGGTTCAGAATAGCCTGATCGTCGTGGGCATCCCCTCTACGTGGCAGTCGGTCGCGATTGGTCTCTTGATTTTGATTGGAACTGGTGTCCCAGCTTGGCAAGCCAAGAAAGCTGCTGCTCAGGCAGCTTGAACAGGAATCCTATGACTTCAACCCCTAAGACTTCGACTTGGCGACAAGCTCCAGAATTTCGCTTGGCCATCATTGCTGTTTTTGTCTTTGCGTTGATGGGAATCTTATCGCCTGAGCGTTTTCTCTCGGAACAAAACCTGACCTCGATGGCTTTTCAATTTCCGGAATTCGCCATTTTGGCCCTTGCGATTACCTTGGTCATGATGACTGGGGGCATTGATCTCTCAGTTGTAGGGATTGCAAACCTCTCTGCTGTCGTTGCAGCGTTGATTTTGACAGAATTTGCAGGCCCTGATTTGCCGATGCAGGCATCAATGTTATGGCTGGGCTTTGCCCTTGGGGCTTCGCTACTGATCGGCGCCATCGTTGGTCTCCTAAACGGCACTTTGGTAGCCTTCCTTGGCTTGCCACCAATTCTTGCCACTCTTGGTTCAGGGCTGGTCTTTACAGGGTTTGCTATCGCTTTGACTGGGGGAAGTGCGGTGATGGGTTTTCCAGAGGTTGTAGCTTGGATTGGAAATAGTCAGGTTTTAGGCTTACCAACTCCTCTGCTCATTTTTATTGTGCTGGCCGTGGCGTTGCACTTTTTGATGACGCGAACAGCCTTCGGAATACGTATTTCCATGTTCGGTACCAATCCTCTAGCAGCGCTATACGCTGCAGTGGATGTCAAAGGTATGTTGCTCAAAGTCTACATGCTTTCGGGAATGTTTGCTTCTGTGGCTGGGATGGTGATCATGAGCCGTGCTAACTCTGCAAAAGCCGATTATGGATCAAGCTACTTGTTGCTTTCAGTACTGATTGCCGTCCTGGGTGGAGTAAATCCATACGGAGGCTACGGTCGTGTAGTTGGTGTGGTCCTGGCTGTCCTTTGTATGCAGTTCCTCTCTAGTGGCCTAAACATGTTACAGGTCTCTAACTTTGCCCGTGAGTTGATTTGGGGTGCCTTACTACTATTTGTGATGACTACCAATACGACCTTTTGGAATACATTCCGGCTTCCTCTTGCGCGACATAAGAAGTGAGCCTTTGACCTTTCAACACCACGAGTTTTAAAAATTCCCAGTGCAAGTAGCAATTTCCTGACATTCATATAGTCAGGGCTTCAGTTGGTTCAACTGGGAAGATCCGCTTAGTCTAAGCCAGCAGCACCAACAACAAAACTAGGAAAAGAGGTGGTGCTGTGGATCATAGCAATAGTAATTACAAAACATAATAATTGTTTATAAAATTATTTAGTATCTTTGCCTCAACAGCAAAGATACTCAGATTGGAAGGGACCCAAAAGCAATCACAGTTCATTTAGTTTTAGGTGGCATGTTGTGCACAAGGTCTGAATCGCACCTCACTTAGATTGGGCTGATAGGTTGACTGGAAGTTGGGTGGTTGTGCACAGAACATTCATTTTCATGAACCAATGACCTAACAATCCAATGCCTTGCTTGACTAGACGATACCTTTGATCGCATTCGCATGAGCCTGACAAACAATGCAGCCAGAAGTGTCGGGGGGTAGCTGATTTTCTAGTGACGAGCGAATCTCTGAGATTTCTTGTGTACTCAGATCTTCTAACACAACTGACAAAGCTGGGCTGGAGGTATTGACATTCCAAAACTCCTCAAAATTTCCAAATTTTCTACTAGCTTTGATCTGAGTAGATTCCACTGACCGCAAATCTGCCTCATTCCATAACTCCTCCAGTCGCCCCATTTTGGAAACCTCTGCACTTGGCGGCAAAGGGTATTCGATCCCTCGCTTACAAAACTCTTTGTGAAACATCTGAATAGGCAGACCTTCTCCAAAAACGTCCCATACGTAAGCGGCAACTATCCCACCTGGTCTGACAACTCTTTTCATCTCTGCCAATCCCAGAACAGGATTGGGAACAAAAAATAGAACCAACGCCATCACAGCAATGTCCAAAGAGGCCGCATTACATGGAAGGGCCATCGCATCTCCAGTCTGAAAGATGGCTGATTGCTGCAAGCCCCGTTTTCGAGCAAATTCAATTTGGGCTTCAGCAGGGTCAATTCCCAACAGTTGTTTGGGCGAGCATAATTCTGCAATCTGTGCGGTAAAAGCCCCAGTGCCACAACCAATATCTATCCAACTCTGCCCACTTGGAGGATTCAACCATTTGATGAACTGTTCTCCCAATAACTGACTCCATACACCCATCATCCTGTCGTAAGAGTCTCCATCCTCAAATGTAATTTTTTTTTCGCTCATGGTTTTCCATTGATGTGTGGTTTTATCAATTATTTGTTGTCAATGTCCTGATCTTTTATATCTATTTTTCAGTATTTTAGAAAATAAACATGCATACATGAATTGACTGAGCACTCAAACTTTGCTTGTCTTTTGACTACCATCTAAAAGATGCTTAGTAAGACTCCAATCTTGGAGCCATTTCCAAGTAGGAGAGTCGAATGATGATAAAAGATTAACAAATTAAGCGAGGTCTCATGTCTACAGTATTATCAGCAACCGTTGAAATGAAAGATCCGGAGAAGTTTAAGGAGTATTCGCCCAAAGCAATCGCATCAATGGAGCCATACGGTGGCAAGTTGATGCTACGTGCAAAAGTTGAAAAAGTAATTCACGGCCCTATACCTCATCAAGTCATTGCATTATTTGAATTCCCAGACTCTGCAGCTATTGATTCTTGGTATAACTCTGATGAGTACAAGGCCCTAATTTCACTTCGCGATGAAGCTGCAGTCATTCGATTTGCCACAGCAGAATCTTTCTGACTCATATCTAGTATTTACTCCATCAGAATGTGAGTGATGAGAAATACAGTGGAGTCAGTCATCTATTACCTCCCACCGACTGACCCGTCATCTAGTATTGAAAATTGGTTCTGGTAATTTGGCCTATTGTTCACCTTGTGCTTGCTTTTTAGCTACCTTCCAGTTGATTATCTTTACGTTGTTCTAATTTCTAAACAACAGTCCATCGGGCTAAAATTGATTTTTTTGAATCCTACTGAACAGGGAACCCCCATGAAAAAGAAATTTCTCGCCATGATTACTGCAGCTATTATTAGCGCCCCTACTCTGTTTGCATTTCACGATGAAGATACAGGTCTGTTGACTGCTGGAATGCCTGTCGTTTACATGGTAACTGGCTTCAAATTCACTCAACAACAACATTCTGAAGCCAGGGCCGCCTTACAGACTGTATATACATCTGAATGCTATCTATCCCAACGCTTCAATGCAGACTTACTCGTAGATGCAGCAGGAAATGGCACAATGATTCTACGTTGGCCAACAAAGGAGTCTTATGTAGCCGACCAAAAAACAATTGTTGACCCAAGCCAGCCACAAGGTATCTGTGAATCTATAGCAGACATGCGAACAACAATGGGCAAAATGCTTGCGGCCAATGGTGGCAACCCCAGAAGTGATTTAAAAGCTTCGCTAATGACAGCTATTGCATCTTCCCCAAGATAAATTGAATTTGGGATCTGGTGGTAAAACTGGATCCCATCTTTACCTGGATATATCCCACAGACTGAGCTTGCCTGAAAAAATTAAATTTCGGAAATAGCGTGGAGCCGATTTCAAAGCAGCACCTCCGCATCACTGGTATAGAAAAAAGAAGGATGCGTGGGAATTACGATATTAGGAGTTTAGCAAAGCGTAATATTTGTTTGTTCTTTAGCATTAACAAACACGTAGATTTTGGGAAAATTACTATTCTCTTGACTTCTTTCCTTAGCACTTCTGCTCATCCATCTAATGGATTGAAGATTAATTAAATAGAATTACTGTTTTGGGTTGTTTCAGCAGAGCTTGCCGAAACTTACCTCTGATAATTTCAACACCCTAAAATTCGAGCAGAAATGACACCCAAAGAAGTTGTTCAGAAAGCATATGAATGTTTTTCCACGTGAGACATGACCACATTCAAAATGTTGTTTAGTGACAGTGCAATAATCAAAAACAACGGCATGCATAAATTTTCAAGGAGTTATCACGGTGCTGATGATTTCTTCAATAATTTGATAGCACACATTCCCAGCCATTTCATAAATTTCAAGGTCGAGACTTTTCAAATGATCTCAGAGGGCAATCACGTCTTTTCAATGTTGCATGCAAACGCAGATAGAATGGATGCTAATTTTGGACATTTTTTCAAAGTCGAAAATAAAAAAAAATCACATAGTTTCAAATATTTGATGATTCTCAAAAATTAGCATCCATCATGAAGGCTATGTAATTTCTTGATAGCACAGCAGTTCCGCATTTAAGTGGAACTGCAACACTAAAATGAAGTTTTCCAACAATTTTTTCAAAAATCAATCAGAGGAGTTGCGCTATGGCGATTACAGTCAGACACATATTTGAACCTACAGATGATGGTGTCTTTGACCCTGAAGAACATAGACGTTTAGCAAATGATTTTCCCGCAGGAAGACTGCCCGGAGTTCGAAGTGTTACTGTCTATCGCAACACTGAACAACAAATCATGGTTGGTGAAGCTATTTTAGAAAACGAAACCACTCTTAAAGCTTGGGAAGATTGGAACAACTCTATTGAAGGACAAGAGTGGGGCCAAAAATTCATGAAAACTGGAAAGTTCATAAAGAAAGTAATCTTTGAGATTGTGGAATAAATTTTCACTTCTCGATAAAGCTACCAAATTTGAGAAGAACAATGATCTTGATAGATGCCATTGCAATTGGCTCATCTGTTTTGATCATATAACTCATTGTATTTTTGCCTACGGTAGCCACTATAGACGCTAAGCCCCTGAACGATCATCTGCTCAATTACTACCGCAACCAATTACTAGCCAGCGAAATATCTGGCTTACTTCTTGTTTTTATTGGATTCCCCTTTGACATTTTGAAGATGCCCATTAATCCTGAGAAAGACATTTTTCCTAGAAGCTAAAAACGTGAATCCATCATCAAGGAGTTGAAGATGAGCAATATAGGTTTTCCCTGTAGCGAAAATTGGAGGAGGAGGATGTACAAGAAAATGGTGAACCCATTGGCACACGGAGTCAGCAAGCATCATTTAATGAAAGATCCACCTGCGTCTGAACAGTCAGATGATGTAAGTCGATCATGGGAAAATGCAACCCAACAGGCACTTTACGACAAAGGGAACGATTGAAAATCTGAAAGGATTTTGAATCAATCAGTTTCTACCCCTCACAGTGGCAGGCCACATACCCCTCATGACTTCCTATTTTCTCAGGATTGGGCGGCACCAGCAATCAAGTGGTCAAGGATTGGAAAAGATCTCTAATTTAAGATAGAGAACTATAAGAACTTTTAGTTTTTTGCCAGGCATCAACTTAATTGCAGAAGTCTATTTCAAGCTTTGAGTTCACCTCGTCTTTCAAAACATTAGTGTTTGTCCATGCTCAAGAACAAGGAATTCCATTGGGTTGATTTGTTGTTTCAAGAGTTCCTGGAATAATCTCTGCGGTGCTTCAAGAAGTGGTTTCTCCGTTAAGTTCAAAAAGGTTCTCCAGTTCATTCTTATGGATTGGCGACTCTCAACATCAAGGTGAATTTTGACAGCCTCTTCTGGATTAACATGCATACCCTGCCTAAACCATCGGGGTGCATGTGCCCCGATAGGGATTAATGAAAGATCCATCAGTCCATAACGCTGACCGATTTCTACAAAATCTTTTGAATAGGCAGTATCTCCGGCAAAAAATAATTTTTGATAAGGAGAACGAACGACCCACCCCGCCCAAAGAGTCTTGTTTGTATCAAACAAACCTCGTTTGCTCCGGTGCTGAACAGGAACTGCTGTAAAATTCCACTGGCCAATCTGTTCACTCTGCCGCCAATCTAGTTCAATCGCCTTCTCAGTAATTCAAATGGCTGCAAACCAACTTTTCAAACCTAGTGGAACCAGAAAATAAGGAGATTTTACTGGCTGTTGCTACTTAAGTGCTAACACCGTCTTACGATCGAGGTGATCATAGTGATTGTGTGAAATTATAACGAAATCAATCGATGGTAATTCGCCGAATTCTATAGCTGGAAGATTGAGTCACTTAGGCCCAATGAATTCTAATGGGGATGCACGATCAGTGAGGTGAGGGTCGGTCATCAGGTTGATGCCCAAGTGTTGCCAAAGAAAGATTGAAGTGAATTATGCTTCCACTCCTGTGGCTAATTTGATTATTAAAAACTACCGTAGCAAAAGATTTGCAAAGCCTGATTAGTTTGAACTAATGAATTTAAATTAATAATTCAAATTTTTAAAAGTAAAAAATTTTCTAGAAAATAACTCCATTAAATTATAATGTTAGACTTCGATAATTAATTCAAAAGTTTAACTAGAGAATAGGCATGTTCCAGTCTTTAAAAATTTATTTAAGTGTATTAGCCATGACTTTTGCTTATCCAGCCTTTTCATTTCAGAATCTACTTGACCTATATGATTTCAGCGCATCGAAATCCTCCGGAAGTTGGATGATTGTGAATGATGGGGTGATGGGAGGTGTCTCAAGATCACAATTAAGTCTCAGTTCAACTGGGACCCTACTTTTTCGAGGCAACGTTTCACTCAATTACGGTGGTGGCTTCGCCTCCGTGAGATCCGTTTTCAATACTGTAGACGCGGAAAACTTCAATGGGATCCTAATCATGGTGAAAGGAGATGGAAAAACATATCAACTTCGGGTGCGGCAGCAGACACAGTTTGATGGAGTAGCTTTCTTTCAACGTTTTGAGACAACAAAAGGGGAGTGGTTGGAGATCTTTTTGCCCTTTAATCTTTTTCAAGCTACCTATCGAGGTAGACTGTTACTTGATCATCCTAAACTTAATCGAAAAGAAATTTCTCAAATTGGTTTAATGATCAGTGATAAACAAAAAGGAGAATTTAGTTTAGAAGTTAAACGTATTGCCTTCTTAGATAAGCAAGAGGCTATATAAAATTTTAAAAAATTTCGATTCCTAAAATAAATTTTTATATTTCAGAGAATCCATAGATCTTTTCTCGAAATATTTTTCTCACCAGCCATGAATTAAAATTCTCCTTAATTTACCTATTATTTTGGAGCATAATGAAAGAATTCAGACTGTCACCTGAACAAGTTGATAAATTCCTTAATGATGGTTTCTTGATCATTCCAAATTTGTAAGATGCTGAAGAGACAGAACTACTTTTAACTGCGGCTAGTGCTGACCTAATGATGAAGGAGAATGTCTTTGATGTTAGCGATCGGAAAGGACAAACCAGCCAAATGACACTTTGGAATCATCCAGGCGAGGATCTTTGCGGAATGGTAAGCCGCTCAAACAGAATCGTAGCCTCAATGGAACAACTACTGGAAGGAGAGGTTTATCACTACCATTCCAAGCTTATCCTGAAAAAACCAAATGAAGGAGGTGCTTGGGAGTGGCACCAAGATTATGGCTATTGGTACAAGAATGGATGCTTATTTCCTGACATAGCAAGTTGCTGGATCGCCATGAATAAGGCCGATAGAGAAAATGGATGTCTTCAGGTCATTCGTGGTTCTCACAAAGCAGGTCGTATCGAACATGGTGTTTATTCAACCCAACACTGCGCTGACCCTGAACGTGTTGAACAGCTACTTGATCGGTTAGATCTTATCTACTGTGAACTAGAACCGGGTTCCGCGGTTTTTTTCCATTGCAACACGCCTCACCGATCCGATGCTAACATCAGCAAGCGGAACCGCTGGAATTTAATCTGCTGCTATAACGCCGCTAGGAATGATCCCTATTTTTCATCACATCATCCCTAATACACTCCGCTGAAAAAAGTCCCTGACACTGCGATCAAACAAATGGGGCTCCAACTTAGTGCCAGCCCTGAATCATTCTACAAACCCGATCAATCAAGCATTGCAGGAGCCCATACAGCAAAGTGAATACATGAGCATTGTTCAGTATTGTTAAAGCTGAGTTCTGCTAGCTACTCCTCGATTTTGAGGTAAACAATGGGAGAATTTCCAATAGAAGATGGGGGAAATAGGGGATGAACCAGAACACCTTTGAAGATCCTATTTCGAACCAGCCAATTTGAAGGGTGAGATTTATTGGATTTTTTCATGTTTTTAAAATCTTTCTAACCTTCGAATCCATTTTCCTTGAGCTTTCAGCCGCTCACAAAGCTCCCAAAGAGCAATTTTGTTGGAGTCATATTTAAGAAGCTTTTGTGCTTCGGTGGCATCACACCAACAATAATCACTATGCTCAGATGATAAAGTAGGTTCCCCAGTGACTTCGACTGAGAATGCATACTCCGGAACTACAAGCAGGTGATTGGGCCAGTGCTTGTGATCATTGAATATTATTTTTGGCAGGGTACACATTGAATCAAGTTGCAGCCAGTTTTTGCCCAAAAGTGCTGTTTCCTCATTCAATTCTCTTTTAGCAGCCTCCAGAGAGGTCTCAGTATCTTCCCCACCGCCTGATATAGGCTGCCAGAAGCCAAGATCTCTTCGTAGACAGATTAGAAAAAGGACGGTTTCATCATGCTGCTTGTAAGGAAAAACCAAAACTTGAAATGGTGCTCTCATTCAATTTCTCCCAATCACTCTGAAGTAATCATTTCTTGAGTTGTAGAAATCCACTCCACATCAGAAAAACTTCTAAAAGTCTATATCATAACAATAGCTTAAGCTTCAATTTACAAAAACATTGAGAACCTTTTGGCTTCCCCGGAGCGTGCTTGGCAATTTTTGAATTTTAGAGAATTTTCCTCATTCTTGGTCTAGGAATCAATAGCTATTGTCCTAGGAATGATCAAAGATCTTGATTACTATGCTGGATTTTTGAACAACGCACGTGTCATCGTATATCATTGAATTTTTTTAGAGTAATCCAGACTCATTATCACAGTTTAATTTTTAGTGAGGTGTGTTTTGAATGAAAAAAAATGGATCGAAAAAATAGTTGCCCCAAGGAAAAAGCACTGGGTTGGTGATGGTTTCCATGTAAGTACAATTTTCTCTATGCACTCTGAGGATCCCGAAAGTATCAGTCCTTTTTTGATGATGGATCATGCTGCTCCCAAATATTTTCCACCAACCCAAAAGAAACGTGGAGTTGGAGAGCACCCCCATCGGGGTTTTGAAACCGTAACTTTTGCAATCAAGGGTGAGGTGGAGCATCGAGACTCTGGGGGTGGCGGAGGCAAGATCACCACTGGGGGAATTCAGTGGATGACTGCAGGTTCAGGGGTTGTTCACGATGAATTCCACTCACGCAAGTTTTCTCAAAAAGGAGGTGATTTTGAGATGATCCAACTATGGGTCAACCTTCCTTCAAAATTTAAGATGACCCCACCACGGTATCAGTCCTTTGAGAAAGGTGATTTTCCAATAATTGATCATGGAGATCATGGAATGAGCGTCAAGGTTATTGCGGGAACCTTTGGCACAGTCACTTCCCCAGTGAAGACTTTTTCCCCAATCAACATGTATGAACTCAACGGTCCATCCAGTTCCCAGCTAGAAATAACACTACCTGTAGGGAACAACACCTTAGTTTTTCAACTTTCGGGCAAGTCATCTATCGCAGATCAGCATATCGAGAAAGGGAATCTTGCCATTCTTAGCAAATCAGGAAATTCTTTTAATCTACAACTTCTTGAGGAATCTAAAGTGATGATTCTAAGTGGAGAACCCCTTGGCGAGCCTGTGGCGGCTTATGGGCCTTTCGTAATGAACACACGCCAAGAATTAATGGAAGCATTCAAAGATTTTCAGGCAGGTAAAATGGGGCAGTTGGTCAACTAGGTTAGTTAAAACAGGTGGCAAAATGTTGGTTGGAAAACACATTGATATTCAATTTGATGAAATTAAAATTTGGTCAATTCCGTTTACCATATAAGCGAGAAAGTTCTCTAGTTTGATGGCTAATTTCTAATTTATAAACGACAAACCCCTTTTTCACATCTCAATTGATAACCCCCTTCTACCGGTCAATCCAAATTTCCTTATTTGACTTCCCGGAGAAGCTTTGGATTCAGTGACACAAGCCGTCTTAGGTGGCACAGTCAGTTACGCTGTCTTAGGTCGTCGCCTTGGCAAACGTGCAGCACTGTATGGCATGGCCTTGGGAACCCTGCCTGACCTGGATGTGCTGATTGATTTCGGTGGTCCAATTGAGAACATGACCCACCATCGCGGTTTCTCTCACTCCTTTTTGGTACAAGCTTTAGTAGCCCCGCTTTTCGTCGTACTTTTTTCACGATTGCCGTATGGCCGGGAAGCCTCCTGGATGCGTTGGTACGTCGCAGTATATCTATCTTTCGCCACCCATTCCCTTGCAGATTTATTCACGGTTTATGGCACACAGATCCTCTGGCCTCTGACAGATCATCCGTTTGCACACTCAATTTTATTTATTGTAGATCCCCTCTACACCATCCCATTGTTGTTTGCCGTGATCAGCACATTGCTGATGCGTGACCGAAATCAAGCCTTGAAACTCAATGCGTACATGCTTGGACTCTCCACCTTCTACCTCGTATGGAGTACCGGAGCCAAGTGGATCATTGATCATCGAGTCCAAATGGCATTGGCCAACCGCGGGATTTCGGCTCAAGTATATGAATCCACACCTGCCCCTCTGAACACACTATTATGGCGCGGCGTTGCGGTGGAGGTTGATCAATACTTCGAAATTTGGGCATCTATCTTTGACGAGGTGAACCAGATTCAGATTCGTGGGTTTCCTCGCAACATAGATCTAATTTTACCCATCGAGAATCACCCGAATGTAGAGCGTCTGCGCTGGTTTACCAAGGGTCAATACAAGCTTTGGCGATCAGATGATCAGATAATCATCTCTGATCTTCGGATGGGGATTGAGGGAGCTTATGTGTTTAATTTCGAAGTCGGTCGAGAAATCGACAATCAAACAAAGATTGGCAGTTTTCAACAAATTCCGCAGAGACTCGATTTTACCGGTTTGCAGTCTGTCTTGGCTCGGATATTTGATCCAACAGTCAACGTATCCAATCCCAATTAGGTCAACCCCTGCTTTTTGAACGAGAAATTAATTAAAAAAATATAAAGGGTGAGAGAGCCAGTTGTGAGAAATTATGAAGCTGAGTTCATATCAAAGAAACCCTCGCAACATTGCCACTTAGTCATTGTGAATTTCGCATCCTGCATCAGTTAATCTTCATTCAACCCTAGTATCCCTACCAGTTGGCTCTTACAATCGCTTTGAGTATGTAATCGGTTAGACCTAGATTTCAGCCTAACTTTTCCTGTTCCTCCCCCCGACTTCCTCCCCAATCAATCATCTTCAGATTAAAGTCTAGCTGTTTTAAAGAAACGTTGACCAATGTGTCTGGGTCATGAGTTCATTTGCAATCTTTACTCGAGAAAGTCATGTCAAAATCTTTCAAAATAAATTTCGAATATGTAATTGGGTTTTTAATCATCGCTGTACATTGCTTAGCCATCCTCTGATTTCTGGAAAGCCTCAGTAAAATTTAAAGTTCAGTTGATCAGTATTTAGGGAATCCGAGTTCACAAAGCCAATTTTCAAACAAGGGAAACAGATGAAATACATGATATCCATCAAATCAAAATTAATTGACTGGGCTCTGCTCTTTAAGCCTAAACCTGTCGAACAGTCTCAATCAGAGACAGACGCTCGACAGGGCCTGTCTCAACAGCAGCAGTTTATGCGGGAAATCAGGTCTTTATTTACTTGATATAATTTGCAAAAAGTAAATTCTGATTCCCATTGTAATCAATTTTGACTGGCAAATAGCCGATTCTCGTCAAGCTGAGTGTACGACTGAGATTGCCCACCCCAAGGAAAGCTCAATTACCCGAAGCCATCAATGAGCGAAAATCTCATTCCAAATCAGTGAGTTTCATTAGTGGACTCTTGGGGATGAGTCAGCATCCATCATCAAGTCGAAGCCAAAGTTCGAAATTTTATTGCGCTGTCCAAGCTCCATCAATCGGTATCGCCATACCAGTGACACTTGCAGCAGCCTCACTCATCAAATAAAGACATAAATTACCAATTTGTTCCGGAGTCACAAAAGCCTGACTTGGTTGACGTTCCTGAATTAGTAAACTTGCCTCCTCCTCAAAACTTCTACCACTCATCTCTGATCGGACGTGTATCTGGGATTCTACCAGCGGGGTTTTGACCCAACCAGGGCAGATTGCGTTCACTGTAATTCCATCAGTCGCACATTCAAGAGCTACTGTTTTCGTCAGACCCACGACACCATGCTTTGCAGAGACGTAAGCAGATTTATTTGCAGAAGCAACCAACCCATGCACAGAGGCAATATTGATGATGCGCCCAAAGTCCCTACTGCGCATACCTTCAATGACGGAAGCAATGGTATGGAAGTGTGCTGTTAGATTAATAGCTATCACATCGTCCCATTTGGAAATTGGAAATTTTTCAATCGGGGCTACGTGTTGAATACCTGCATTGTTGACCAACACATCGATTGGGCCCATTGTATTTTCAGCAGTGGCAATCATTTTTCTGATAGCCTCTCCATCACGCATATCGGCATCAAAATAATGAACACTGGTGGCGCCCAAATCCGTTAATTTCTCACTAATTGCAATTGTTTCTTCGAGGTCAGCTATGCCATTATAGGCAATTTGGTGCCCTTCAGAAGCAAGAATTTGCGCTATTCCAAGGCCAATACCACTTGTCGCACCAGTGATAAAAACATTATAAGTCGTCATATACCCACCTTAGGATTGTGAATCATTAAATTAAAAAAAATAATCTTCGTGTATTACGAATACTATCTGGTTAAACTAATCAAATTAATTCAAAATTAATGATAAATATTAAATTTATTATCTGTGTGATGATAATTCTATTTGTAAATCCTTAAAAGTGGGAAGAGAAATCGTGAGTGATGATCTAGTTTATTCAAGTGAATTGGGCGACTTAAGAAAAGATAAATCTAAAATTTCTAAAGATGGTTGTGAGGTTGATGAATCTTCACTGCAGTTGCTACTTCGGCGGTTGACTTCTGGAAAAGGTCGAACAGTGATTGAAATCAAGGGTCTGCCTGTCAATAAAGCGTGGTGTAAGGGACTTGCCAAAGACTTGAAGAAGAAAATTGGTGTTGGTGGTTCTTACAAAAATGATTTCATCGAAATTCATGGTGAGAATTATGAGCAAGTTGCAAAATTCTTAGATTCGAAAAAAAATTTTTTCAAGAAAATTGGTGGATAATGGCAGATATATTTATTTCATTTTAAATTATCAATCGATGGACCTATTTTTATAAATTCAAGAAAATAATTGAAGATTTTTTAATGAAAAAAAGAATTCTTTTGATAATACCGTTTTTATTTCATGCTGCAAATCTCCATAGTTATAAGCCCGAAGATTTGGGAAAACTCCGCGATTCAAAAACTTGTTCCAAGTGTGACCTCAGTGGAGCCAATTTTTATGAGGCAAATCTTCAGGAAGTTAATCTGAATGGGGCTCTTTTGCACCATGCCAATCTAAGAAGATCAAACTTGAGCGATGCAGATCTGAGTGGTGCTATGCTGTTTAGGGCTGATTTATTTGGAGCTGACTTGACCAATGCAAATTTAGAGGGAGCGAAATTCTGCAATACTATCCTTCCCTTAGGATCAATTTCCATTAAAGATTGTTGACTGCCACAAGCGAGTAAAGTATCAATTCCGATTTTGAAAGCCTAAGGCCTCTAGTTCGACGAAAACTCACAGGCCTGCTAAGATAAGACAATTAAATAATTTATCAATTTGACTCCATGTTGAAATTCTTGAATGTGATTCTGCCTGAAAAGCTATAAGCAATGCACTTTATAAAATTGATTTGACCTCATTATTTTTTTGTTACTCTACTTAGAATCTATCCAGCAATAGTTGAGAAGAAAAATGACCTCGAACCCAATCACGACATCCATAGATTTTGAAAAGGAAGGTAAACAGACCGGTTACCTCAGACTTCCTCATTCAGTTCATCGATCAGCCTACGGCTGGATTCCGTTTCCAGTTGCTTGTATCAGAAATGGAGAAGGGCCCACCGCTCTCCTTCTCGCCGGAACCCATGGCGATGAATACGAAGGACAGGTAACTCTTTCAAAACTGATTTACGAACTGGAACCCCAAGACATCAAAGGGAGGTTGATCATCCTGCCAATGCTCAATTTTCCAGCAGCCAAGGCGGGACTCCGAACATCACCAATTGACGATCTGAACCTGAATCGTGTTTATCCTGGGGATCCGGAGGGTTCTCCTACCCTTGTGATTGCGCATTATGTAGAGAGCGTTTTGATGCCACTGGCTGATTATGGTTTGGATCTTCATAGCGGTGGATCCTCGCTGCATTACATTCCCAGTGCGGTTGGAGCTCTAGAGACTGATGCAGACCGATTGCAGGAAATTCAAAGGCTAATGAAAGTCTTTGGAGCCCCCTATTCTTTTTTCTTTCCAGGTGGACATGCAGCAGGCACATCCGGCAACCATGCTGCCCGGCGCCAAAACGTTCTGATGTTCGGCACTGAAATGGGAGGTAGTGGGACTGTAACGACTGAATGTTTAAAAATTTGTGAAGAGGGAACTCGTCGATTTCTTGCTGCGATTGGGGTCTTACATAATAGCGGAGTGGCGCCAGCTGAAACAAAATCCCGAATGCTTCACGCACCAGATTTTTCCTTCTTTAGCTACGCGGACGGGGAGGGTCTCTTCGAACCGACAGCTAGACTGGGAAGTGAGGTCAAAAAAGGCGAAATAGCTGGTTATGTACATACCCCAGAGAATCCAGGCTCAAAGCCAGAAACTGTTTATTTTGATGCAGGGGGTGTTGTGGTTTGCCAAAGAATCCCTGGGCGAGTTTTGAGGGGAGATTGCCTCTATCACCTAGGTTGTGATTTCTAGGATCTTCTTAAAACCATTTTAAGAAAGTAGAAATTTCTCTAGGGCCTGTCATCAATTTAGCCAAATGACCACCGCTACGCAGTGGATAACTCCCAGAAAAGCACAGGCTCGCTTATCGTAGCGGGTGGCAATCCCCCGGTACTGTTTCAATTTGGCAAAGAAGTTCTCAATCAGATGTCGCCAGCGGTACTTGTCTTGGTCGAACTCCCAGGGGTCCTTT
>JACLAD010008399.1_pt1 | contig 30041 bp, 35 predicted proteins | sample 8027901 | NCBI WGS metagenome assembly JACLAD01 (sample SAMN15725071, study PRJNA655200) | protist metagenome | isolation source: fluorescence activated cell sorting (FACS) single amplified genomes of... | place: Spain: Blaines Bay Microbial Observatory, Mediterranean Sea | collected 2016-07-05 | reverse complement strand
GGCGGACAGCCGCGATGGCGAGCGGCTCCCGCAGCGCGTTGAGAAGCGCTGCGCCTTTCGCCTCGGGCAGGCGCGTCAGCACGATGGCGATCACGGCGGGGCGCTCGTCGGCCAAGGTTGCGGCGAGATCCTCCGGCGGCATCTCGGCCACATAGGACCAGACCGCCTCCGGCGGCGCGCCTTCGCCGATGCCGAACGCGACCGGCTGGACGATGGAGTCGAAATCGATCTCCGGCGCCGGCACCAGCCGCTCGGCCAGCGCCTGGGCCTGGCGCTGGCCGCCCCTGACGAAGGGATTGGGGTTGCGCAGATCGGCCACGAAGCTCGCGATCACCTGCAGGATGACGGGCTTGGGCAACGTGCCCATGTTCTCGAAGGCCGTCACGACGCGGTCCACGCCGCCATATTCGAGTTCCTCGGCAAGAGAGCGGGCCATGTCGGGCTCGAGAAGCGAGAGGATGACGGCCACCCGCTCGGCAGGCGCGAGTTGCCGCATCGCCGTCTTCGCAGCTGGCGCGGACGGCTGAGACGGCGCGGCGGGGGCGGCCGTGTCTGCGGGAGCGGAGTTCATGGCGACGGCGTTCACTGGATATAGCCTCTCAACAGCGCTTCGGTAATGCGGACCCACCCATCTGCGATGACGAAGAAAGCGAGCTTGAAGGGCAGGGCCACGACGGCGGGCGGAACCATCATCATCCCCATCGCCATCAGGACCGAGGCGACGACGAGGTCGATCACGAGGAAGGGCAGGAAGATCGCGAAGCCGATCTGGAAGGCCCGGGTGATCTCGGACAGCATGAAGGACGGCACGAGCAAGGAAAGGGGCGCCGCTTCGTCCGTGGGCGCAGGGATCTGTGCCGCGTCGGACAGGCGAAAGATCACGTCCTGGGGCGTGCGCGCTTCCATGAAGGCGCGCAGAGGTTCGAGAGTGGCGGCGATCCCCGCGGTCTCGTCGACCGCGCCGTCCATAAGCGGCTTCAGCCCTTCCTGCCAGGCGGTGCTGAAGACGGGCTCCATGACGAAGAAGGTCAGGAAGAGCGCGAGGCTGGTCAGCATCATGGCGGGCGGCGCGTGCTGCAGGCCGATCGCCTGGCGCAGGAAGCTGAAGACGATCGCCATGAAGGGAAAGCAGGTCACCATGATCGCGATGCCGGGCGCGAGGCTCAGTACCGTCACGACCAGAAAGAGCGGGATCAGCTCGGACCGCAGCGAGCCGCTCTCGGAGACGAGCTCGCCGATCGCGGCCTCGGCCTCCGATACCGCGCCCTGATCCTGCGCCGCGGCCGGGACCGCGAGAAGGGCCAGGGCGATTGTCAGGAGGACGAGGAAGCGTTTCATCCCTCGATCTCCGTCAGCTTGACGGCGAGGCCGCCATCCTCGCTCTCGGTCAGCTCGCCCCGGGCGACGACCCTGTCCCCGATGCAGATATCCAGAGGCTCATCCACCCGCGCATCGAGCGCGAGAAGGCTGCCCTCGGTCAGCTGCGTGACCTCCGCCACGGTGCGGCGGGCCGTCCCGATGCGGATCGTCAGGGTCAGGGGAAGCCCTTCGAGCGCTGCGGGAATTGCATCCTGTGTGGCGACGGCTTCGCTCATGCCGCGTCCTCCTCTTCGAGCCAGGCGTTGAGCAATGCAGCCGCGGCCTCTGGCTCATTGGCGGCGGCGGATCTCAGGGCGTCTAGGGGGTCGTCGGCGAGGGGCAGCTCGCCGCCGTCCAGCGCGGCGAGCGCTTCTGTCTCGGCGGCATCCTGCCCCGGGCCGGTCAGGATCGGCTTGACCACGAACAGGCCGAGCAGGAGCGCGACGATGCCGAGAAAGGCGACCTGGCCGGCCTGCCACAGCCGCGCCTCGGTCGCGGGCGCGAGGCGCGGCGCCTCGGCCTCTTCGAGCGGCGGCGCGTCGAAGGGCAGGACCTCGATCGTCAGCCGGTCGCCGCGCGCTTCGTCGAGGCCGGATGCCGAGGCCACGAGGCCGCGAAGCGCCGCGACCTCTTCGGCCGTCCGGGGCGCGGGGTCTTCGCCCTCCGCCTGCGGCGTGTCGTTGAGCAGGACCGCGATCGACAGGGCGGTGATCTCGCCGGGCAGGCGCTCGCCGCTCACATCGCGCTCGGTGACGGCATAGGTGAGCTCCTCGCGCGTTTCGTCCGCCTGCGACCGGGTCTCGGCGCCCTGTTGTCCCGCGTCTCCGTCGGGCAGGTCGCTGGCGACCGTGACGGCGGCATCGGTCCCTGTTTCGGTCTCGCTGCGTTCGGTGCGCGAGCGGCGCGTGACGACGGCGCTCGCGGGGTCGACGGCCCGCTCGGTCCAGGCTTCGCGCTCGCGGCTCAGGCGCATCGCGACTTCGACCCGGGCATTGCCGCGGCCGACCCGCGCTTCGAGCAGCCGGGTCAGATCGGCTTCCAATGCGGCGGCGCGGGCGTTCTCGTCGAGGCCCGCCAGGCCGGCGTCTTCTTCGGTCTCCGTCAAAATGCCCTGGGCGGTCTCGATGACGGCGACCTCCTGCGGCGAGAGGCCGGAGACGGCGAGGGCGGTCATGTGCTGGATGGCTTTCACCTGCGCGCGCGACAGCCCGCCCGGCGCGGTCAGGGTGACCGAGGCGGTGCGCGGCGTGCGCTCCCGGGCGAAGGGGCTGCGGCTCTCCGCGCCGATATGCACGCGGGCCGCGCGCACGCCCGGGATCTGCAGGACCGTGCGGGTCAGCTCGCCCTCCTTTGCCCGCCAATAGGCGGCGGAGAACATGTCCGAGGTGGTCGAGAAGCCCGACAGCTCGTCGAGAAGCTCGTAGCCGGCGGAGGATTGGCGCGGCAGGCCGTCACTCGCCAATGTCATGCGCAGCCGGTCGCGTTCGGTCGCGGCCACGCTGATGCGCTCGCCTTCGATCTCATAGGCGACGCCCTCGGCATCGAGCGCGGCGACGACCTCGCCCGCGGCGACGGAATCGAGGCCCGCATAGAGGAGCGCCATCTGCGGCCGCGAGGCGCTGCGCGCCAGCACCGTCATGATCAGCACGGTGGCCAGTACGGCACCGCCCGCAATGGCCTTCTTCTGCCAGGGCAGTTCCTTGAGGGTTGTGAGGAGTGTCATGAGGCCCCCGCCGGTTGCGACCGTTAACGGGCTATGGGGTAGACGTTAACAGAGCCTTTACCTGTGGTTGCAATCTTCACACCACCGTTACTTTGAAGTGTGGAGGGTGCGATCGATGAGTGAGCCGCAGGAGGCTTCGGGCGGAACCAGTCCGGTGAGCATCGCGCTGACCGCGGCAGCGGGCGGCCTCGCCGCCCTCGCCGTGAGCTGGCTCGACCCGCTGGGCGCCGGCACGAAGGAGAAGGCCGCGCCGGAGCACGAGGCCGTCGGGGAAGGGTATGGCGCGGCGGAGGCGCAGGCGAGCGTGATCGTGCCGATGGAGCCCATCATCGTCTCGCTGAGCGATCCGGAGCAGGGGCGGCGGCGGGCACCGCGCCTGCGTGTCGTCATCGCTCTGGAGACGGATGAAAAGGCCGCGAAGCGGGCAGAGGAAGAAGCACCGCGCCTGCGGGACGGCTTCACCGCCGTGGCGCGCGAAGTCGGGCCGGAAACGCTGACCGGCCCCGAAGGGCTGGAGACGCTGCGCGCCGCGTTCCTCGAATCCGCACGCGGCGTTCTCGGAGAGACAAGCGTCAGGAGCGTCCTCCTGACCGACTACATCACGACGTGAGGAGAACATGGAAAACACGTTGACCCTGAGCCTCGACCTGACGCTCATCGGAACCTGCGCATGCACGCTTCTTTACTGCTGGAGGCTGTCCCGCCGGCTCAAGGCGATGCACTCGCTGAAGGGCGGGGTGAGCCGCGCGATCGTCGATCTGTCCGAGGCGATCAAGGCGAGCCATGCCGCGAGCCAGGGCATATCCAAGGCCGCTCAGGACGCGGTCGAGAAGCTCGATGCGGCCCATGCGCAGCTCGCTTCGCGGCGGCAGGAGACCGAAGACCTGATCGGCGTGCTCGAAGGGCAGGGGCGGCAGGCCGAGAACCGCATGCTCGAGACGCAGGACGCGGCGGAGAAATCGCTCGCCGTCATCGCGTCGAAGGCGCGCCTCGAGCTCGAAGCGCTGAGCGAGGCCGTCGGGATCGCCGAGAAGATCACGGCTCTCGTCGCAGAGCCCGAAATGCCGGCACAGCAGGTCCGGCAGCGCGGGGCCGAGGGGCCCAATCCCTTCCTTCGGGCGGTGGCGTCGTGAAGGGGCGCCCCCAGGTCCTGGTCATGCTGGGCGGGCTTTTCGCGCTGAGCATGGCGGCGCGGAGCGCGGAAGCGCTGACGGCGATCGCGCCAGGCACTGTCCCGGCAGCCGGAGATCGTCAGGAGGCGGATGAGAGTTTCGCCGAACTCGACGCTTGGCAGGCCGAGCTGGACGCGCAGTCGCGCGAGACCGAAGCGCGGGCCATCGCGGCGGATCGGGCGCTCGCCGAAGCGCGCGCTCTCTCGGCGCAGCGCGAGGCGGAGGAGGCGGACCGGGAAACCGGCCCGAACCAGATCCGAAGGCTCGCGGCCATGTATACCGCAATGCCGCCTCGAAAAGCGGCCGGCATTCTGGCTGCGCTGCCGCCCGGGCAGGCTGCGCCTATCCTTCTCGGAATGCCGCCCGCGAGCGCGGGTTCGATTCTCGGAGAAATGAAGGCGGCGGCGGCGAGCCGTCTCGCCGCCGCCATGTCATCGTAAGGCGCGCCGCGGGCTCGGCATGCCGCGGCGCGCCTCCGGCGGCGAACGCTCAGCCGGCGAGGGCCGCCTCGCCGTCGAGCACCGCGCTGACGGCGTGGACCACGGCCGCGATGCGTACGGCGGTCTGGACCTGTTCTGTCGACAGGCCGCCCTTGCGCACGACGGCGTCATGGCTATCCACGCACATGCCGCAACCATTGATCGCCGACACTGCAAGAGACCACAGCTCGAAATCGACCTTCTCGACGCCCGGATTCGCGATCACCTGCATGCGCAGCTTGGCCGGCAGGGTCGCGTAGTTCTTTTCGGAAACCATGTGGGTGAAGCGGTAATAGACGTTGTTCATGCCCATGATCGCCGCGGCGGCCTTGGCGGCCTCGACCGCTTCGGCGGACAGGTGCTGTCCGGCTTCGGCACTCAGGGCCTTGATGACCGTCTCGTTCCGTCCGGCCAGCGCCGAGGCGAGGAACGTGCCCCATTTCTGCTGGTCGGTCAGACCCTCCTCGCGGGAGAGGCTGGAGAGGTTGAGCTTGAGATCCTTGGCATAGCCAGGAAGCGTTTCGCGAAGGTCTTGCAGGGACATTGTCTCGCCTTTCATGCGGGCGCGCATGCGGAATGCGGCCGAATGCTCTTCGGTCGCCTCGCGCGCGCCTGGAAGGGTGGAAGAGAGGACGGCGCCAACGCCGCCCTTGGAAGAAGGGGAGCGTCAGCCGGGACACAGGGCAGGGGGGAAGTCCCGGCTGACGCTCCTCAGGATCGGCCTGCTATCGGGTAGGGCAGGGACAGGCCTATCCCTCCAGACTGATTTAGAGCGTGTCGCCACCGACTGCGCGGTTGCACGGGCAGAGCTCGTCCGTCTGAAGTGCATCGAGAACGCGCAGGGTGTCTTGAGGGTTCCGTCCGACGTTCAGATTATTCACGTAGACATGCTGGATGACGTTGTGCGGATCGACCAGGAAGGTCGCGCGCAGAGCAACGCCTTCTTCGGAGCGGATGCCCAGACCGTCGATCAGGCTGCCGGTCGTGTCGGCGAACTGCCAGGCCGGGTGCTTGTTCAGGTCCGCATGGTCGCGGCGCCAGGCCAGCTTGACGAACTCGTTGTCCGAGCTGCCGCCCATGACGATGCAGTCGCGGTCCGCGAACTCTTCGGAGAGGGAGCCGAATTCGGCGATCTCCGTCGGGCAGACGAAGGTGAAGTCCTTCGGGTAGAAGTAGATGCACTTCCACTTGCCTTCGAAGCTGTCCTGCGTGATCTCTTCGAACGCGCTTTCGCCGTTCTCTTCGATGTCGTTGAAGCCGGGCTTTACGCCGTTGATTTTGAAGTCGGGGAGTTTATCGCCAACGCCGAGCATAGAATTTCCTTCGTATTCGCTTGTGTCGTGACCGGGCGGCGGCCCCGCCGGGTCACGAGCGGGATATGGAGCGATGTTGCAGTGCATTCAAATTGATTATATATGCGTGGCGTATCGGAAAAATCGATAAATGGCAGCGCTTCCCACACTCCGTCAGATGCAGTTCTTTTCGAGCCTCGTCAGGCATGGCTCCTTCAGCGGCGCCGCCAAGGAATGCTGCGTGAGCCAGTCGACGCTTTCGGCCGGGGTGAAGGAGTTCGAGACGATCCTCGACGCCCCGCTGGTCGACCGCTCGGCGAAGCGCTTCGCCCTGACCACGCTCGGGGAAGAGGTTGCGGGCAGGGCCGAAGAGATGGTGGCGCTGGCCGAGGAGATGGTCCGGATCGCGGCGGCCCGGCCGCTCCTGACCGGCGATCTGCGGCTCGGCCTGATCCCGACCATCGGCCCCTTCCTCCTGCCCGGCCTCATGCCGCGGCTGGACGAGGCCTATCCGGATCTGCGGCTCTATCTGCGCGAGGATCTGACCGAGAATCTGGTATCGGGGCTGAAGGCCGGCCGCCTCGACATGGCGGTGATCGCCCTGCCGGTGGAGGCAGAGGGACTCGACACGCTGATCTTCGCCGAAGACCCCTTCGTCTTCGTATGCCGGCCGGATCATCCGCTCGCGGACGAAGACGCCGTGACCAGCGCCCAGCTCGATGAGGAAACGCTTCTTCTGCTGGAGGACGGGCACTGCCTGCGCGATCATGCGCTGTCCGCCTGCAAGCTGCAGGACCGTCAGGTGGCCGCAGCCTTCGGGGCGACGAGCCTGTTCACCCTCGTGCAGATGGTGCGCTCAGGGCTCGGCACCACCCTGCTGCCCCGCCTCGCCAGCGATGCGGGCCTCGCGGCGGGCGCGGGGCTGCGCGCCATTCCCGTGCGCGACCGCAAAGCCAGCCCCAGCCGCGATCTCGGCCTCGCCTGGCGGCGCGGGTCGAACAGGGAAGAGGAGGCGCGGGCGCTCGCCGAGATCCTCTCCGCTTCGCGGCAGCGCGGGACCAGGACTCAGGCGCCGTGATCAGGCGTCGCAGCGGTAATAGCCGCGGTAATCGACCAGCAGGCCCTGTTCCAGAACAAAGCGCAGATCGGCAACCGTCTGTACCCAGCCTTCGCCCTCCGAAACGCCTTTGTCGGGAATCGGCTCGACCGTCATGCGCAGCCCGTCCGAGACGTAAGTGACACCGCTTGTCAGCGATTCGAATCCGACGGGCTCGGCGGTTTCGAGTTCCACCAGCCGGCCATGCAGCTTGACCACGCCTGTCGCGATATCATCCGCATTCGGAGCGGCTGTGCCCGCCAGAATCGGGCGGCTGCCGCTCGTATAGGAGAAGGCGCAGCGGGGCCCCTCGGGCAGGACCTTGGCGATTTCGGCCTCATACATGGTGACAGGGTCGGTCGTCGGGATGCTGGCGAGCATGATCGCCTGGGGGGCGGGCACGACCTCCGGCATCGTCTCGGACTGCATCTCGGGATGGTTCTCGTCCCGCGGCGCGCCCTCTCCGCAACCGGCCAGGAGCAAGACGCCTGCGATGGCGGAAGAGGTGAGGCGGAGGCAGGAAGTACCGTACCGCATTATTCGTCCTCCCCGTTTTCGAGGTCGTTGATGAGGTATTTCATCTCCGCGATCTCGCGCCGCTGCGCCTCGATGATCTCGTCTGCGAGCTTGCGCACGCGGGGGTCGGTGATCTGCGCCCGCTCGCTGGTCATGATCGCGATGGAATGGTGCGGCACCATGGCCTTCATATAGGCGACATCGCCGACCGTGGCCTGGCTGCGCACGAGCCAGAGAGAGAGCGCGAAGACGAGAGCGGCGCCGACGAAGATGCCGATATTGACGATCTTGTTCTTGTACATGGACAGCATGAAGGCGAGCATGATGATCGCCATGGTCGCGCCCATGAGGATCGCCATATAGGTGCGCGTCTCGCTCCAGAGCACCTGGCTCCACGTATAGGTGTTCAGGTACATCAGGATGAACATCACCACGGTCGACGTGGCGATCATCGCTGCAAAGCGCAGGTAGGACATCTGCATTCGCGCACTCTCCTTCAACTTGCTCGTGTCGGCCAATCAGTGATCGTGCCCTTCGCTGCCAGACCCGCCTTGAGTGGAGTAGCCGGCATATTCCTCCTGGGTCATCGCGGGCAGCCGGTCGACGAAGGCGGTGATGTTCCAGAGCTCTTCGTCCGAATGGAATGGGCCGAATGCAGGCATGCCCGACATCTTCACGCCATTCTGCAGGATCCAGTAGATCTCGGCCGGCTCCCATCCAGCGGCGGCTTCGGTCAGGTGCGGGGGCATGGGGAGCATATGTGCGGCCCATTCGGCGCGCTCCGCGCCGGGGGCGCCATGGCAGTGTTCGCACATCGCCTTGTACGCGCCCGCACCAGCCGCGACGTCGGCCACCGAAAGAGGCGGAAGGTCCTCTGCGTCCGGGGCCCGCGCCTCGACCGCATTGTGCATGGTCGTGTTCAGGGCCCAGCGGCTGACGGGCGAATGCGGCTCGGTCGCCGCCACGTTATAGCCGCCCGAATAGACGATGATGAGCACGATCAGGAGCGCCAGGAGGAGCAGGCCGACAATGCCTGCTCCGACGCCCATGCCGAATCCCTTGCGTGATTTCTCCATGCTGCGCCTCCGCATTTCGCGACCGGTCCGGGCGAGGCCGGCCTTAGACGTGCCAACACGGCGGCGCGAGGACCGTTCAGATGGGGTGCAGCGGCGCCGTGCGGCCTTACCGCGCCTGAGCCTGCTTCCGCCGCTCCTCGAGGTCGGTGTGCCCGCGCTTGAGCGGCGCGACCTCTCCATTGTCCGACAGGAGGACCGCGATCGCGCGCGTCGTCTCGAACTGGCTGAGCACGATCATGATGGCGACCGTGATCGGCACGCAAAGCAGCATGCCGGCAAAGCCCCACAACGTGCCCCAGCTCGCGAGGCTGAGAAGGATGACGAGGGGAGAAAGGTTGAGAGAACGACCGAGAAGACGCGGCTCCAGGACCGAACCCACGGCCTGTTCCGCGGCGGTCAGGAGGCCGAGGGTGAGGGCCGCGAGCGCAAGGCCCCCGCCGGGCTGCACGAGCGCGAGCACGCTCGGCAGGATCACGGCGATGATCGAGCCGATGATCGGGATGAAGTTGAAGGCGAAGATGATCAACGCCCAGAAGGCGGCGAAATCGACGCCGAGGACCGTCATGATCGCATAGGAGATCGCGGCGACGATCAGGCTCGTCAGCGTCTTGATCGAGATATACTGCCGGACGAGGTGCCCGATATCGTCGATGACGTCGTGCACGATTACGGCCGCGTTCTGCGGGCCGGCGATCTTGGTGACCTTGACCAGGAAGCGGCCGCGCTCGACCAGCATGAAGGCGGTGTAGAGGAAGATCGTCAGAAGGCCGCCGAGAATGCCGCTGGCAAGGCCCGCGACGTCGCCCAGCGCGTCCTGGCCGAAGGCGACGGCCTGTTCTCTCAGCGTGTCGGCCGCATCGGCCGCCTCTTCGGTGACGAAGGGCAGGTCGGTGACGAAGACGATGGCGTTCTGCGTGATCTCGCCGAAGCGCGCCTGATAGAGCGGGGCCTGGGCGACGACCTCCTCGACATTCTCGCGGATGATCAGCGCGAGGCCGAACAGGACGAGGACGATCACCGCGAAGGCGAGAATGAACTCCACGCTCTCCGGCAGGTGCCTGCCGATGACCGGCACCCGGTCGATGCCGCGCTTCACCGTCACGATGAGGAAGGAGACGAAGGCCGCGATGACGACCGGCACGATCACGCCCTTGGCGATCCACAGGACGAAGACGAACATGATCGCGAAGCCGAGGCCGAAGAAGAGCGCCTGCAGGGAGCGCCGGTCGCCCCGCGCCGCACGGACAGGAGCGCTCATCGTCCGGCCCCCGAGCGGCCGCTCTTCGAGTCTTGTTCGATCGCCAATGCCTTGTTCCTTCGCCCGGCCCGCCTGTTTGGGGAAAGTAACGGGGATCGGCCGGAGTTGCGAGAGCCTCCGCGACACCGCACATGCAGGGACGAGCAGAAGAGGGACGAGGAATGGCCTGGTGGCGACGGCGCGGCGGCGAAGCGCGGGACGAGAGCGATCGGATGGCCGAGGAGGTGGAGCACCCCTCGCCGCGCCATGTCGCGCGGGCGGAGCGGGAGCTGTCCCATGCCGCGGACATGACCGAGGAAGAGGTCGAGGATGCCAAGGAGAAGATCGAGCGCGATTTTCTCGGCAAGCTCGTGCGGATGCTCTCGCGGCTCAACCGGGATGTCGCCCTGCGGCTCCTGACGGGCTATTACGCGCTGCGCGATCCGGACGTGCCGCTGTCGGCAAAGGCGGGATTCGCGGCGATCCTTCTTTATTTCATCAACCCCTTCGACCTCATCCCGGACGTCACGCCGGTCATCGGCCTGCTCGACGATGCGGGCGTTCTGGCCGGAGCGTGGATGTATCTCGGCGGCCATGTGACGGACGAGCACCGGGCCAAGGCGGAAGCCTATCTGAAGGCGCAGTGAAAGTGCGGCGCGCCGTCCGGCTCCGTTGCCCCGGCGCGCGCGCTTCGCGATAAGCAGGCCATGACCGACCTTCGATCACCGGTGGCGCTGGCCGCAGATCTCATCCGCTGCCCCTCCGTGACCCCTGCCGAGGGGGGAGCGCTCGACCTCCTGCAGGAATGGCTCGCGGCGCTGGGCTTCACCATGCGCAGGCTGCCTTTCGGCGAGGTCGACAATCTCTGGGCCGAGCGCGGCGAGGGCGGGCCGCGCCTCTGCTTTGCCGGACACACCGATGTCGTCCCGCCGGGCGACGAGGCAGGCTGGCGGACGCCTCCTTTCGAGCCGGTGGTGCGCGAAGGGCTCCTGCATGGCCGCGGCGCCTCCGATATGAAGGGCGCCATCGCCGCCTTCGTCGCGGCGGTCGCGCGAGCCGAGACCAGCCCGCCGCTGGCGCTCCTGATCACCGGGGACGAGGAGGGCGCGGCGCTCGACGGCACGAAGCGGGCGCTCGCCGCGATCGAGGCGGAGGGGCGGCATTTCGACCACTGCCTCGTCGGCGAGCCGACCAATCCCGGCACGCTGGGCGAGATGATGAAGGTCGGGCGAAGGGGGTCCTGCAATGCCGTGCTGACAGTGCCCGGGCGCCAGGGCCATGTCGCCTATCCGCACAATGCGGCGAACCCTCTGCCGGCGCTGCTGCGCGCGCTCGGCGCGCTGACCGGAGCGCCGCTCGACGACGGCTATGCCCGGTTCCAGCCCTCGAACCTCGAACTCACCGCCTGGGGTACGCCTCAGACGGCGGAGAACGTCATACCGGGAACGGCCTGGGCGCGGTTCAATGTCCGCTTCAATCCGAGCTGGACCGGCGAAAGCCTCGTGGAGGAACTCGAAAGGCGGATCGCGGAGGCGCTGCCGGATTGGCAATGGACGCTCGCGCCGCGGGTCTCGGGAGAGGCTTTTCTGACCGAGGACGAGGATTTCACCGCGCTCGTCGCCGGCGCGGCGGAGGCCGAGACCGGCCTGAGGCCCGAGCCCTCCACCGCAGGCGGCACCTCCGATGCCCGCTTCTTGTCGCAGCATGCCCCCACGGTCGAATTCGGCCTCGTCGGCGCGACCATGCACCAGACGAATGAACGTGTGGCCACGGCGGATATCGAGACGCTGGCCCGCATCTATGGCCGCATACTCGACGGGTATGCGGAGCGTGCGGCCGCATGGTGAGCGGCGGCGATATCGCGGGCGGGATCTCCGGCACGCTGGGCATGGCCCGGGGCCGGACCGACTGGCAGGAGCGGATGGATCTGTCCGCGCAGGCGGTCTTCCACTCCTTCTGGGCCATGCCGCTCGCCATTCCGGCGATCGTACTGGTGAACGAGGTGGCCCGGCAGATGCAGCTGGCCGCGCCCGGCGGCAGCCCCGGGCCCGTTCCCGGCGCGGGCATCCTCGCGGCGATGGGCCTTGCCAGCACCTATCTCGCCTGGGCCGCGGCCCTATTCATCCTCGCGAGGATCGCGGCCCGCACGGAGGCGGGCTGGCGGGTCAGTCCGCTGATCATCGGCTATAACTGGTCGCGCCTGATCGCCAGCCTGTTCGCAGGGATCGGGGCGGCGCTGGCGATCCTGCTGGGCGTGCCTGGCCTGTCGCTCCTGGTCGGCTTCCTGACCTTCGTCCTCGCGGTCTGGCTCGAATGGGGCGTGGTGAAGCGCGCCCTGGGCACGGAGACAGGGCCGACGATCGGCATCCTCGTCATGCTGTTCCTCGTGCGCTTCCTCGCCGTCGTGGTCGTGACGATCCTCGCCTCGCCCTTCCTGCCCTCTTGAGGCCTTGTAAGGGGAGCAGGCCTTCTCTCTCTGCCGGAGGGGGACTAGCCTTGCGGCCTCTTGCATCATCGAAAGGCGGCCTTCCTTGCGCATCCTTCTCCTCACAGTCGCCGCGGGCCTCGGCCTTGCCGGTCCCGCCTCGGCGCAGGGCGCCTTCTCGACCGATGAGGCCGCCCGCTGCGGCGCCGTCTTCGCGCGCATGGTCCAGGCCATGCAGGGCGCCGAGAACGTGCCGCCTGCCACCAAGAAGGCCGCGGTGCTGGGGCTCGCCTTCTGGGAATACGAGCTGACGGCCTCGGCGCCCGGGCAGGAGGAAGAGTTGGAAAAGGCCGTCCTCTCCGCCTTCGACACGCTCAACGAAACCATGCCGGGAGGAGGCGATGCGGAAGGGGCGGACGCCCGCGGCGACTATCTGATGGCGCAGGCCCGCGGATGCTCGGACAAGCTCGATGCCGCCTATCCCGAGGGAGACCACCCGGTCATGGCGCAGCTGCGCAAGGCGCAGGCGGAAGCCAACGCCCAGGACCCCGGATTGCGCTAGGGCAGGGGCTCGCCGGCTCTGGGCCGCGAGCGGTTCGTGTCGTGCGCTTGACCGATAGCCCGGTCAGCGTTTGGCCGGGCGTGGCCCGCTGCGCGATGCGAGCTTGTCGGCGACGCGGTCGGTCAGCGACCGGCGGTCAAGCGCGTCCGCCAGCGCGTCGATCGCGCGGAGGAGGCCGCCGGCTTCGCGGTCGAGGTCCTCGCTGACGCCGAGATAGGCGTCGAGCAGGGGCTCGATCTCCACCAAGGCTTTTTGACCAGCCGCCGTAAGGCGCAGGCGCTTTCGGCGCTTGTCGTCCGGATCGTCCGTCGCGGTGACGAGGCCCGCCGTCGTCATGTCCCGGAGCGTCTGCGACATCGTCGGTGCCGAGACCCTGAGCGCCTTCGCGATCCAGGCCGCCGTCATCGGCGCGTCCTCGGAGGATGCGAGAAGGACGAGGGGCGCGATCCAGTTGTTGAACGAGTCGAAGCCGTGCGCCGCGTAGATCTGCGCATTCTCCAATTGCAGGCGTTCGAGCACGCTGCGCATTCTCGTCGTGATCGACGCGTCGGCGATCCATCGAAAATCGGTCATGCAGCGTCGGCCAGGTTGCGGGAAGTCTCAGATAGAGCCGGGGCGGTGGGGCAAGTCCACCGGATGGAACACCCTCTCGACATGACTACATTAGGCTCCTAACATGTTATCGAAATGGGGAGGACGAGATGTTCCGAGCGATCGCTGGCCTGAGCGCCGCCTCGGCCGCGTGCGCCGCTATGACGGGCGGCGCGCTGCATGCGCAGGCCGCTCAGGCGTGGACGGTCTGTCTCTCCTATGCCGATGACGCGCCGCCGAGCAGGACCACGATGGTGATCGAGGGCCTGCCGACAGCGCCGGCGAGATCGGTCGCCATCGAGGGCAGCTTCTACGGCGCGGCCTTCGAGACGGCGCGGGCGACGCGCACGGGCGATCTTCTGATCTTCAGCGCCGTGACCGAAGACCCGTCGGGCGCCTATCACCATGCCGCCCGCCTCTCCGGGGAGGTATTCATCGGGCAGACGCTTGCGGTCGGCAGGGACTTCCTGATGCCGTGGACGGCGACGCAGGGCGATTCCCCGTGTCCGGAATGATCTTGGGCGGCGGAAGGCTGCTTCTCGCCGCGCTGGCCATCGCCGCAATTGCGCCGGGAGGGTGCGACAGGAACGATCGGGCGGCGGCTGCCACCTTCGGAAGCATTGCCGAGCCCGACGCTTCTACCGCGGCGGCTCTCGGCGCCATCCTCGAAGGCGTCGGCGTGAACACGGCGGCGATCGGCGTGATGAAGAGCGGCGAACTCGCCTGGTCCCATGTCTATGGCGAGGTCCGCCCGGGCGTCGAGGCGACAGCGTCGCCCCGCCTCAACGTGGCGTCGATTACGAAGACCGTCGTCGCCGAGACGGCGATGAGGCTGGCGGCGGACGGAGTGATCGATCTGGATGAGCCGCTGGCGCCCTATCTCCTCGACCCGGATGTCGCGGACGATCCGCGGGCGTTGCAGCTGACGGCGCGGCACGTGCTCAGCCATGGCACCGGCCTGCCGAACTGGCGTTTCTTCACGCCCGGCGGACACCTTGCCTTCGAAGCGGTGCCGGGCGAGCGCTACGGCTATTCGGGGGAGGGGTTCGAGTGGCTCGCCCGGGCCATCGAAGCGAAGACGGGATGCGGCTTTCCTCAGGTCGTGCAGGAGACAGTGCTCGATCCGGCCTCGCCCTTCCTTTCCCGGTATGAACGGGCTCGTCCGGGTCCCGATCAGGAGTGATGTCATGACGTTCCGGTTCTCGCTCGGCCATGCCCTCGCCTGCGCGCTGTTTCTGCTCGCGACTTGCGCAGCGGCGCCGGCACCCAAGCGCATCGCGCTGACCTTCGACGACGTGCCGCGTGCGGAGGGCGCGTTCCTGGACCAGGACGAGCGGACGCGCCGCCTGATTGAGGCGCTGGACGAGGCAGGCGTTGAGCAGGCGGCGTTCTTCCTGAACCCCGGCATGCTCGCCGATGCCGACAAGAGGGGCGGGGAGGCGCGGATCGCGGCCTATGTCGAGGCCGGCCACGTCATCGCCAATCATTCGATGACCCACCCGCGCTTGCAGGCGGTCCCGCATGACGCGTTCCTGGCCGACATCGACGCGGCGGAGTCCTGGCTCAAAGGGCGGGAAGGGCGCCGTCCGTGGTTCCGCTTTCCCTATCTCGACGCTGGCGGTCCGGACACGGACAAGCGGGACGCCGTCCGCGCGGCGCTGGCCGAGCGGAACCTCCTCGACGCCTGGGTGAGCGTCAACGCCTCCGACTGGTGGATCGACGACGCGGCGAACAAGGCCGCGGCCGAGGGCAGGGCTCTCGACATGGACGCGCTTCGCGATTTCTACGTGGCGTATCATGTCGAGGCGGCGGAATTCTACGACGACCTCGCCCGCCGCACGATCGGCCGCTCGCCCGCCCATGTCATGCTGCTGCACGAGACCGACCTCGCAGCGCTGTTCGTGGACGACCTCGTCGCCGCGCTGCGAGAGGAGGGCTGGGAAGTCGTTTCCGCCGACGAGGCTTTCGCCGATCCCGTCTATCGCGAGGCGCCGGAGGTGCCCTTCGCGCAAGGCACGCTGTTCGAGCAGATGGCGTGGGCACAGGACCTGCCCGAGCCGCGCTGGTTCGAGATGAATAGCAGCGAGAAGCTTGCCGCCGCCTTCGAAGCGGAAGTCGTCGCGGTCCCGCCTTCCAGCAGCGAGGGCTTCGCGCACGCTTCGGCCATGCTGCTTCCCGGCGGCGAACGCGTCGAGCGGGCAGGGGGCGGGGCGGCGCCCGACGGCCTCTACCAGTTCGGGTCGATCTCGAAATATGCGTGCACGCTCCTCGCGCTGTCGCTCGCCGAGGAGGGCAGGCTCGATCTCGACGCGCCGGTCACGCGCTATCTTCCCGCCTATCGGGGCCGCGCCGGGAACAAATTGACGCTCTTGCACCTCTTGCGGAACCGGTCGGGCGTGCCCGACGGCCTCGTCGCCGCCATGGCCGAAGATGAACGCGTGCTCTCGGAGCCGATGACGGCGGCCGAGGCCGCCAACCGCTTCGCAGGCGGCGCGCCCGCCTTCGAGCCGGGTACGGCTTATGACTACGCGGTCTCGAACTGGCTTCTCGTTCAGGCGGTCCTGGAAGGGGCGGGCGGCAGGCCTCTTGGCGCCTTGCTTCAGGATCACGTCTTCGGCCCGGCCGGAATGGAAGACGCGCAGCAGGTCGTCGGCGCGCTGAGCGGGCCCAAGGCGACGGCTCCGAGCGGGCGCGTGCCGGACCTTCCAGCCTGGGCCGGTTGCGCGGGCGGTGTCGGCGGCAGCGCGGCGGACCTCCTGGGCCTCATGCGCTTCGCCCATTCGGCGGGCTTCTCCGAAGGCGCGATGGCCCGGCTGACGACGGTCGCCTCGCCGGAAAGCGCCTATGCGCTCGGCGGGCGGATCCTGCATGCCGCACGGGACGGCGAGCCCGTCCCGCTGACCTGGCTCAGCGGCAGCAACGGCCCGTTCGAGTCCTTCGGCGCCTATGACCCGGTCCGCGATACCGGCTTCGCGGTCCTGACCGGCACTGGCGAGCGGGAGAAGGCGGAGGCCCTCCGAGACGCCTGGTTCGAGCGCAATGGCTACGAAGAGGTGCCGCGCCGCGCCGGGAGCGGGCGCGAGTGATCGGCCGGCGAGATTATCGGCGCCGACCGGCGGCTCCGGGGCCGCATGCCAATTCATCCGTGAACGGGAAGGGACCACTCTCCATGCTCACCCATTCGATATTCGCAGCGGTGTCCTTCGCCGCCGGATGCGTAGGCGCGCAAGCAGCTCAGCCCGCCGAGGGGCCGTCACGAGGCGAGGGGCTCGTCACGGCCAGCGGCGCTCGGGTGACGCTGGACCAGATCGACGCGTTCGTCGATGCGCAGATGGCGGAACTCGACATGCCGGGCCTGTCGCTCGCCATCTTCGAGGACGGGGAGATCGTCTACTCCGCCGCGAAGGGCGCTGCGAACCGCGAGACGGGCGAGGCCGTCACCGAAGCATCGGTCTTCGAGGCAGCGTCCCTGTCAAAGCCCATCTTCGCCTATCTCGTCCTGCAACTCGTCGATGAAGGGGTGCTCGATCTCGACAGGCCGCTTCACGAATATCTTCCCTTCGAGGAGCTCGAAGGGGACGGCCGCTACAAATCTGTCACCGCACGGATGGTTCTCAGTCACCGGACGGGGTTTCCGAATTGGCGCTGGTTCGATCCCATTCCCGAAGGCCGCGGCATAGAGCACGGAGAGATGTATCAGAAGGCCGAGCCCGGAACGTTCACCTATTCGGGCGAAGGCTACAACTACCTCGCCAAAGTGGTCGCGCACCTGACGGGACACGACCTCACGACGCTCGACGCGCTCTTTCAGGAACGGATCGCCGATCCGCTCGGCCTCGATTGCAGCAGCTTCGTCAGAAGCGCCTGCGTCGCCGAGCGCAAGGTCATGGGACACCAGAAGGGGGCGGTGAAGGATTTCGGCTGGCCGCGCTCCTTCCCCGACGACACTCCGCAGACTTTCGGCGCCGCCGGGCGGCTGCACACCAATGCCGAGGACTATGCGCGCGTCCTCATGGCGCTGATCGACGGCTGGAAACTCAACGCCGGCACCCGGGCGGAGATGTTGCGCCCGCAAAGCGAGGTGCCGTTGGACAGCGAGATGCATCAGGCAACGGGCGATACCGCATGGGGGCTGGGCATCGCGATCGAGCCGACCCCGTTCGGAACCCGCTACGAGCACGGCGGCAACAACAACAACTTCCAGTCGGGCATGGTGTTCTTCGAGGAAGGCGGGCCCGGCTACGTCTTCATGACGAATTCGGACACGGGCAGCGACTTCGACCCCCGCTTGCAGCGCTTCATCACGCATGGCCCGAAGGCGAAGGACGGCTGAGACCGGACCGGCCATTGACAATATGACAGCGCTTATACATAAGCGCTGTCATGCCCTTTCGTCCTGCCGATGGCCTCGGAACCCAGATGCGCCGCCTTCTCGAACTCCTCGATGGGGAGCTCGAAGCGCTCTATCGCGACGAGCACCCGTTCTACGTTCCCCGGTACACGCCGGTCATGAAGGCCCTGGCCGAGGCCGGGGATCTGACGATCAAGGATATCGCCGAGCGGTCCAGCGTGTCCCATTCCGCCGCCAGCCAAACGGTCTCCAAGCTGTCGGCCCACGGCCTCGTATCGCTCGAACCCGACGAGGACAGGCGCGGGCGCCGGGTCCGCCTGACGGCTGAAGGCGAGGCGCTGCTTCCCTGGCTGAAGCGGCGATGGGCCGCGACCAATGCCGCGGCGCAGGAGCTCAACCGCGAACTCGATTACCCGCTGAGCACGGTACTCGCCCAGGCGATCCTCCGGCTCGAGCAACGCTCCTTCTCCGAGCGGATCCGCCAGCACGAGGGAAGCCAAGGAGACAAGGCATGAAGAGAATTGCGTTCGGCCTCGCCGCGCTCGCATGGCTCGCCACGCCCGCCTTCGCCCAAGGCCTGGCGCCGGGCGACCGGCAGGCGGTCATAGACGCCGTCGCGGCCCATCTCGCGACCGATTACGTCGAGGCAGAGGCGAGCGGAAAGGACGCCGCAGGCGCATTGCAGGCCGCATTCGAGGCAGGCGAATTCGACCAGGCGGAAGACGGCGAGGCCTTCGCGGCACTTGTCGGCGCCCGCCTCAGGGCCCTGACCGGTGACGGCCACCTGAACGTCGAATATGCCGAGGAGGAGATCGCCGACAGCGACGAGGCGGAGGAGGCGTTCGACGGCGCGCAGATGGAGCGCTGGTACGGCGCGCACCGGAATTACGGCGTTCAGAAGATCGAGCGGCTCGAGGGGAATGTGGGCTATCTGGACCTGAGGGTCTTCGCGCCGATCGACATGGGAGGAGAGACGGTGGCGGCCGCGATGACGGTGCTGGCCGACACGGACGCTCTCATCATCGACCTGCGCCATAACAGCGGCGGGATCGGCGACATGGCGGACCTCGTCGCGAGCTATCTCTTCGGGACAGAGCGCCAGCCGCTGACCGGCACTTACGACCGGCCGACCGACACGCTGACGCAGCGCTTCACGCAGCCGATGGTGCCGGGAAAGCGGTTCGGTCCGGACAAGCCGGTCTATGTCCTGATCGCCGAGCGCACCTTCTCGGCGGCCGAAGCGCTCGCCTATAACCTCCAGGCGCTGGACAGGGCGACGATCATCGGCGAGCCCTCGGGCGGGGGCGCTCACCCGTTCGAATATGTCCGCATCCATCCGAACTTCGTTCTGTGGTCGGTCACGGCGAAGAGCGTGAACCCGATCACGAAGAGCAATTGGCAGGGCGTCGGCGTGTTTCCGGATGTGGTGGTGGAGAGCGACCGGGCCTTGCAGCGAGCGCTCGAAGAGCTGGCGCTCGATGACAAAGAGGATGCGGACCGTTGAGCCGTTCCCAAGGCCCGGGCAGGGCGGGCCCCCGCGCAGGGCCGTGCAGCACGGCCCCGGCGCGCCATGACGCCTCCTGCCAGCCAGGTTCCGCACCATCCGCCATGCCTGTGCTGAACCGACGCAGCATGCTCGCGGCCGCATTCGGCGCGGCGGCGGCCGGGTGCGCGCCGGTGCGGCTCGCGGGCGAACGGCCGCTCCGCGGGAAGCAGGCTTACGGTTTCGGCGCGCTCGAGCCGCTCGACCTTTCGCCCGGGAACCTCGTGAAGATCACCGTCTGCACCCGGCCGGTCCGCCCAGCGGGCCCGAGGCTGGAGGCGCAGGCGCTGGGCGGCAAGAGGATCGTCCACAATTACGGCCATGGCGGGTCCGGCTGGTCGCTCGCCTGGGGCTATGCCGAAGCGGCGCGGGCCCTTGTGCTGCGGGACCGTCCGAAATTGGCTGCGGTCCTGGGGGCGGGCGCGATCGGGCTGACAACGGCCATCGCCCTTGCGGAGGCAGGCATCGCCGTCACGATCCATGCGCGCGACCTGCCGATGCAGAGCAGGTCCGCCCGCGCGACCGGGGTCTGGTCCCCATCGAGCCGCATCGCCCTCAGCGGCGCGGCCGATCCGGGCTTCCCTGCGCGCTGGGAGGCGCTGACGCGGCGATCCTACAGGCGCCATCTCGGCTATGTCGGGCGGTCGGGACATCCGGTCGAGTTCACGCCGCGCTTCTTTGTCGGAACAAAAGCGCCGGAGGCGCCGCTCGCCGTCCCGCCGCCGGGCGCCGGGGGCTTCCTCGACCTCGAGCGGAGGGTCCGCGGGATGACACCGCCATGGACCGAGCGGCACGACATGCCCTTCCCGGTCGATGGGAGCGTCAGAGGCGGCCTCGTGATGACGTTCAACATCACCGAATATGCGCGTCAGATGACGGACGATTTTCTGGCCCTCGGCGGGCGGATCGAGCGGGCCGAGATCGCGTCGCTCGAAGAGCTTGCGCGCCTTCCGGCCGATGTCGTGGTGAACTGCGCGGGCTATGACGCGAAGGAGCTCGCCCGTGACGACACCCTCGTCCCCGTCCGGGGACAGATCGCCTGGATGGCGCCGCAGACCGACCGCCTCTACGGAACTTTCCACCGGAACGTCATGGTGCTCTCCCGCCGCGACGGGCTCCTCATCCAGGAGACGGGCGGCAACGACTTCTACGGCTATAGCGATGACGGCGAGGCGCCGGACACGGAAGAGGTCCTAGCGGCTCTCGCCAAGGCGGCGCCCCTGTTCGCCTATGGCTGAACGTCCGCGCCGATAAGGGCGAAGCCCGCCCCGAAAGCCGGATTCAATTCGCAAGAGCGGTTCCAAGGGGTTCATGAGGGGCGAAGCGGGGCCGGAACGGTCCCCGCCGGCCGATCCGCCGCCATCTTGCGCTGGACGATGCCGCTGACATATCCCCGTCGGGGAGGGGTCTGAGGCATGCCATCTTTGGGCCGGATCCGGGATCGAAAGCGGCGGAGCCAGCGGCCAGCCGATCCTCATCGAGCCGGCGAAGGAGCAGGGGGACCCTCGACAAGAGCGCGCACACCGCATGCATCTGCGCTTCTGACTTGTTAAGAATTGCTGAGAAAATGCCTTTAAATCAATCCCATAGGTTTTGTGTTGCACCTATGGTCGATAAGATGGAAATCACATAGAAAACAGTTATTTAAAGTGTGTTGTGCACACTTTGTGTGCAAACACGAGCGCGTGATCTTGGTACGGATATGTTCGTCAGACTCGCTATGGTAACGTCGTAGTACGCGTACTGAAGTGAATCAGGAGCACAAATTTTGCCATTCAGAGTGGCGCTCTCTCGTTCCCTCAGACAGGCCGAGTTCGCTCTAGCCGTCGACATCCTGTTTCACGGTGGAGTCCGGCGAGCCGTCGCACGCGAAGCGCCAGCGGGCACCGGGCCGAACGTCCGGAACGACCTGCGGGTGGAACGCGACGAGGCAGGTGCCGCCCGGTCGCCGCGCGGAGGGGTAGACGAGACCGCGGGCAGGCGGGTCCAACGACCGTAGCCGTTCGGCCAGCTCTTGCCCCGCCGGGTAAGCAACGTCCGGTTCGCCTTGAAGGTAGGAGGGTAGGGCAGCGTTGGAGCCGGCAGGCCGAGCGTCACGGAAGCGGCCGATGAAGTCCGCCAAGTAGGTCTGGTAGCCTGCTTCGTCCTCGACGAGGCCGATCCGGCGTAGTTCGCGAGTGCGGTGAAAGCCGATCTCGGCGATCGCCGTCATGTCCTCGAACGCGCAGTACCACGCCCCGCGGCCGGGCCCGTTGAACCGGTTCCCCTCTGGCCGGGTGTAGGCGAAGGCCGCGTTGACGATCGTGCTGCCCCAGGCACGGAAGCTGAGCTCGCGCGCGTCGAGCGCAGACGGTCCCTCGCGCTCGGCGCGCAAGCGGCTCGAGGTGCGCCGCTCGAGGTAAGCGAGCATAGCCAGCTCTTCCTCGTCGTCGACGAGCGGAGAGAGGACGGGCGGCTTGTGATAGGCGCTGGGGATCAGCCGGACGGTCGCCCGCTGGTTCAACTCGGTCAGCGGCAGGTCCGTCTTATCGGCCGCCCCGTCCCTGACCGTCAGAGCCCACCTCTCAGCGCATCGACGTAGGCGCGCGTCGCAAGGAGGTTCGGCAGGCCGCCAGTCATGTATGCGAGGGGCGTTCGGCCCTGGAAGGGCGGGCCCTCGTTCTTGAGCCGAACCCAACGATCGGCGAGCGCATCTGAAAAGTAGAGGCGCAGGCCCTTGTAAATGCCGACCACCGCGCTGATCCGGTCGAGGTTATCGGCTGTCAGCCGCAGGTCCTCGCCGGTCTTCGCCCGGCTCCACGTCCGCCCGCTCACGCCAAGCAGCGCTGCCGCATCGGCGTTGCGGACCTTCCACGCCTCCATGACGCGACCGAATGCTTTCAGCCCGACGGCTTCGCCCCGCCCGAGCGGTTCGAAGGATGGGTTCGGACTACCGTCCACAAGGGTCCGAGTCCGCTGTCGACCGATACCCGGTCGTTGCCTCTTTAAGTGCGTGCACGATTCCAATCCTCGACTGATATCTGTTTCCGCACCCCGGTGCTATTCGCCCATACAATTATTAGTAAGCCTTACGGAAGCGATCCAAACGCCACCCGGCGCCGACTACCGTGCGCGTCGGCGAGTGGAAAACGCGTTGGAGACGGCGGGTGAGGTGAAGGCTGTCTATTGCCCTATCCGTGTACGGCGCGATCGAGTTGGCGACGACCAAGCAACCGCCCGGTAGAAGGACGCTTCGTATCGCGAGAAGCGTGCTCGTGAGCGTGGATGCCGGGAGGTAGTAGAGGACCTCGCTCGCGATGACCGCATCGTAGCGCCCGGTTGGGAAGCCGCCGGGAAAGCGCCGGTGAAGAACGAGGACGTGGCGAAGATCTTGCGTGCTCTCGCGCGCGAGGGAGACCGCGCGAGGTGAGCCGTCGACAGCGACCAAACGCGCGAAGTGGGAGGCAAGGGCGATCGTGCTCGTTCCGTTCCCGCAGCCGAGTTCGAGACCGATGCCGCAGCGGCTGGCGCCGAGCATGTGGCCGATCGCCCGCCGCTTGAACGCTTCGGCCGGGGAGGTGGCGTAGTCCCAGGGGTCGTCATTAGCGGCATAGAGCGCGTCGAAATGCCGGGCGTGGTCCTCGAGGCTTCTCACAACAGGTAGGTCTCGACCGGGCCGGTCATGGCGGCAAGCTCATCATCGGTAAGGACGAAGCCGCTAGGATCGTCATCGATCAGCCGACCGAGCTGGCTCTCGTAGGCGAGCAGGGCTTGCCGCTTACGCTCTCGGACGGAGTCGATGTCGAGCACGACCGTCTCGGCCTCGCCGGGCAGGGGTTGATCACCCGCCGCGCCGTTGATCTTCGTCCAAACGAAGTACTCCGCGAGACGCGAAGCGGTGGCCCGGGTCGCCTCGTGTGCCAGACGATAGGCGTAGCGGTGATCGCAGTGCGGCTCCCTCCGCCAAGTGGTCAGGACGAGGCCGGGGCGGCACTGCTCGATCAACCCCCTGAGCATCGTGACCGCTGCTCGATGCGCAGGATCGGTGATGTTCGGCGTGTCGGCATCGGGCAGTCCGAGGAAGACGGGCGGCTCGGAGAGACCGAGAATGGAGAGGGCGGTGCGGGTCTCGGCCTCCCGGCACGCGGCGATCCGCGCTCGGTGCCATGACCGCGAGTTCGGGTGAGACACACCGCCATCGGTGACGACGACGACCTTCGCGGGCACGTCTGCCTGAGCGCAGAAGGCGAGGAGCCCGCCAGTGCCGGCGCACTCGTCGTCGGGATGGGGGGCGACGACGAGAACGCCGCGATCCGCACCTGTGCGTTCGCAGAAGCGCGCGAAATCAGTCGGCATCGAAGGCGGGGCGGTAGTCGCCGCTTGCTGCGGCAATGCCTGCCCTAGCAAGGGCGGCGTCGGGAGCAGGTTGGCGAAGGTAGACGGTCAGGTCCCGCCAAGCCCGTTCGAGATCGTGCCCCTCCATCAGCCCGGCACAGCCGACCGAGCGGATGGCGTGCTGTCCAAGACGCATGGCCGCGCTCTCCACCGCCACCCGCGCGGCGTCGGCGATCAGCCCATCGTTCGGCTCGCCATCTCCCGCCTCCCATCTGATCGCAGGAGCGAGACGCTGGTAGCTGCGAGCGGCGGCAAGCCATGCCTTCTCGGCTTCGGCAAGCGCGTGGCCAAGACGGGCAGCCTGATGGGGATCATCCTGCCGGCGCGTGCGCACGAGGTGGTCTCTCATCGCGTCCCATACGGCCAGGACGCCGCCCGCTTGCACGGCGACGAACCTTACTGCGCCGCCGCCGAAGTAGGGCTGAGAGAGGTAGGCGTCGGGCTCGCCGAGCAGGTCCGCTTCGGCGATCTCGATGCCGTCGAGATCGAGTGCGGCGCTGCGCGTCGCTTCCATGCCGAGGGGGCGCCACCAAGACTGATCGAAACGGCCCTCCAATGCCTGTTTGTCCAAGAGAACGAGCCGGGCACGGTCTGCGTCGTCGCTGACCAGGACGATGGCAAGGGCAAGATTGTCAGAGCCCGACGCGTAGGTCTTGCGGCCGGCTAGACGGTTCCCGCCGATGAGACGCCCCGGCGCGCGAAAGTCGTCCGCCCCCCAAATACCTATCAGGCCGCTTTGCGCTGATACACGCTCCGCTCGCTCACGCTGATCGTCCGTACCTAGACGAGCGACGAGGCCGAGCGCATTGACGTGCCCCTCCCACAAGCGGCCAACGGCGAGGTCGCCCCGTCCAGTCGCGACCAGAAGGTCGAAGAGGCGGGGCGGGCCGTTCGGCAGAGGGCGGGCAGCCCGCGCGATCTCGCCCGCACGGAGCAAACCGTCCGCCGCGAGACGCGCTACCCCGTCGGACGGGAAGCCGTCGGGGCGTCGCCGCTCGCGCAGCGCCGTAGTCAGGGCGGTGAGAGCACCGCTCAAGCGCTCTTCCTCGCATAGGTCGCGATGAGCCGGTCGATGCCCGCTATCGCGTCCTCGACGGGCTCCATCGCCGCCACGCAATCGGCGAAGGCGTGAGCGTGATCGGGGTGAGCATAGAGGCGGGCGGCGGTAAGGTCGTGACGTTCCACCAGCCGTGCGTCGCCGCGTGCGGCCGCATCGGCGTTCGTGGCGAGGGCAGTCGCCATGCCGCCAGCGGCTCGGCCGGTCGCGCGGGCGAGAGCCTGCACCACGGCACCGGACTGACGGTCCACGCGGAGGCCTGCCCGGTCAGCGGCGCCTACCAGAGCACGATCCTCGTCGCTCGGTACACACGGAAATCCGCCGAGCCGCCGATAGGCATCAACGGTGATCGCGATGCCGGCCGCGCCGTAGTCGTCGTGCAGCGGGGGAAAGGGCACCGTGCCGGTCGCGATGGTCTCGGCGAGTTGGCGGACCTTATGGCGCCATAGGACCTGTGGCGTGCCCCAGTCGAGCGCCTCCTGCGTGACCGGATCGAGCGGATCGTGGACGCACTCGATCTTTGCGAGGACGGTGTCGGCCCCTCTAGCGAAGGCAGCTTCCATTCGGGTGAGGGCATCCGGAGCGAGCCGAGCGTCGGCATCTGTGGTCAAGAGGTAGTCGCATGCCTGCGCGCCAAATGCTTCGAAGGCCATGCGAACGGCGCAGGCCCTTGCGCCGCCCGCATGGGCCTGCGCCGGCGGCAGGTCGATTTCGTGGACGATCGTCCTGAAGTGGTGGCACCGCGCAGCGTGAATGGTTGTAATGGAACCCGTCATGTCGACGCAGTCGTTCGCGAGAACGAGGACCGAGACCGGCAGGGTAGAGGCCCTTGCCGCGACGTCTAACGCAGCGAGTGCGCCGCCGAGGCGTTCAGCCTCGTTCTTGGCGGGAACAGCGACGATCCATTTACTTTTCGGGGCTGAGATACCTATGGTCCTGAACCGGTTGCGTTAGGTAACACCGGAACACCGCGTTTGGGTTCCCAACCAAGTCTCCGCGTTCCAAGAACGGCGTTGGCTATGGAGAACTCGACCTGGATATGCCGCACGTTCGGTGAAGCGAGGGAACCCGGTGTCCGGCGGTTTGGCCACGTAAGGGAGGACGCTGCTAATAAGTCCGGTCTGCTGGTAGTCTTAGGTATCGGTGCGAACTTAGCTTTGTCCTCGGCCTTGGACCCTTGCCTAACGCGAATAGATCAACGCCGAGTAGCCGCCGAGCGTGGTCACCGCATGGTGGCTGCGCCCATCCTGTTCGCCCTCGAAAGCCTCGGTCGTGGGATAGCCGGCATCGTCAAAGTCCAAGCTGTAACAAGTGGCGTCGGTGTTCAGGCGTACCCGCCAGTCGCCGCCTTCGGGAAAGCCGACGTGTAAGTCGGTGACTGGGTCGGCACGGAAGTTCATCACGACGATGACGTCCCCATCGCCGTCGCCATCGCGACGATGAAAGGCGAGAATCTTACGGTCTTCGTCTGCCATCAGGATGTCGACATTGCGCCCCTTCAGGCCACCGGTACCGCCATCTCGATCGAGGCGCAGAGCGATGAGGTCGGTCCACAGACGAAGGATGCCTGCGAAGTCCTTCGCCTGATTCCAGTCGACGGCAACGCCGTCGTCGAACCAGTCGCCGCGAAGAAACTCCTGGCCTTGAAAGATCATCGGAATGCCCGGTGCCGTCATGACTAGGACCGCACCCATCGAGGAGAGCTTCTGTGCTGCCCAGCCTCGTTGCCCGTCGGCACCACCGATCTCCATCGGTACGCGAGCCTTGCCGTTCGCGACTTCGTCGTGACTCTCAGTGTAGACCACCCGCCGGAACGCGTCGTCGTTGTGGGCGTGGGTCACGGCCCGAACGAGGTCGGCCATGCTGCGATCATCATCGTTAGCCATGGTGAGCACTTGCCTAACCGGGTGCACGAAAGCCGCGTCCCACTGCGCGCCAAAACCGGCGCCGCCCTCGCTCGTCGGCGCCGTGATGGCGCCGAGCTGGCGCAAATCCTCGGCGATCGTGATCCGACCGGGAAACTGCTCGGCGATCTCGTCGTTCAACCAGGCCATCAGAGACCAGCCGTCTGGCAGCTTACCGCCCCCGTCGCCTTCATTGCCAGAGATCGTCCGTATGTAGAGGGTCATGTCGAAGCGGAGGCCGTCGACGTGGAACTCCTCAAGACAGTAGAGGGCGTTGTCACGGATGAACTGCCGCACCTCGGGTCGGCCGTAGTCGAACCGGGTTGCGCCCCAGGGGGTGTCTTTCCGATGATCCTGATAGAAGTAGATACCGCCACCGTCGCCTTCATGGGCGCCGTCGAACCGCCAAAGGTCTAGGTCGGACGGGCCCGCGTGGTTGTAGACAACGTCGAGGATGACCGCGAAGCCCGCCAAGTGGGCTTTCCGTACGAAGGCTTTGAACGCCTGCGGTCCGCCGTAGGCGCTCTCGACCGCGAAAAGATGAGCTGGGTTGTAGCCCCAGGAGATGTCGCCCGCGAACTCCATGATCGGCATGACTTGGATGGTGTTCACGCCAAGCGACTTGAGATGATCGAGCCGTTCGGCCGCGTCGGCGAAAGTCCCGACTCCCGATCCATCCGGGCGATTGAACGTCCCAATATGAAGCTCGTAGACGACGAGTTCGTGCCACGACCGCGCCTCGAACGCGTCGTCGTCACCCCAATCGAAGCTTGTGTCAGTGATGATCGCGTTGCCGACCGAGTTTGTGACCTGACGCGCGTACGGATCGACGCGCGTAACAGCTCCATCTGGTCCCTCGATGCGGTACTGGTACTCCGCACCGCTGGCTGCGTCCGGGACGTCTGCATACCAGTAGCCGCCTTGTTCCTCGATCATCGGATCAGCTGTTTCCGACCACCCGTTCCAGTCGCCGACGACAGCCACCGCGGTGGCGTTAGGCGCCCAAACTCGAAAGGCGACGCCTGCCTCATGCGCGATGGCGCCCATCCCGGATCGGGAGGGCGTCGGATTCGGTTGAGGGCTCATAGCGCTGTCCTTGCGTGGGTCGAAGGCTAAGGACGCCGCTTTAGGCTCTCTTATTCCTTCGACCTCGAATGAACAGGTGACGACGCTCGCTGGTTCCTTGCTGCCTCAATGATCGTCGCGGACCATCAGGCCGACGGGTTTCCGTGAACACCACCGAGCTTCTCTCTGCCAACTGTAGGGTTCAGGTTGAAAACACCTACAACACAGCGCTGCCGGCGGCCGTACGCTATCTGCGGATCAAGCGCTTTCACCGTTCAAAGGGGGCGGGCAGGACAGGCAGGGCGGTAACATTACTTTCTAACTTCTTAGAGGGCAGAAAGTTCAAAGCCGACTACGCCGGTTGCTCGGTTCCCAGCCTAGCTGTTCTTCCGCTTAAGCCGGAGTTTCTTCAGGTGTTCAGTCTTCTCGCGCCGATCTCCGACCGCTTGCTCGCGATGGGCTCTTTGGACCAATTCTTGGCGCGCCTGAGTTGGCTGACGTTGCGCTGAAGGTGTGGCGGTCAGCCGGACCCCTCGGGCTACTGAGGAAGGGGTATCGTCTTCGCTCATGACGGTGACTCTGTCAGTACGCTAGCGTCCTGAGCAGCAATCAATTGGTCCTGACCTACGACACGCTCGAACCCTTCGTCTGCGTTCTTGATGCGATAGAAGAAGTCGCAGCCGTCGGCCGGAAGCTGACGCACCACCTCAAACTCGAGCGCGAGATCATCTTTACTGCCGAACCCCATAGTACGACGCACAGACTGTCCGACTACGAAGGAGTGAAAGCCATTAACATCAGTCATGGAATGACCTTTCAGGTCGATGGGGACGACGCCGCGGATGTGCGACGCCGGTCTTGAAGTCAGACAGATGTTCGAGCGGGCTTCAAACGAGCTCGATCTGTGTCGCGGAGCTTTTGCCGCGTTGCTCAGTCACCTCGTAGGAGACTTTCTGCCCGTCCGGCAGGTCGCGAATGCCGGCGGCTTCAAGTGCCGTCGCATGAACGAACACGTCGTTCCCGCTGCCATCGGGTTGGATGAACCCGTAACCCTTGTCGGCGTTGAACCATTTCACAGTGCCAGTAGCCATCGTAGTCCGTTCTTTCGATAAAGATAATGTCCTGGTTCTCACCAAGGCAAAGTAGAAGCAGCCGTCGTTCGGGAAAGTTTGGAGCGTCATGATGCGCTCGAAGCAAGCCAAGACTTGGGATACTGCACCGAGATGGGCCTTGCGCCGATGCGGCGCAAGCTCGAAATGCAAAGTATTGGGTTTGTGAGCATTTCTCGCTTCGTAGATACTAACCTACTGGGGTGACGAGGAGGGCGGGGAAGGGCCTCCCTTCTCGTCGCCCCGCCGCGCCGAAATCGCGCCGTCGCTAAACTCCGTCTATAAGTCAGATCGGCGACGTTGGCGAAACTCCAGGACGGCCCTGCATCAGGTCGACCCGGTCTTTTTCGCTACGGAAGAGCTTTGCGAAGACCAGATAGCGAGACCTTTATTCAACGAAGCTAGCGTTTCGGCACCACTCGTTGAGAGAGTGGTAGCGCTGCCGAGAACGAGAATACCCTCAAACTAGACGGCCTGAAGAGTTCGAAACAAGCGCGGGCACATCCGGGAGAGGATTTTCAACCGTCGACCAATCCCTAGCCTCCGCCTCGCTCAACTCGTCAGTCCAGACTTTGAAGAGATTGAGCTCGTAGTTGCCGAAGGATGTGATCATAGCCACGTCCGAAGCGTCGGCACCTCGAACCATGACGATCCGCCCAATGCGCGGCGTGTTGTAGCGTGCATCGAACGTATGCCAGCGCCCGTCCAGATAAACTTCGAACCAGGCGCTGAAATCGCCAGTCGCGCCGCTTACGCCGTCACCGATGTGGCCAAGATAGCCGCTAGCGTAGCGGGCTGGAATGTTCATCGCGCGACACAGGGCAATCGATAGATGCGCGAAGTCGCGGCAGACGCCGTGACCGGCCCCCATCGAGTGGTCCGGTTGCAATGTTAGACCATGGATGCCTCCTGCGCCACGGCTGACGGGAGGCGGAGCGTAGCGGAGCCGGACGGCAGCCGTGGCGCTCCTGTCGAGGCGGGGGCGGTCGCCTCCGGTGCGGGTGGTCGGTAGCCAAGGGCGCTGTGTGGACGGACGGTGTTGTAGTGGACCCGCCAGGCTTCGATCAGGATGCGGGCCTCGGTGAGTAGAAGATCTCGCGGTCGAGGAAC
>JACLAD010002153.1_pt1 | contig 30043 bp, 45 predicted proteins | sample 8027901 | NCBI WGS metagenome assembly JACLAD01 (sample SAMN15725071, study PRJNA655200) | protist metagenome | isolation source: fluorescence activated cell sorting (FACS) single amplified genomes of... | place: Spain: Blaines Bay Microbial Observatory, Mediterranean Sea | collected 2016-07-05 | reverse complement strand
ACCATCCTGACTTTACTAATGCTTCAAGAGCAATTAAGTCTAGTGAAAAAGAAAAGTGTGCCGCTAAAGGTATTACTCCTCTTGAGATGATGGTTGGCTATGATGGAATTGTATTTGCAAACAGCAAGAAGTCAGGCGTGTTGGAAGTAACACCACGTGAGTTGTTTCAAGCACTAGCAAAAGATGTTCCACAGGAAAATGGTAACCTAGTTCCAAATACTTTTACACATTGGAACCAAATCAATAGTTCATTTCCAGCAGTTAAAATTGAAGTACTTGGACCTCCACCATCAAGTGGAACAAGAGATGCTTGGGTAGAACTTGTTATGGAAAAAGGTTGTAAAACATACGACTGGGTAAAAGCAATGAAGAAGAAAGATAAGAAAGCATACAAAGGTATCTGTCACGGTATTCGTGAAGATGGTGCGTTTGTAGAAGCAGGTGAGAACGATAACCTTATCATTCAAAAATTGACTAACAACCCTGATGCTTTTGGAATCTTTGGTTTTTCATTCCTAGACCAAAACACAGATGTAATCCAAGGCTCACCTATCGCAGGTGTTGTTCCAACATTTGATTCTATTGCAGATGGTTCATATCCAGCAAGTCGTGGGCTATATGTATATGCTAAAAAAGAGCATATGGGTGTAATTGACGGCATGACTGAGTTCATGGAACTATACCTATCAGATGACGTAGCAGGTGCTGATGGTTCTTTAGGTGATGCAGGACTTATTCCTCTTCCAAAAAAAGAACTTGACAAAGTACGTGCAAACGTGTTACAATAAGATAAACTGTGAGAGTGAGTTTTGGCTCACTCTCCAACTTAGAGGTATAGAATGTTTATTTGGATAGGACCAAAACAAAGAACAAGTGGGCTCAACGAAGACCTACTCAAAGGATTTTTTAAAGTTTGCAGTTGGATTACGATTGCAATCACATTCAGTATTGTTGCAAGTTTGTCCTATGAAACTATTAAGTTTTTTACATATGTAAATCCACAAGATTTCTTTTTCAATACAACATGGTCACCACAGACTGCATTTAGAGCAGACTCAGTAGGTTCATCCGGTGAGTTTGGCTTTGTGCCGTTGCTATGGGGAACTATGTTTATCACGTTCCTTGCTATAATAATAGCAGGACCAATTGGATTGCTTGCCGCAATCTACACATCAGAATATTTAAAACCCAAACATAGACAGATTGTCAAACCATTGCTTGAAGTACTGGCAGGCATCCCAACTGTGGTGTACGGATTCTTTGCCGCGATTGTGCTAGGCCCGTGGCTGAGAGGTATGGGTGTTACACTAGGCTTAGATGTTTCAACAGAGAGTGCATTGGCCGCAGGTATAGTTATGGGTGTAATGATTATACCCTTGATCTCAAGCATAACAGATGATGTTATCAAAGCCGTACCAAGTGCAATGCGAGATGGTGCTAGAGGACTAGGCACGACAAGAGAAGAATGTATTAAAGATATTATATTACCTGCCGCACTACCTGGTATTGTTGCAGGATTTATTATGGCTATTTCACGAGCAATTGGTGAAACTATGATTGTTGTTATGGCCGCAGGACTGGCCGCTAACCTAACAGCAAACCCACTAGAAGCAGTAACAACAGTAACAGTACAAATTGTAACACTCCTAATAGGAGATCAAGAGTTTGATAGTGCTAAAACCCTATCAGCCTTTGCTCTTGCTTTTACATTATTTGTTATAACTTTTATCCTTAACTGGATAGCATATAGGAATTATAAAAATGCAATCGATAGACTTAAACAGTAGACTAGAAGGCAAACGTAGGCGCCTACAAAAAACTATGGAGTATGCCTGTAAATCTGCTTTGGCTTTGACTGCTATCGTAATGATAGTGTTTTTTACTGCACTAGGCTATAGAGGCATAGGAGCATTTACACAAACTAAAATTGATGTAACAGTTGAAAACATTGAAAGCACTACAAAGAAAACTATCAACGGTGCGATGTATAGTCTTGTTGAAGATCCAGATCGCAAAACCAAAAAAGGTTTACGGCAACTTGTTACACCTAATGCTTATTCTACAATAGACATCACAGACCCTGGCGTGTACACTTTGGTAGCACATACTAATGTAGATATGTACGTCAAGGGAGTATATGACAAACTAACAGATGACCAACGAACTATAACTGATATGTTGATTGCAGATGGTAAAATATATCGCACATGGAATTGGGACTTCTGGACAGGTTCGGACAGCCGTTCGCCGGAGATAGCAGGCATATGGGGAGCCGCCGTGGGTACATTCTATACCATAGGACTTGCTATATTATTTGCATTTCCTATAGGAGTAGGTTGTGCAGTACACATGGAAGAGTTTCCCAAACGTAAAGGCAAAGGCTGGAGAAAATACAGAGACTTCATGGAGATCAATATCAACAACTTGGCCGCGGTTCCAAGTATAGTATATGGTTTGTTGGGACTAGCAGTTCTTATAAACTTCTTTGGTATGCCAAGATCAGCAAGTCTTGTAGGTGCAGTAACACTTGGTATACTTGTGTTACCTGTTATTGTTATCTCAGCAAGAACCGCACTAAGAACCGTGCCACAACATATTCGAGATGCATCAAACGCCTTAGGTGCTAGTAGATTGCAAACAACAATCTATCAAGTACTGCCAGCGGCGATGCCTGGAATTATCACAGGAACTATTATTGCTATCGCAAGGGCAATAGGTGAAAGTGCTCCATTGATAATGATTGGTATGGTTGCATTTATTTTAGTAGCACCAGGTAGTCCTTTGGATCCTGCAACTACATTGCCCGTACAGATATTCCTATGGGCTGACTCACCAGAACGAGGCTTTGCTGAAAAGACCAGTGCCGCAATCCTAGTTCTACTTATTGCCCTAGTGGCATTAAACTTATTGGCAATCTGGTTACGAAAGAGGTTTGAAATAAAATGGTAAGAGATACACTTGAACTAGACTCTAGTGCAAAAATAAATGTACGAGGTTTAAACATTTGGTATGATGACCATCATGCTATTATTGACGCAGACTTACAAATACGTAAGAACAATGTAACTGCTCTTATTGGTCCTAGTGGCTGTGGTAAGAGTACATTCCTAAGAGCATTGAATCGTATGAATGACTTTATTGATGATTGTGTTACAAAAGGATCAGTAGACATTGATGGTACAGACATTTATCGTACACAATACACAAACGTAAACAACCTACGAAAATCAGTTGGTATGGTATTTCAAAAGCCTAATCCATTTCCTAAAAGCATTTATGAAAACATTGCTTATGGTCCTAGACTGCATAGAATGGCAGAAACAAAAGAACAACTAGATACAATCGTAGAACAAAGCCTAACAAAAGCAAACCTTTGGAAGGAAGTCAAAGACAGACTTTATGACAATGCGTTTGGTCTAAGTGGAGGTCAACAACAAAGACTATGCTTTGCTCGTAGTATTGCAGTTGATCCTCAGATACTATTGTTGGACGAACCTTGCTCAGCACTAGATCCTATCTCTACACACGCAATTGAAGAACTTATACTAGAACTGAAAAAGAACTATACGATTGTTATTGTTACTCACAACATGCATCAAGCAAAACGTATTTCAGATACAACTGCATACTTTCATCTAGGTGAGATTATAGAAAAGGGTGCTACAAAGAAAATATTTGATAATCCTAACCATAGAAAAACGAGGGCCTACGTAAGTGGAGACTTTGGATAAACTTAAATACAAAAGCATTTTTATAAGCGATGTACATCTAGGCACACGTGGGTGTCAAGCAGATGCCCTTTGTGAGTTTTTAAAGAATAACTCCTGCGAGAATCTATTTCTTGTAGGTGATATATTTGACGGTTGGCGTTTAAGAAAACGCTGGTACTTCCCACAGAGTCATGCGAATGTTGTTCGCAGAATTTTAACAGCCGCCAAACGTGGAACTAAAGTTTATTACATACTTGGTAACCATGATGAAGGCCTAAGACCTTTTCTAAAATATGGCATTGACATAGGTAGAGTAAGAATACTGAACCGTTATAACTATACAGGTGTAGATGGTAAAAAGTATCTTGTGGTACATGGAGATCAGTTTGACGTACTAATGCGTAAAGATAAAAAATGGATCATGCACATAGGTGATAACCTATATGATTTTATGATTGCATTCAATACCTATTTTAACAAAGTTAGAAAGTTATTTGGTTTGAGATATTGGAGTCTCTCAAAATGGTTGAAAGCCAATGCTAAACAGGCTGTGAAGTTTATAAATCGTTACGAAGAATACCTATCAGAGTATTGTGAAAATAAAGGCTATGATGGTATTATCTGTGGACATATTCATAACGCAGAAATAAGAAAGATTAGGAACATTGTATACATGAACGATGGGGACTGGGTAGAGAGTGCTACTGCCTTGCTAGAACATCACGACGGTAAATGGGAACTTTATTTTAATGACAAAAAAGATACTGATAATCACGGACAATCTAGTTGATCAAATCAATGGCGTTGTTACGACCTACAAAAATATTGAACCGTATGCGGCTCGTGATGGTTACACTATTGATTATATTAACCCCGGGCGGTACCGCTATGTTGATTGCCCTAGGTATAACGAAGTCAAACTTGCCTATCCCAAAGACCTGGATAAAACGATACAGGAAATACATCCGGATCATATCCATATCGCCACGGAGGGTCTTATTGGTTTGTTTGCTAGAAGGTATCTTACAATACACGGGATTAATTACAATACTGCTTATCATACTAAATTTCCTGAAGCCATAAAGAAACTTTTTGGTGTACCAGAAACGTTTACCTGGCCTATGATACGTTGGTTTCATTCTAATTCAAATGCTGTGTTGACAACCACAAAGTCAATGGTAGAAGAACTAAAAAGCCACGGGTTTGGCGACAATGTTGTGCCTTGGACCAGAGGAGTTGACAGAGAAATATTTAAACCTGCTGAAAGAAAAGTCAACGAAAAATTAGTGTTGCTCAATGTAGGAAGGGTCAGTAAAGAAAAGAATCTAGAAAAATTTTATGAAATTGATATTCCTAACTGCCAAAAGATACAGGTAGGAGATGGGCCTATGTTAGGAAAGTATATCAAACGATACCCTGATGTTAATTTTGTAGGAGCCAAACGTGGTGCTGAACTTGCTCACTATTATCAACAGGCAGATGTATTTGTATTTCCAAGTCGTTGGGACACGTTTGGTTTGGTAATGATAGAAGCAATGGCTTGTGGTACACCTGTAGCGGCTTTTCCAGTACAAGGTCCATTGGACGTAATAGCAGAAGGAGTAACAGGTTGTATGAACAGTGATCTATCAAAAGCAATTGAATCTGCTAAACATTTGGATAGAGAAAATGTGTTTGTGAGTAGCTATACCTGGAGTTGGGAAAGTGCCTGGAAAATATTTAAAGACAATTTGGTTCCCGCGAAACCATTATGAGGTTGACAACGTAATAAATTTGTTATATACTTGTATATAATTCACAACCTTACTACATTTGAAAGGATATTACTTGAAGATGAAGATAATCACAGGAAATGCTAATCCTAAATTAGCACAGGAAATCGCAGAGCATTGTTTTGCGACTCTTGTTCCCGCGAAGATTTCTACGTTTGCCGACGGAGAATCAAGCGTCGAGTTTTTAGAAAACATCAGAGGCGAAGATGTTTTTATTGTACAAAGTACCTGTAGTCCAGTTAACGATAGTGTAATGGAACTAATGATAATGATTGATGCGGCACGTCGATCAAGTGCTGATAGGATTACAGCAGTCATTCCTTATTTTGGTTATGCAAGACAGGATCGTAAGAGTGCATCACGCACTCCAATTACTGCTAAACTTGTTTCTAATTTAATAACCAAATCTGGGGCAGATAGAATACTTACAATGGATTTACATGCAGGACAGATACAAGGTTTCTTTGACATCCCAGTGGATGATTTAACAAGCCGTGTAGTATTTGCAAAAGACATTAAAAAAGCAATTGGTATCATAGATGATCCAGACATAGAACAAGCAAGTACAGTTTTTGTTTCTCCAGACGCAGGTGGAGTTGTTCGTGCTAGAAAGTTTGCTGACATGTTCAATGGGGATATTGCTATTGTAGATAAACGTAGACCTGAAGCAGGCACATCAGAAGTTATGAATCTAATTGGAGAAGTAAAAGGCAAACATGCTATCCTAGTTGATGACATAATAGACTCAGGCGGAACATTATGTAATGCGGCAAAAGCAATTATGGACGCAGGTGCATTAAGTGTTAGAGCTTATATCACACATGGAGTATTAAGTAACGAAGCATGTCAAAAGGTTGAGAAGAGTGTCCTTGATGAATTAGTGGTTACAGATAGTATACCTAATCGTTGTCCTAAGAATTGTAAAAAGACACGACAGGTTAGTGTCGCGCCTTTGTTTGGTGAAGCTATTCGTAGAGTAACTAACGAAGAGTCAGTGTCTAGTTTATTTGTTTAAGACTTCCAATTATCAATGTGTTTGATATAGTCTGAGATGTTATGATCTGAGAAGTTATCAATTCTTTTCTTCTTGATTCCCATCCACATTCCACGCATACGATCCTTGAATAGTTGCCAGCCTGAAGGATTTCTAACATTGCCATATGCATTGATGTAATGTTTTTCTCCGTGATGTACATAGCCCATTATCCATAAAGGTACGGCTGTTACTATATCATTGTTGTTTACCCATCTATGATGTGTTACACCTAAACTTTTTACATACTTTCTCCAACCAACTCTAGGTGAACCATATGTATGAAGTTCAACAGGATCATTTAGTTCTACATCATATAAACATCTACTTGCCATTATAGTTGCCATTGCGGCTCCTAAACTATGTCCACAAAACCATAAATGCTTTTTAAGATTAACTTTTCTATTGATATCTTCGCACACCATTGGCCATAGATCATCTACTTCTTGTTTGAATCCTAGATGTACCTTTCCAACTGTTTCTGCCATTACAGGAACAGCTCTTAGGTCAGCTCTAATATCATTGAATTCGTTTGGCTGTGTTCCTCTACAAGCAATAACAATGTCCGTTTTATTCATAAAACGATATGCTTGAGCACCATCTTTGTCATAGAATTCTGTTGTTGTGAATCCTAACTTTTTTGCTTGACTTGTTGCTTTCTTAGTGTTATTATAAGCAATACTAGACAACTTCGCAAACAAAAGAGTTCTATCTTTGAAACTTAACTTTATAATATCCATATTGTACCCTCTCCGTTAATACAATATTTATTGCTTTGCATGACTAAATACGTTATAAGGATGTAACATAATGAAAAAAGCTACTAGATCTATACTCGAAGAACTGAATAATCTTAATTTCAATAGAAATAAAGAACATCTTATCGAAACTACAGGGGTAAACCTTGTTGAGAGTACAATTAATCTATTTGAACAAATGTCGGAACACTACTCACAAGAAGAAGCTCTAGAGCTTGAACGTAGATTCATTAACAGTATTAAGAGTGCAGACACTCGTAAATTCAAACGTGGAATAGCAAAAATAAATGAGAGCAAAAAGAATGATTCTTAAAGAAGGTGGAAACATATTCAAAGACGAACAGGGTACACCTGTTACACAACGCATTGCTAGAAACGATGTCGATCCAACACTGGCATGGTTAGAAAAGATTACAGGATTAAATCATACTGATATGAAACTTGGGTCAACAGGTATCAAAGATACATCAGGCGACTTAGATGTTGCTATTGACGCCAGCAAGGTAGACAAGCAAGAGTTATTTGATAAACTTAATGCATGGAAAATGAAAAATCATCCAGACGATACTACTAGGCAATGGGTGGCCAAGTCAGGTATTAGTGTGCATTTTAAAACACCTATCAACGGAAACCCTAACAATGGATACGTACAAACAGATTTAATGTTTGGTAATCCAGAAGCAATGAAGTTTGCATTCAAAGGCACAGGTGACGGCACAGTATACAAAGGTGCTCACAGAGCAATTATGATTGCTAGTATGGCAAAGGCAAGAGGATTTAAATGGTCTCCAGGTAAAGGATTACTTGATAGAGAAACAAACGATCTTGTTGCAAGTGCACCAGATGAAGTTGCAGTAGCATTAATGGGACAAGGTTCTACTCGTGCTGATATGGATAGTGTTGAAACAATAGTTAAGAAAATTAAGAACAGTCCAGACTACGAAGCACTAACAGCAGATGCGTTTGCAAACTTCGAGAAGCAAGGATTACCTTTGCCAGAGTCACGTGGTATGATAACAGGTATGATCCAAGCTAAACAAAGAGTTGACGAAAAGAATATTATAGGTAAAACATTTGACAAAGCTAAAGCACTTGGTAAAACTGCTGTAGCAGGAGCCAAAGCAGGTTACGACATAAGTTCTCAAGGAACAGGTAAGCCGTTAGATACTTACAAGAAAGCTGGAGGCGGACAAACTACAATAGGCCAAGCAGGTAATCTTGCTAAAACAATTGGTAATAAGATTGGCGGCAACAATGTAATATTGAAAAAGGATGGCTTTGAACCTCTAAAGATTGCGGTTAACCAAACACAAAAGATTGCTAAATTAAAATCGCAGGGTTGGGCAGTATTTGATCCTGATAGAATTATCCAAATGGTTGATCCAACTAAACAAAAGATCTTAGATGTTAGGGCTGGTGACTATGAGGAATATGCTAAGGATGGTTGGACTGTTTACAAGCAAACTAAAAAAGAATCTGTTAACGAAGCGGCAAGAATTGATCATGCTGAAGACTTAGTTTACCTACAAGGTTCGCAAGGAGCAATGAGAGCGTTACAGAGTTTACGCAACATGTCACAAGGCGGACAAGGAAACGTTACACTTAAATGGGACGGATCTCCTGCAATCATTTTTGGCCGTAATGAAGATGGAGAGTTTGTACTCACAGACAAAGGAGGCTTTGTCGCAAAAGGATATGATGGAAAAGCAACGTCTGGAGAAGATTTACAAAGCATGCTTATGGCACGACCCGGAGCAAAGAATCCAGACAAAGTAAAAAGAGATCGTTATATACAATTTGCAAAAAACATGGGACAAGCATATAGTGTATTTGAAAAGGCTGTACCAGAAAGTTATAGAGGATACTTTAAAGGTGACTTACTATATTACACAACACCTCAAGTAATAGAAAAGAATTTTGTATTCAAACCAAACATTGTAGAATATGCTGTAGATGTTGCAAGTGATCTAGGTAAAAAGATTGCTAAGTCAACTGCTGGTGTAGTTGTACACAGAATGGTAGATCCAGATGGTAGTGAAAGTCCACTTAAAGACTTAGATATATTTCAAGGCAACAACTTATTAGTTGTACCTCCTGTAACTATTGAACAGCCTGCACAAGTTCCTAACGAAGAACTTGATAGGCTTGAACAGATCATTAAGAAAGATAGTGCAGACATTGATAGTTTATTAGATGGTAACAAATTACGTCAGATGCAGATGACAGACTTTCCTAAAATTATTTACAAGTATATGAATAGTAAAGTTGATACTGGACTTGATAACCTAGGACGTGACTTTACTAAATGGCTAGTAGCACAAAAAGGAATAAGCCAAAAGAAGCAACAAAAGATTATTGAATATATCAAACAGAACATGAATGCTTGGACATCGTTATTTGAAGTTATTACAGGTATAATGAAAGCAAAAGATAGTATTATTGCTGACTTAGATAAAAATCCAAATGCGGTTAAAGCTAAGACAGATGGTAAAGAAGGCGGCGAAGGGTATGTGTTAGCTCATCCTGAAGGCGATATTAAATTAGTTAACAGAGCAGGATTTACTGCCGCTAATAGAGCAGTAGAGAGATAGGAGAAAAACTATGAAAATAAAAGACCTAGACGAACAAGTAAGTTTAGAAGCAGAGCCGGATTTTGGTAAGTTCAGTCAAGATGACCTTATGAGATCTATCACAAAGAAAAAAGATAAGGCAGACGACGATGAAGCTGATTATGATACCAAAGCAACACAGGCAATGAGTGCAAGATTATTGAATGCTACAGATTATGCTGATGGTGACACAATTGAAACTGATGACGGCAAATCATTTAAAGTTAGTCAAGGCCGAGCTCAAACAATTAGAGGTGTACTTACCAATGATGACATTAAACACACTGACAGAGATAGACTTGATAAGATGTTGAAAAAAGATGGTGATACATTTCAAAAAGTTATGGAGCCTAAGAATCGAAATGATTTAAAAAACTTATTGATCCAGATGATGGGCAACATTAATACACCAGACAAAAGTATTTACTAATGGATTTTATCAAAGAACTTCACGAAGCTCGACTGACTAGACAAGGCGGTGCATTAAAGTCGCTGACCTATACAGACTGTTGCGAGAGAGCATATCTAACTATGCTTATACTAGAAGTTCTTAGGAAGTATCCAAACACTGCGGCATATGCACACGGGTATGCCAAGAAGACATCAGGACATGATAACTATAATCATTTTAGAATGTCAGGCACTGACTTGTACAACTTCATCTACTTTATTGTAGGTGACAAAGAAGCACTAGATAAATTAAAAGATCCAGGTGCGGCAACTCTAATGCGTTCACGCACACAGTTTCCGTTGATGGCTTTTAATAGATATGTTTCTAAACTGAAACTAGGCGGCGCAGGTTTACCACAACAGGACCAACAAACTTTTATTAATATTGAGTCTGCACTAAAAATTACTAACTCTGATTACAAAGCAATTAGACGTAACGTTTTTAGTTTTCAATCCCTATCCTCAAATAGTAAAAAACAATTGATCACAAGGTTATTACTTGCCGCTCGTGCTAAATTAAGAAACAGTGACATCATACAATACTTAGAAGAACTTTCAGCTGAAAGAGATCTTGAAGTATACAAAATAAACGATCCGGAACCAACAGTAAGCATTCCAGACATTGCTGTAACAAGTCAAGACATGGCAGGTTACTTACGACTAGTAGGATCTAAGAATTTAATGCTAACAAAAAAGTTTTTAGAACTTGCTAAAGATGGTAAGAGTGTACCTGCAAATATATTACAAGCATACATTCCTGCTATTATTATACTAGATAATATAGCAAAAGCTGGTGCAGGCTATGTACAAGCCCTAAGAGCTCTAGAAAATCGAGCTAAAAATAGCCGAAAGTAACCCTTTTTTTCACTTATAGGTAAATACTTATAACAACTTCGCAGAGTAGCGAAATTGGTCATTAGAGAAAATAGGAGAATAAAATGGCAGGACAAACAAAAGTTAATCAGGACGGACGCGATCATGGCGTTCAATACAACACAGCAGATCTAATCGGTGTTGAAATCGATGCAATCGTATCATTAGCCGCTAAAGACGGCGTTGACGGAGCATTGGCTCAAATCGTTGCTGAATTTTCACCAGTAATGTACAAGTCAACAGGTACAGCAGGTAAGATTTTTGCAATCGTACACGGACATGGACAATCAGCGGCTTCAATGCAAGTTCGCTTACAGCACATGGGTACAGTAGACGGTGTTGATCTTTCAAGTGCAACAGTTACAGCACGTGACTTAGACGGATTTGTAGCAACTTAATAGTTGTTATAAGTTTAACATTAAAAGGGTGTCGTTTTTGCGGCACCCTTTTTTTATGACCGATAAGTAGTTATATGAAAGTATATTCACTTATTGACATCAGCGAAACAAAGCAACGCAGAAACAACAGTACAGATAGAACTGCTATTGGCCAACAGGCAAACTGGATGACTTTTGTACAAACTATGATGCTTAGAACTAATATATTCTGTGAAGCACCTGTGGCTACAGACTATACTGCCGCTGAGTTTAAGAAGTTAGGATTTGGCACTGACTACACAGGCAAGCATAGAGTTTGGGAAGTAACCTGTACAACAGACGAGTATCAATACTTTCCACCCATTGAAGCCCTTGAAGAAGATTTTAATTTAGTTCCTGTTATTGGCGAACTAAATGAAACAATTCAGATAAATAATAATGTGTTTAGAACAACACCAAAGGCTAAAAACATTATATTCAAGGCAGAGTAACAACTTAATTAGGCTAACTTAGAGTTTACTAATACCCTTTGAGCAAGGGACGAATGGAGAATATAATATGGCAAAAACTAAAGCCACTAGTTTAGAACGTGAAAACCTAGAAGCACATGTTGATATGTGCGAACAAAGATATATCAATCTTGAAACACGTTTAGATAAAATTGAAGCTAAAGTTGAGCATATCCATGCAGATATCACACACGGTAACAAGTCACTAACTAAAGTAATTATTGGTGCAACAGGCACTATCGTTGCAGGACTACTGAGTACTATCGTAGTTCTTCTTATTAACTTTTCATAATTAAATTATATAAATACTGTTATGTTAATAACAGAGATCGTATCTTCTGACCTAAGCGAAAAGCAAATATGGGGAAGAACAGGCAAAAAAGTAGTTAGAAAATATCGTTGTGCCAGTGGCATACGAAGAGGACGAATTGTGTCTAAAATAGCTCAATGTTTTGCCGCTCCAAATATTAAAGCAAAACTTCAAATGAAGCGTACACGAGCTAGACTAGGAGCTCGTATGATGCGTAAAGCAAAACGTACCAAACGTACAAATCCAGCATCAGTAGCATTAAAAAGATTGAATAGGCGAGCTAGATGATTGTAGCAGATATTATTACAGAAGCCGCAGTAACAACCTACGGTAGAAGCAAAGGCAAAGTAACACGCAAGTATCGTTGCACAAGTGGCACACGTAAAGGACGTATTGTTGCTAAAGCCGCAACTTGTAACGCTCCTACTAATATCAAATCAAAACTTACAATGAAAAAGACTAGAGCTAGAAAGTCTCCAATAATTGGTATTAAGACTAAGTTCCAAAAGCGTATGGGTGCTCAGTCAAAACGTATTGCAAGACTAAACAAAACTAGGATGAAACCGACAAGACGTTCAACAGCAAAACGTAGGAGAATGAAATGAGGTTCAACGAAATAAATGATACAAGAACAGATGAAGCCCTTGGCGATGTCATTAGAGGCGGAGTTGTAGCTGGTAAAAAAGCAATTCAATCAGCCGGAAATAAACTTGCTCCTATGGCACAAAAAGCAGGCACAGCAATAAAAAATACTGCAACTAAAATGGGTACGGCGGCACAACAGCGAATGTCTCAAATGGGTACTACACCTGCAAGTGGATCAAGAGAAGTAGGTCCTGGAAATGTACAACAAGGAGCACCGACACAGCAACAAGCTGGATCAGGTCCAGGAATGCCAGATGCTAACGATACATCACCTGAAGCAATGAAAGTAAAACAACAACAAAAGAAACAACTACAAGCACAACTAAAAAAAATTACTACTGACTATAAGCAACAGTCAGCACAGTTAAAAACACAGATTGCAAGCATCAAATGAAGATAAACGAACTTATACAAGAGTTTACTATTCAATGCACAAACGAAGAACGGGCAACATTGAAAAAGTGCAATCATGTTAGATCATTAGACAGTTATTCAGAAAGAGACAGATTCGTAATTGAGGGTCTGATACGCAAAGCATTAGTAAGTAAACTAATACAAGATGGAACTGTAATGGTCGTAGCAAATGAGTTTTGACAAAGAATTAGCCAAAGAACTAGAAGAAATTGTGGTATATGGGCTTTCCCAAGTGCCTATTCCCTATGAAAAAGGTAATAGTATACGTGTAAAGAACATAGTTATACGAAAACATAAGAATGGTTATCGTATTTTTGACATAAGTACTAATAAGCATGTAGTTACTACATTTACTAAAACTGCGGCACTTGCTATAGCAAAAATAGTAGGAGAAAGCGGCAATAGTAATGATATTAGAGATATAATAGCATTAGATAACAAGGTTTGTAAGAACTATATGGATGCACTATTTGCAAAACGAGCTATTGAAGTTAGCAAAGATATACAAAGGACTGAAGCATCAGAGGTGAAATTTGACATTGCAACTGACAGAGCATGGAGCTCACTTGCACAGATAGAAAGTTATATCTTTGATAAATAAATACATAATGACAAAGGAACAATACTATGCTTATTAACGAATTTTCAAAGCCAATAACAGTGAAATCACTAAACGAGAACTTGGCTAAAAAATATGGTAAAACAATCAATGTGGATAAATTTACCACTGAGCAATTAGAAGATGCTCGTAACAGAATTAGAACAACTTTATCACAAGTTGAAACTAACGAAAGTTTTGATGCAGTTCACACTAGCGAAACATATCAGAAGAATAAATTGTTCCTTGAACTTCTGAACACAGCAATCGCAGAGCGTGAAGCAATTGAAGAAAAACAAAGCCCAGCACAAAAAGCCGCTTTCAAAAAAATGATGGCTGGTAAAAAAGGCAAAGGCAAATCAAAAGATAAAAAAGCAGGCAAAGGTCAAAAGCCGGACTACATCGACATTGACGACGATGGTAACGAAACAGAGCCAATGAGCAAAGCGGCGAAAGATGCTAAGAACGAAGGTATGAAGATCATACAAGGCAAAAATGGTGCTCCAAATTCGGCTATGGGAGTTGTAGCTCCAAAAGGCGCACAAGCGGCTAAACCAAAAGGCGCACAAGCGGCTAAACCAAAAGGCGCACAAGCGGCTAAACCAAAAGGCGCACAAGCGGCAAAAAAATCAAAACTATCAAAAGCTGATCAGAATTTCATAAATGCATCAAACAGTATGATTGATCATGAAGGCAAACTAAAGCCTAAGTATGCTAAAACTAAAGAATCAGCAATCAAAGAAGGCGCAGAAGAACAATCTGCATTAGTAATGGCATCAAAAGATATGGTAGATAGAATTACAGGCTGGATGGAAGACACAGCAGAAATGCAAACAGAAAGCATGTTAGAATTAGGCGATAAGATCCGAGACGAAATGGGCATAGATAAATCAGAAGAATTTATTAACACAGTAAAACCAGCACTAGGATCATTGTTTACATCATTGGAAAGCACACGAGATTCCCTTACAGGTGGCGTAGCTATTTTGACAGGCGAAGGTGCACCTAGCACAATGGGCGATGAAGTACCTGCAGACGACATGGACATGGAGCCAACAGTTGATGCAGATGCAGAAGCAGAAGCCCCTGAAGGCGATGATGAGTTTGCGGCGGCAGACGCATCAGTAGGCGGAGATGAACCAGACGATCGTGGCAAGCGAGAAAGCATTGAGCTTTCAAAACGTTTAGGTTTGCTATTAGCAGATTCGAAAAAAAAAGACTGAACTCATTATCTGAAACCGTTTCAGATAAGCTATCACAAATAATTCATTTAAAAGCACAACAAGGCGCAACCAGAATCGGTTGGGACGAATTAAATAAATTTCTATCAAACGCAGGCAAAGAACACTACGACAGAGAGAGCTTCGTCGTTGCATACAACAGCGATCAGCGTTTACAAAATTTAGTTAATAGTTTTGATGAAGCTGGCTTAGTATTAGCTGGCGGCGAAGAACCTCAATCAGAGCCAGAAGACAAAACAGTAGACAACATGGCAAAGTCTGCTACAAAAAACGCACTAAAATAAATCAAATAAGAACTTGACTTCCTAGTACTTTTGTTATATAATACATAGTATAGGAGTTAAATAATGAGTCTTTTAAAGAAAGTCAACGATGTTGAATTGTATCTAGTACAAAATCAACATTGGATAATGAGTGCAGTTTATCCACACTATCAAGATATGGAAAGTTTATTTGACTTTACATCAGCTGATATCTCTAGTGGTACTTGCACAGTCAACGGCATACAGAAACCTTTGGTAGATGATGAATGGACAAAGCAACGAGCTGATTATAAAACTTGGTTGCTTGATTGTTTTAAACAAGTTGACCTACCTATTACACAAATTACAGAACGTACAGAAGGTACAGAATCAAAAGCATGGACTATTAATTATTTTCCAGGTGGCTGGCAAGCAGGTCACTTTCATTCAATAGATAGAATGGCGCAACAGAATAAACGTTTTGCATCTAGTGTTATGTTGTTTGATCATATTACTCCTACAAAACAAAATCAATTTAATGGTTGTATGTATGCAGTCATGCAAAATCAATATGGCTATACATATGATCACAAGTTTCATCCTACTCCAGGTAGAGTAGTTGTTATGGACGATAGAGTTTGGCATGGTGCATACCCAACCGAAGACAATAGACGCTGTCTAGTTTGGGACTTTGACATTTCATGAAAATTAGATTCTATCAAAAATTAGACAAAGGCAGATGGTTAGGTTTTATGATAGCCATACTAGCCGCTTATATATTATCAGACGCCAACACAGATACACAAGCAATAGGTTGGGGAGTAGCATGCGTTAGTTGTTTAATGTGGATTTACTTTGCAGTAAAAGACAAAGACATTCCACGAGCATGCATGGAACTTATGTATATGTTACTTGCTATGCGAGCAGTTTACAATTGGATAGTTGGATGAAAATAGGAGTTCGTGGTAGTAAGTTAGCCTTGGCCTACGCCCAAAAGGCAATAGACGCAATAGGTGAAGGCGAAATAGAAATTATTAAAACAGACGGAGACTTGTTTCCTGATACTCCAATACATGAGATAGGTGGTAAAGGTGTATTCTGCAATGCTATTGAATATGCACTAGCACAAGGAGTTATTGATGTTGCAGTACACAGTCTTAAAGATATGCCAGGCGATGTAGAACATCCTGACTTACATATATGTGCAGTATTAGAACGTGCTAGACCTTATGATGTTCTTATAGGTAACGTAGCTGACAACTTTGTTATTGGCACAAGCAGTCCAAGACGCAAAGCACAATTAGAACAACTGTATGCTAATCATCATGTACAAATAAAACCTATTAGAGGTAACATAGATACAAGACTTGCAAAATTAGATGCAGGCGAATATGATGCTATAGTTCTTGCTGAAGCTGGACTAGATGCATTACAAATTAAAAGAGATTACACTAGGTTACCTATTGTCCCAGCAGTCGGACAAGGTATTATTGCATTACAAACACGAAAAGATGATGTAGAAACAAATGCTATTGTAAGCAAGGCAAATCATAAATTAACATACGAACAGGCACAATTAGAAAGAGCATTATTAAAAGGAATAGCAGGAGATTGTCATACAAGAGTTGCAGGTCATGCAACTGGAGATAATCCAATAAGGCTAGAAGCAGTATACTATACGGAGAACTAATGAGTTTAATTACAGAGAAGTACGACTACAAAGAAATCAAGCGTAAACAAGTAGATGGCAAGCGTTTATACGCATGCCCAGATGGAAATGCAGTCGCAAGTGTTACCACGATCCTTGATAAAACAAAAGATAAGAGCCATTTAATTGCTTGGCGAAAGCGAGTAGGTGAACAAAAAGCACAAGAAATTGTAACAGAAGCGGCCAGTGTAGGTACACGTATGCACAAGTATCTTGAAGATTATATTGAGTTTGGCAAATGGCCTACACCAGGATCAAACCCTTATGCACAGCAAGCTCACAAGATGGCCGAACAAGTTAAAGAAAATGCTATGACTGATGTTGATGAGATATGGGGATCAGAGATTAATCTATATCATCCTAAGATATATGCAGGTACAACTGACTTAATTGGACAGTACAAAGGACAGCCTGCTATTATGGACTTTAAACAAACAAACAAGCCTAAGAAAGCAGAATGGGTTGAGGACTACTATTTACAGCTCACAGCCTACGCTCTCGCTCACAACGAAGTATTTGGCACCAATATACGCGAAGGACATGTGTTTATGTGTTCAAGAGACTTACAATATCAACAGTTTGACTTGTGGCCAAGCGATTTTGATGCTTGGGAACAAAAATGGTGGGATAGAGTGTATCAGTATTACGACAAACATGGATAAATATATAAAATAAGGAGCATATAATGGCAGTCGTACAAATTTCAAGAATCCAAGTTAGACGTGGTAAGGGCACAAATGGTATTCCACAATTAGCTGGAGGCGAATTTGGTTGGGCAGTAGACAATCGTGCATTATATATTGGTAACGGCAGTGTTGCAGAAGGTTCACCAGCAGTAGGCAACACAAAGATTATCACAGAGCATGATGATTTGTTTACTCTAGCAAATACATATACATATTTAAATGGTGTTAGTGTACAAACAGGTTCTAGTGCAACTGCTCCTATCAAAAGAACATTACAACAAAGACTAGACGAAATAGTAAACATCAAATCTTTTGGTGTTACTGGTGACGGAGCAACAGATGAAACTGTAGCAATACAAAGAGCTATTGATCAACTGTATATTAACAGTTCAACTAAAGGAACAGAGCAAAGTCGAGTAAGATTATATGTTCCTGCAGGGCGTTACAAAGTATCAGCTACAATTTATATTCCACCTTATTGTACAATCTATGGAGACGGCGTAGACAAAACTAAATTTAACATGTCTGGTAATGATACAGTATTCCAAACAGTAAATAGTTCAAGTACCCCTGGTAACTATGCAAACGATAGTACTAGTACAACATTAAATCAAGCAAGTAACATTCATCTTGAAGGATTTACTATTACAACTGTAGCAACTGCACAACCTGCAATTAAATTACAAAGTTGTAAGATGAGTAACTTTAAAGAAATAAAAATTACAGGTCCTTGGACTACAGGAACAACAATTAATACAGCCAACGCAGGTATAGAATTAGAATCATTAAGCTCACTTGTAGGAACACAAAATAACAAGTTCGATCATATTCACTTTACAGGATTAAGTGTTGGTATTGCTAGTGATGATGATATTTATGGCAATCATTGGCATTGCAGTCATTTTTCAAACTTAGGACATGGTGTAATGTTTGGAGAAGGCACAGCCTTAGGTGCACAAGGACAAACAACTGCTCCTTGTAAAAATTCTATAACTCATTCACAGTTTTCTAATATTGACAAAGAAGCTATTGTTATTACACAAGGTACAAACAACACAAGCTCACACAACAACTTTGAAGGTGTGGGTAATGTTGGAGGTAACGAAGGTAATGCACAGTACAGCGTAATTGATTTTAACAAGCCAGGAAACTCTAGTGTGGAAGATTACTTTGCTAGAACAGCTGACTTAGGTTATAATCAAACATATATTTCAACATACAAATATGTATCTGAAATTAAAGGCAAAGTAAATGCTACACTTGGCGGCCTTAATAGTCTAGAAGTTCAAGAGGCATCCTCGCCTACTTACTTCTTTAGACTACCAGGTGACTACAGTCGAACTTACGACATTGAATACCAATATTCGAGTAATGTTGTTAATGCAAGAAGGACAGGAACTATGTCTTTTATGCTTGATGTTGCAACCAATGCGTTAAGTTTTGTAGACGACCATACATATCAGGGTGATAGCAACTACGAAACCGCGTTGTCCTTTACTGCCGCTACAATGAATGCAGATGGACAATTAGGGGTTGACACAATAGTGGTTTCTATGTTAAACTCTACTACAAATGATCAAGGTGAGTTCAACTACAAAATCAAAGTTCGAAGTTAATGCATGAATTAAAATTTGAAGACAAAGTACGAGTCTGGAAAGAATTACGGGAAGACCTAGAGTCAGCCTATGAGCCTTTTCGGGTACTAAATGATTTTATTAAAAGGCTACCAAGAAGTACTCGCAAACAGAATCCATGGGATCCTGAGAGTGTGACACTTCCGTGGCACTTGATCGAGAACAAGTCATTTACTGAGTATGAAATTGCACTATTATGCGCCTATACGTTACAGTTAACAGATCGTTTTAGTGACGCAAAAGTGGAGATACATATCAGTAAGGACATAAAAGAAGATGTAAACATGTACCTAGTGTATTTGGACGGAAGTATTGTTTTAGGATATAACGACGAAGTATCAACAAGCAACTCAGTACCGCAAAGCATTGTATCACAAAAGGTGATCCAACTGCCTCCGTTACACTAAATATTTTTTAATCAAAGGAAGTGAAGTAAGATGAAAGCAAACTTAAATATTTTAAAACGCAACGGAGAAACAATGCCGTTGGACATCCAAAAAATCCACAAAGTAGTAAATTTTGCATGTGAAGGACTGGCAGGAGTAAGCAGTAGTTTAATCCAAATGAATGCAGGTATCCAATTTGCAGATAATATGACAACGCAGTCGATACAAGACTTATTAGTTAGATCAGCTAATGATCTAATCTCGTTGGAAAATCCAAATTATCAATATGCGGCGGCACGTTTATTACTTTACGGTGTGTACAAAGATGTTTATGGCGGCTTTGAAAAAATTAAGTTAAAAGAAATGATTAAGAAAAATATTGATCGTGGTGTATATGATAGAGCTATACTAGACAGCTACACTGACGATGAGTTTGCAAAACTAGATTCATACATCCATCACAAGCGTGATGAGAACTTTACCTACGCAGGTCTGCGTCAGGTAGTGGACAAATATCTTGTCCAAGATAGATCAAGCGGAGAGTTGTTTGAAACTCCACAACACATGTACATGATGATTGCGGCAACACTATTTGCTAACTATCCTAAAGAAGATAGGTTACATTATGTAAGGAGATACTATGACTCGACCTCACTTTTTAAAATCAATATCCCAACGCCGGTCATGGCCGGAGTGCGTACTCCAGTTAGGCAGTTTGCCTCTTGTGTGCTTGTTGACAGTGACGACACGCTCGATTCGATCTTTGCGTCGGACATGTCCATCGGTAGATACACAGCTCAAAGAGCTGGTATCGGTATTAACGCAGGACGTATCAGAGGAGTCAACTCAAAAATCAGAGGAGGAGAAGTTGCACACACAGGTGTAGTTCCGTTCCTTAAGAAGTTTGAGGCAACTGTACGTTGTTGTACACAAAATGGTGTACGTGGTGGAAGTGCTACAACTCATTTTCCTTTTTGGCATCAAGAGATTGAAGACATCCTTGTACTTAAAAACAACAAAGGTACTGAAGACAATCGTGTACGTAAATTAGATTATTCAATTCAGCTTAATAAAACTATGTATGAAAGATTATTAACCAGCGGCAATATTACTCTTTTCTCGCCACACGATGTGCCAGGATTATACGAAGCATACTTTGGAGATGCAGAAAAATTTAAAGAACTATATGAGTCTTATGAACGTAAAACAAGCATTAAGAAAAAAGTTATTCCAGCAATGGAATTGTTTTCAGCACTAATTAAAGAACGTGCAGAAACAGGACGTATCTATATTATGAATGTTGATCACTGTAATACACACAGTTCTTTCAAAGACAAAGTATACATGAGTAATTTGTGTCAAGAGATTACATTACCTACTAAGCCACTTAATCACATTGATGACGAAGATGGAGAAATTGCATTGTGTATCCTTAGTGCAATTAACGTAGGTGTTATCAAAGACTTAGACGACTTAGAAGAACTATGTGAACTAGCAGTAAGAGCATTAGAAGAAATTATTGATTATCAGAAATATCCTATTAAGGCGGCTGAAAAGTCAACTAAAGCAAGACGTTCATTAGGTATAGGATATATTGGCCTTGCACACTATCTTGCAAAGCATCAGTTAGCATACAATCACAAAAGAGCTTGGAAAAAAGTACATGAGCTAACAGAAGCGTTCCAATACTATTTGTTAAAAGCAAGTAACACACTTGCACAAGAACGTGGTGCATGTGATTACTTTGGACAAACTAAATATAGTGACGGTATACTACCAATCGATACTTACAAAAAAGAAGTCGATGAGCTAGGAGACTTTAAGTTAAAATATGATTGGGATTCTTTACGAGCATCTATCAAGGAACACGGATTACGGCACTCAACATTGTCCGCACAAATGCCATCAGAGAGCAGTTCCGTTGTGTCGAACGCAACAAACGGAATTGAACCACCTAGAGGATACTTGTCCGTTAAGAAGTCAAAGAAAGGGCCTCTTAAGCAGGTTGTTCCGCAGTATACTACACTAAAGCAACACTACACACTACTATGGGATATGCCAAGTAACGAAGGTTACATTAATATTGTAGCAGTAATGCAAAAGTTTTTCGATCAAGCTATTAGTGGTAACTGGAGTTATAACCCTACACACTTTGATAATAATGAAGTGCCAATGAGTGTTATGATAGGTGATTTGTTAAACACGTATAAGTATGGATGGAAAACTTCATACTACCAAAACACTTATGATTATAAAACAGACGGTGAAATAGCATTTGAAGATGCAAAACAAGAACCACTGGCTAGAGAAGAATTTTCAGGGTCGGACGAAGAGTATGAAGAACATTGTGAGGCATGTGCAATTTAAAGGTTGACATGCTGATACAATGATGTTATTATAGTAGAGTTATGAGATAAAGGAAAAGAGATGGCAAAAACAGTATTTAATCAAGAGAAGGTAGACTTTACCAAGAGCACAATGTTCTTTGGACCTGATCAAAACACACAGCGTTATGATGTGTTTAAGTTCCCAGAGTTTGACAAATTGAATCAAACTATGCTAGGATATTTTTGGAGACCAGAGGAAGTCAGTTTGCAAAAAGATAGAGCAGACTTTGCTAACTTTAGACCAGAACAAAAACATATCTTTACTAGTAACCTAAAGTATCAAACACTACTTGATAGTGTACAAGGACGTGGTCCTAGTTTGGCTTTCTTGCCACACGTATCACTTCCTGAATTAGAAGGTTGTATTGTTACTTGGGACTTCTTTGAAACTATTCATAGTCGTTCATATACACATATTATGAAAAACGTGTATGCAGATCCTAGTGAAGTATTTGATACTATCTTAGATGATAAAGAAATTCTAAAACGTGCTACCGCAGTTACTAAAAACTACGATGCATTTACAGAAGCGGCGGATGCCTTTATCCATCGTAAGGAAGGCAACATGCGTGATGTTAAGAAGAAACTATTCTTAGCAATGCACAATGTTAATATCCTAGAAGGACTACGTTTTTATGTTTCCTTCGCTTGCACATTTGCCTTTGCTGAATCCAAAGTTATGGAAGGCAGTGCAAAAATTATTTCGTTAATTGCAAGAGACGAAGCAACGCACTTGAACCTATCAACTTCTATTCTTAAGAATTGGATCAAAGGACTTGACGATAAAGAGTTTGCTGATATTGCTAAAGAGTGTGAAGAAGAAGTATTAGAGATGTGGCGTACTTGCGTTGATGAAGAAAAAGCGTGGGCAGACTATTTGTTTAAGGACGGTGCTATCATTGGACTTAATGAAGAACTGTTGTATCATTATGTAGAATATATTGCTAACCGCAGACTAAAAGCATTAGGTTACAAACCAATCTATGATCGTCCACTTAATAATAACCCACTACCTTGGACACAACATTGGTTGAGTTCGTCAGGATTACAAGTGGCTCCACAAGAGACTGAAGTAGAGTCATATATCATTGGCGGTATCAAACAAGATGTAGACAAGGATTCATTGAAAGGATTTAGTCTATAATGCAAGAAGTAATAGTCTATAGTAAACCGCATTGTCCCTCTTGTGTAAAAGCAAAGGCATTGTTTGATAATTTGAATGTTGAATACAAAACATTAACACTTGGTACTGATATTCAGCCAAGCGAACTAATGGCACTCTTTGAAGAGAAAGGATTGCCAGCACCAAGAACTGCTCCACAAGTTTTTATAGGTGATCAACATATAGGAGGCTACGAACAGCTAGTTTCTTATATTGAGACAACCGGATGGAATGGAACAGGCGAAAGTTTAGGATAAAATATGTTATTAGAAAACACATATAAAGACGGCGATACAATTAGTTTTAAAACTGTAGCAGGTGAAGAAGTAATTGCACGCCTAGTTAAAAAAGAAACAGATTCAATGAAAGTTAAGAAGCCAATGGCTCTTACTATGACTAAAGAAGGAATTGGCATGGTGCCATTTACTTTTACTGTTGGACGTGATAGTGAACTAGATATTAATTTATCAACTATTGTGTTTATTGCTAAGACCGAAAAAGGAATGGCAGACCAGTACATTGAATCAACAACCGGCATAAAGATTAATTAACAAAGGAGATAAAGATGTCAACAATACATGAACAAATCGTTGCACAGTACGAATCGTACCTAGCAGAGAACGAAAAATTTGAAGGCGGTACTAAAGCGGCCGCGGCTAGAGCAAGAAAAGCTCTAGGTGAAATGGGTAAACTTGCAAAAGCAAAGCGAGCTGAAATCCAAGATAAAAAAAATAATATGTAATAAATACTACAGGGCGTAAGAGTTATTTTTACGCCCTGTACACTTAATGAAGGGCAACACATGAAGCAGGGCAAATTAAAATGGTACAATCACGTAAAGGGTTACGGATTTATATCACGTGAAGAAGGACAAGCAGACTTGTTCGTACACATTTCAGAGTTTCGCAAAGCAGGCGTAAAGAAGGTAGTTGAAGGCATGGTCATCGACTACGAACTTGACGACCACAACGGTAAACCCGTTGCAGTTGATATAGCAGTCATTCACACACCAGAACAGTAAAGGATAGTCCACAGTATGGAAGGTTTAATAATTCTATATGGACTACTTGTAAAGCACGCCATTGCTGATTTGGCAATACAATCTTTTCGAAAAACTCCAGGAGATAAAAGCGACCTTAGAAGCCTTAAGGGATATATCCATGCGGCTGATCATGCAGGACTTACTTTTGTAGTCATAGCTCTACTAACTAATAATGCTCTTATGTCAATTTCAATAGCATTGTTAGATTACGTACTTCATTTTATTATTGATTATATTAAGACAAGAATAATCAAAAGATACAAATGGACAACAGACCAAAAAGCATATTGGGTAACACAAGCAATAGACCAAATACTACATTATACTTGTTATCTTTCTTACATTCTTATCTTGACATTTATCTAAAAAGACTGTATAAATATATATGTAACGTTGAAGCAATTCAAACGCTATGCAGGACCCCGGGGCGGTACCGGGCAGGTCCACCATAAACACATTGGAGATAACATGAGTAGTTGTTGCACAAGAAAAAGAACTTGGAAAGACTTTATGTTTCTACCTATGGCAGTAGGTTTTGCAGTCTTAGGACTTGTATTCCTACTAGGTATTGAAATGGGAATAGCCTATGCACTAGGCTATGTTGATCCTAGTGTGTTTATGATGGGCCTGAAATAGGATCGACTGGTAGTTAATAGATGTTGTGGAGTTGCCCGGATGTAAGCTCGGTTAACGCGAACGAAACTTATAATTGCAAACGCAAATATAAACAACGGCGAATTTACTTTCGTGAACTTCGGTGCACTTAATGACTTCGCTGTCAATGAGGATTTTGCCTTAGCGGCATAATCGCTCGGGGTTGGCGACTTACCTAGCAACAGAAAAGTCGCACTTTAACTTTATTACATACCATTATAAATACTTCGTGCCAGAAATTGCACAAACTATCTAATGAGTAGATAACTATACTTTGTAGGCAAATACGATCTACACTTTTATATAAAAGAGGAAAATAAATGAACAAGACTTTAATAACCGCCGCTATGGTGGCGATGTTAGGGACATCTGTTATGGCAGATGACTTTGATAATACTGCTATGAAGATGACAGCAGTAACAGATAATTATTCAATTAGTGTTAAGGATAAAAAGACTGGCGCAACAGAATTTGCAATAGGCAGTGAAGTAGCATCACTAAACACAACTGTGACATGGAAACGTAACGGAGACGTAGATGATTACTCAGTAAAAGCTGGTAAGTCTATGGACCTTGGACTAACTCCATTATATGCAGGAGCTTCAGCTAAATTTAGTTTTGGCGACAGCTTTACATCAGACACACGTACAATGAATCTTTCACCGTACGTTGGTGTAGCACATGCTATGGGTAAGTTAACACCATTTGCAGAAGTAGGTTATGCATGGCAATCAACACAAAAAGATATCTTAGATATCGATCGTGATTCGTCTTACGTAGAAGTAGGTGCATCATATGCCCTATCAGAAAAAGTGAGTGCAAAAGTTGTTATTACAGAAGCACGTGATGTAGATTTTGGTAATCCGGGCGATAGAAATGCTGAAGTAGGACTTACATTTAAGTTCTAACTTTCGCTAACAATTATAAATTAAAAAGGCTCCTGAGGAGCCTTTTTTTATGACTAGATTTCAATAAATACTCGTATAACCAAGGAGGGTTATGAAGTTACATAAAACTTTTGAAGCACATGAAACACAACCAAAGAAGACGAGTATAGGTGGTAATCACAGTAGAACAAAGTTTAGTTCTATGAACAAAGGTAAGAAACGTTCTTACAAAAAGTACAAAGGACAAGGAAAATAAAATGGCAAAAGAAGCTGACGATCAAGGTAAACTAGAAGTTAGTGTTCGTATATTAGGTAACGAACTGATTGGACTTAAAATGGTAGTAGATGATTTTAAGATGAAATGGCTAGTATTAGGTGTAGTGACCATAGTAGCATTAGGTTGGGCAGGTAGCACATTTGGTCCTGCACTATTTGATATGGTCGGATCGAGTGACTAATGTGGCAACGTTTTCGCAAATGGTTAAACATAGACCATATTGTGGATCTAGCTGTCGACTTGTTCTTGATACTGTTTGATGTACTAAGTTCGCCTATTCTAATTGTAATGAGATTGTTACGTTGGATTGTAGGCAAGTTTATGTTAGATGGTTTGAAGAACAAAATAAAAAGATTAATACATTGGACAAAGGGTAAACATCCGTTGATTCAAATTTGGGTTTGGACAATGACAATATGTATAGTAGGAGTAATCCTTGTATTGATGTGGCTCTTCGGACAAGCGTTTGGAGAATTTATAATGGAAGAATGGGGACAAGACACATGATAAAAAACTTAAAAGACTTAATAGTAGTCGCACTAGTTATAGGTGTGCTAACACTTCTAGGAGTAATTATAATTGGAGATTATTATGTTGCCCTACAAGAAAACAGACCAGTTGACGAAAGCGTAATCACGCTCATGAAGATGAGCTTAACAGGAATGATCGGCATCATAGCTGGTTACATAGGGGGCAAATAAATGTACGAGTATAAATGTAAAGTATTAAGAGTAGTAGACGGAGATACAGTTGATATTGATATTGACTTAGGATTTGGTATCTGGATGCACAAAGAACGTGTGCGTATGATGGGAATTGATACTCCAGAATCAAGAACAAGAGATAAAGTGGAGAAGACCTTTGGACTGGCATCGAAAGAAAGACTTAAAGAACTACTACCAATCGGATCAATACAACATCTCAAAACAGAAATTGACAGAAGCGGAGAAGACAAAAAAGGAAAATTCGGAAGAATCCTTGGGGACTTCATCGTTGACGACAAGAGATGCACTGATATTCTTATTGAAGAGGGACATGCTGTAGCATATTTTGGTGGATCTAAAGACGAAATCGAGATGAAACACATGGCAAATAGAGAGAAATTACTACGTGAAGGTGTTGTTACACGCGAAGAATACGACGAAGCAGTTGAAAAAATGAAATAATTTACCAAAATAGGTTGACTTTTGTTTAAAAGAATGTATATTGTATATATTATGTTTAAATTAGATAAACTAGAAACAATAAAAAGGGCTCTATCGAGCTCTTTTTTCTTAACAAAGGAGACCAATATGGTAAAATCAAATACAACTGGATCAAAATACTTTAGAGTAGGATCACAGAACCAACAAATCCTAGCTAACTACTGGGGAACTGGTAAAACTTTCACATTAGAAGGTTTAAAAGAAAAAATGGATATTGCTAGTCCAGGTGCTAGAATTTCTGAAATCAGAGATGCAGGTTTTAACGTAAAAACTAAAACAGCAGAAACTGGTTACCAAGGTAGACCAACTCTTGAGTACACAATCTCAAGAAGAAGAGTAACTGCCTAATTAAGTTACCAAAATAGGTTGACTTTTGCGCCTACTGACTGTATATTATACATATAATGTTAATAGGCAACAGATAGGCGCAGAACATGACAATGAGTTTAGTACGTGGCATGACCACACTTAACACAAAAAAACGTAAGGCAACTAAGATGACTGCCGGTAGACTAGAGAAGTTACAAAAAGATCATCGCGAACACAACAAATATATGAAACGTATACACGCACACAGTAATGTGATGACGTTCGATGAGTATGTCGAATACGTAAGTGGCAACTTCAAACCCAAAACAAAAACATCTAACAAGGCATGGACTTATGACGGTCCTAAGGTACGTGAAATAGAACACATTCCTAGTCGTGTTACAAAAGATAGTTTCGCTCCTGCCCTGCAACGACAACCTTTAAAATACACAGGAGAGCGTCGACTAGTAGGTATTGCAACCATGCACAAAAGTAATATGGTTCCAGTATTTGCTGATGATGATGACAAGAATGGTTCCAAACAAGCAACCGAAATAGCACAAATGAGAAGGAACTAAACTGCACAGTTTAGTTTTTACCGATCAACTTTAAATAATATATGAGGTACTTAATGAAATCTATAATATACTGGGCAATAGCCGTTATGACGGTGTCGACCGCTTTCGCTCAATCACAAGCAAGTACATTCCAAAATCCAAAGATTGAAGAATTGTATACAGAATCTAACCAGCCGGAATTATATTGTCTGGCGCAAAACATTTACTTTGAAGCTAAGTCAGAACCATTAGCAGGGCAGTATGCCGTTGCTGATGTAGTTCTTAATCGTGTGAACGACACACGTTATCCTAATACAATTTGCGAAGTTGTAAAAGAAGGACCAATTAAAGAAAGTTGGAAAACAAAACAAGACCCTAACTTATCTGATGACGAACGTATTTTTTATCCAAAAAAGAATAGGTGTCAATTCAGTTGGTACTGTGACGGTAAAGCCGATACTGTTCGAGACAATGATGCTTGGCGTATGGCACAAATTATTGCATATAAAATTGTACATACTGACAAAATGCGAGGTATCACAGAAGGTGCTACACACTACCATGCTGATTATGTTTCGCCTAAGTGGGCAAATAAGATTCAACTCGTCGGATCAATTTCAACACACATTTTTTATCGTTGGCAGTAATTGGTAAAAAAGGTTAGCCAAAATAGGTTGACCTTTTCAATTACCTGTGTTATATTATATGTAACATTAACTATAAAGGCTTTTAAGGAGGCACATTATGGAGACGATTAACACAATGAAAGAGTTTCTTGTTCAAGAGAAGGACAAGATTGTAGAGTATCAGACACAGTCGTGGACTGATGCTAAAGTTCAATTGGCAACTAATGCTGAACAGGTAACAGAATTGTTCAACAAAGTTGTTTCTTTCGTTAACTAAGGCTAGGAGGCAAAAATGAAAGGCATTCTCAAATCAATTGCAGTACTAGGACTACTTGGCACTCTAGGTGCATGTTCAAGTATGACTACTATTGCAGAACGTGACACGTATGCACAACCTAAATGGTATGCTAACTGCGTAGAAGCAGGTGCTGAAGGTTGGTTTTGGTGGAAAAAAGAAATGGCATATGCCTGCGGTGCAGGTGAGTCAATCTTCCAACAGGCCGCTGAAGAGCAAATGTATGCTATTGCAATGAATAACTTTGCAAAACGTATTAACAGTGAAGTCAACAGTGAAACTATTCTTGAGTTCAAAGATCAGAACGGAAATGAGAGTAGACAAACTAGAACTAAGATTAGCTATGTTGTGAATAGTACAACTATTCGTGAGCACATTGCTAAAGAGACAGGAACATTTAAGTACCAAGGTAAAATGTTTACCTTTGTAAAACTCAAAATGGATAAAGAGATCTTTGATGCTCTAGTCCAGGAGGCTAAAAATGTTAAGACCGCACAACTCAACAATGGTTAGAACCGTTGTAATGTTAGGAGCAGTTCTGGCAATATCGGCCTGCTCCTCACACAATCAAAAACCTGTCATGGCACAGTTTCAACCGCAATATTGTCATACTGATAGTCAATATACACTAAAGAACGGCAATAAAGCAAATAGCAGGGTTGATGTAAGGTGTACAGACAATCCTAA
>JACLAD010012224.1_pt1 | contig 30058 bp, 29 predicted proteins | sample 8027901 | NCBI WGS metagenome assembly JACLAD01 (sample SAMN15725071, study PRJNA655200) | protist metagenome | isolation source: fluorescence activated cell sorting (FACS) single amplified genomes of... | place: Spain: Blaines Bay Microbial Observatory, Mediterranean Sea | collected 2016-07-05 | reverse complement strand
CGGCGCGAACCACCACACCGCCCACAGAAGCACCGGGAAGAGGACGTAGTACTGCTCCTCGACCGCGAGGCTCCAGGTATGGAGGAGCGGGATTTCCTCCGCCTGAGGCGCGAAGTACCCCGACTGCAGCCAGAACTTGACGTTGGTCGCGAACGCCATCAGCGCGATGATCGAGCGCTCGAATGCGCGCATCATGTCGGGCGGCATCAGGGCGAACGCGAACGGCACCGAGGCGAGCACCACGACGAACAGGGCCGGCAGGATGCGCCGGATCCGCCGCTCGTAGAACGACACAAGGCTGAATCGCCCCTCGGCGAGCTCACGCGCGATGATCTGCGTGATGAGGAACCCCGACAGGACGAAGAACACGTCGACCCCGAGGAAGCCGCCGGAGAGCGGCGCCCCGGCGTGCAGCAAGATCACCGCGACGACCGCGATCGCGCGGATCCCGTCGATCTCGGGCCGGTAGGTCATCGTGAACCGTTCGTCCGGTTGGGCCAACGCCACCTAGCTTCGCCGCATGTGGCAAGCCGCTCAACGGCCATGGTGTTGCGACATCGCATTTCGAGCCGGCGCCGAGGGGCAGGAGGACGTGCCAAGCGCTTAGCCTCTGATCCGACGCATGAAGGCCCACGCGCTCGCCACGATGCCCTCGATGTCGAGATGGCGCGGCGTGTAGCCGATGCGTTCGATCGCAAGGGCGAAGTTCGCGACGAGGAAGCTCGGATCGCCGGGCCGTCGCGGCCCCTCGCGCACAGCGATCGGACGGCCGGTAACGCGACGTGCGGTGTCGACGATCTCGCGAACCGAAATGCCAAGGCCGGACCCGAGATTAAGCCCCGTGAAGCCGGTCAGTTCCCCTGACAGAAGAGCGCGGACCGCACTCACGTGCGCGTCGGCAAGGTCTTCGACATGCACATAGTCCCGCACACATGTTCCGTCGGGCGTGTCGTAATCTGTGCCGTTGATTGCGATCGTGCCGCCATCGAGCGCGGCAGCGAGGACGAGCGGGATGAGGTGGGTTTCGGGGTCATGCTCCTCGCCGACGGAGGCATCGCCGCTCGCCCCGGCGGCGTTGAAGTAACGCAGCGTCACCGCGTTGAAGCCGTACGCCGCGGCGGCGTCGGCGAGGACGCACTCCACCATTAGTTTGGAGCGTCCGTAGGAGTTGATGGGCACCTGCGGCGTCGTCTCGACGATGGGCACGTCCACCGGCAGGCCATACGTGGCGCACGTGGAGGAGAACACGAGCTTGTCGATTCCATGCGCGCGCAGCGTCTCAAACAGGGTGATCGAGCCCGAAACGTTCGTGGCGTAGTACGCCAGAGGGAGGCGGTTGGATTCAGCTACTGTCGAGCGCGCAGCACAATGGATGACAGCGACCGGCGCGTGCTGATCGAGGACGGTGCCGAGGCGAAGCGGATCGGCAATGTCGCCATGTTCGAAAGGTCCAAACTGGACTGAGTGCCGGTGACCGAGCGAAAGGTTGTCATAGGTCACGGGCGTCAGGCCAGCGTCGGCGAGCGCGCGGCAGATGTGGGCGCCGATGTAGCCGGCGCCCCCGGTAACCAGCACAGGCGTCACAGCGCCGCCGGTCCGAAATAGGGTTCAGGAGTGTGTGAGTCGCGCAAGAACGCTCCTTCTCGCCATCGCTGAGCTGGCTGATGCAATAGATCAGTGCATACCGGTCGTGAACCGGCGCAAAGTCGTCAGGCAAAAGCTCATTTTCAAAAACTCTTGCCGTGCGAGCGGCGTTATCGCTGCGAACGGTTGGGGCGGGCCGTCCAGCCCCGCCGGAGGCGCCGCCTCAGCGGTGCTCCTCGGCGATACGCTGCAGGTAACGACCGTACTCGCCCCTAGCCGCTTTCACGCCTAGTGGGAAGGCTCTCCAATCATCCCGCAAACAAGCTCCACTTTCCCCTTCTCTTAAGTGGCTCCCTCATAGGCCTTCATGAGAATATCCAACATGTCCGCATAGGTTCGCCGGTCATCTTTGCAGAGTCGCCGGAACCTCGCGATCACTGCAACCGGCGCCTTGATGCTGATCTGCCCGTCGCGCATCGGTTCGCGGCTTGGCCAGCGATCAGGCTCCATGGGCGGCGCAGATGCAGTCCCCTCCCCCGGTTCAAACTGCTTCAAGCGATCAAGGTCAAGCGAACGCGGCATGGCGCGTTTCCTCCAGCATGTCGACGACTTCGGCCGCGAACGCCTCGGCATTGGCGACGGCTTTGTCGATTCCGCTGACGTCGGCGGGATCAAGCTGACGCAATCCGCCACCGGCATTGTGCAGCGAGGAGAAGGCCGTGCGGCGGTGAAGCTCGGTGTCAAAGGTGCGCACAGCGGTACGAAGCTCGCTGTTGATGTGCTTTTCGAGCTTGCTCTTCACCGCTGCGTTGGTGCGGGTGAAGAGAACGGCCGCCGCGATGTCGCGCCGGCGGGCGCGACCCTCCATAGCGATCTGGGCGAACGTTTCGATTGCCTCGTCCGCGTCCTGCTGCTCGTCACCCGTCGGGACGATGACGAGATCGGATTCGCAGATCGCAAACGCATTCAGTCGCGAGGCGGCTCCTTCGAGATCAATCAGGACGAAGCTCGCCCGGGCCCTCGCCGCAGCGATCTCGTCCTGGATCGCGCGCTCGCCGGCACTGGTGACGACCTCCACCCGCCGTGGTGGCGGTGCGAGCATAGACCACCGCGTCAGGCGGCGCGCGGGGTCGGCATCGAGGAGGACGACGTCGGTGCCCTGGGCGAGCTCGCCGGCGAGAATGATTGCGGACGTCGTCTTGCCCGCTCCGCCCTTGGAGGATGCGAAGGAGATGACCGGCATCGGAGGTCCTTCCGCGTTGAGGCTCGAACGGATGCCTACGCCAGCCTTGTTAACGGAACCCTAGCCTAACCCAGCCCCGCCCAACCTGCCCATGACATGGCTATGGAACGCCATACTTCCCCTGTCATGGACAAGCCTGGGAAGGCTGTTCATGACATGCCTACTCTAGGCATTTGTTTGGATGCCTTAGGTACCCCGAGGTACCTAGCGGTACCGGATGTTCTGCCCAGACCGGGCGCGTCGAGCCAGTTCGTAGAGCCGTCGCTCTAACGGCTTTCTGATCTGAAAATAGGCGCGGCTCAGGGGTCTACCCACCATTCTTCGATAGTCTACACACCAGCCCGGCCAGCACTTCCCGCCCGCACACCGCTGCAACAGTGACGGACAGCCGACGCGAGGCCGGGGGCAAGCAGTAACTCGGCAACAAGGCGGGCCGGCGCGAGACGGAGTCGTTCCCACTGATCGGCCGCTATAAGGTGGTGACGCGTACGCCGCTCGATCGGATCGGATTGGTCGAGATCGACGTCCCGGACTGGGTCTACCAGGGGGTCGTGAAGACGGAAGGCAAGCCGTCGATCCTGACGCTCAATCGGACTACTTTCTGATCACCCGGCCCATAGCCCGGTTCCTGTACCGTCTTGCGCGCAAGGCCGCGGGGGCAACGGAGGCGACCTACGGCCTCGGCGAGTTGCACAAGCGCTCCGGGTCGAAGCTGTCGCGGCACAATTTTCCGCCAGCGATCCAGGAGATCGTGGAGGCTGCGTCGCCGCTGCCGGACTATGACCTCAGCCTCGTCGACAGCAGAGAGGGCCCGGCGCTGCGGATGGTGAACCGCGATCACAGCGCAAAAGAGTAGGGGAGGGGGTGGAGCCGTCGGCCGCTGCCCTACGGGGATGCACCGAATCGCGCCGCCACGTTGCGGCCGGATCCTGCCGACCTCGCCAATGCCAAAAGCACCGTACTTCGGTCCGTCCGGATCCGACAAAATCGCCGGACAACGGGTCCGGGCCGCGCCGGCCACACATCCCGAATCAGCGAATCACGCCGGGGCTGTGCGCCTCGATACGGCGTCGGCATTCCATGCCAAAACCACCGTACATCATTCCGCTTCCGCATGCCAAAACGAGGCCATACATCAGTCCTGTCGGCGCCGTACATCAATCCGTCAACTCAGCCGGGAAGCTACGTCGTCGTCGGCGGCTCCCACAGCGGTGATCACAAACGCTGAGCCGGAAAGCCCTCGCGCCGCAGAAGCGCAAGCCGAGGCGTCACCGCACCGGCCGTACCGCGCAGCTTAACGTGCGCCTCACGCCCGCGACGATGGACGCGGTCTACGCCATCGCGGACGACGAGGGCTGGCTGGTGGGGGAAACCGTGGAGCGGGCGCTCGCCCCCCTTCAACGCGAACGCGCCGCGGGCGACGATTGAGTCATGACCACCCGGCGCATCGATCCGCAATTCGATTTCTTCGTCCCGTACATCGCGGACATGCCGCTGCGCGACCAGCGCGAGACGATGGAGCGGCCGTTCTTCTCGCTCGCCAAGCGCAAGCGGGTGAAGTCGATCGAGTACGTCAGCCCGGACGGGGCGGTGTTCGTGAACGTCTTCCCGAACCAGGAATTCGGGATGGCGACCATCTGGGATGCCGACGTCCTGATCTGGGCCGCCTCGACGCTCAACGCGCTGCGCCGGCAGGGCACGAACGACCTGCCGCGCACGCTCCACGTCCATCCCTACGACATGCTGAAGGCGATCTCGCGCGACACCGGCGGCACCGAGTACCGGCGACTGCGCGAGGCGCTGGGGCGGCTCCAATCGACGACGGTCGTCACCAACATCCGCGTGCGGCGGAACAAGAAGCAGCGCCAGTTCAGCTGGATCGAGTCCTGGTCGGATGTCGTCGACGACGACACAGGCGTCAGCCGCGGGATGACGATCACGCTGTCGGACTGGTTCTACGAGGGGATCTTGATGGAGGGCGGGCTCCTGGCGATCGACCCAGTCTACTTCTCGATCACCGGCGGGCGCGACCGCTGGCTCTATCGCGTGGCGCGCAAGCACGCGGGCGGGGCAGGCGAGGCGGGGTTCGCAATCGGCTTCCAGACGCTGTTCGAGAAGTCCGGCGCGGAGGGGACCTACAGACGCTTCAAGTTCGAGCTCATGCAGATCGTGAAGCGGGACACCTTGCCGGGCTTCGCGCTGAAGCTGGAGGCCGGACGGGACGAGCCGGTGCTGCGGATGACGCGGCGGGACGAGGATTGCGCGGTCGAGACGACGTCGCCGCCGCGCCCGGCCCGCAAGACGAAGTCGCCCAAAGCCCCCGACGAGCTCCCCCTCTTTGCCGCGCCGCCGCAGCTCACGGACCGGACGATCGCGCGCGTCAGGCGGGACTTCCCCGGCTGGGACGTCTACGCGCTGAAGGCGGAGTTCGACCATTTCCTCGTCGAGCGGGCATCGTCCCCGGCCGACTACCAGGCCGCCTTCTACGGCTTCGCCCGCGAGCACCACACCCGCCACGCCGCGTAATACGCTCGCACGGCCCAGGGCCGGACATCCGCCCCTCACCCGTTCCCAATGACCCGATTCGCCGACCTTCGCGAGACGAGGGCGGGGCACGAACGACGGCTGCGCCACAGGTCCGACGTCGAGACCCTACTGAGACAAGCCCCTCGTCCGAAAGGCTCGGGTTATCAGGAACGGCTTCGGGTTATCGGGAACGGATCGACGGGTTATCGGGAACGCGAGCGACGGGTTATCAGGAACAGATCCTCGGGTTATCGGGAACAGAAATGCCCCATAACCCTTTGATTTCAAAAGCGATCCGAATCGTTTAACTCTTTTAACAGTACTATTAACTCTCTAACCCGTTGGAAGGTCTCGACGGCACCGTCCTTCTCGAACCGCACACGCAACCCACTTCCTTCGATTACCCGTGCACCCACCGCGATGAGCAACCGCTCCAAGGGGACTGGTTCACCCCGGGACCTTCGGCGGCCATCTCGTCTGGCGCCGCACCGAAACGGGAAAGGAAACCGCCTCGGCCGGCTACATCGGGCGTCTCGATCAGAAAGCTCGCACCGGCGTCATGGACTGCGCGGCGAGCGGCACGACGTCACCACAGCGATCCTCCTTGAGGCGCGGCCGCAACCCTTCGGAGGGCTCGCCTGGTCGTTCCGCTGCCCCGTGGCCGGGCGGCGTTGCCGGAAGCTCTGGCTCCTCCCCCCGAGGGCGCCGCTTCGCCGCCCTTCAGGCCTGGCGCATCGGCTCTCGCTCGCAGCGCGAGGCACCCTACGAGCGCACGATCACGCAGGCGCACAAGATCCGCAGTCGCCTCCAAGCCTCACCCTCGTAGGCGCCCTGGTGGTTCGGCCGAAGGGAATGCATCGGCAGACGTTCGAGCGCCATGAGGCCGTCTCTGACGCGCACCTTGCCATGCTCTTTGGGCTAGCGGAGGTGTCGTATCCAAACCGCGAGCCTGATGTCGATCGATCTGTTTCGGGTATGCCTTTCCTGAACTTCTTCCCGACTGGTTCATGAAATTCTCTTCCGCTGTTCAAAGTGAACTGCTAGCATATGAACCATCCGAAGTGAACCAGGTGAGGGTCGGATGGCCGTTCGGGCATACCTGCGCGCATCAACCGAGGATCAGGACGCTGAGCGGGCCCGGGCCGAGCTCGAGGCATTTGCCGAGGAGCGCGGCCTCGAGATCGTCGCCGCCTACGTCGAGAACGTCTCGGGAGCGAAGCTCGACCGCCCAGAACTCTTTCGTCTCCTGCGCGACTGCCGCAAGGGCGACATTCTCCTCATCGAGCAGGTCGACCGGCTGTCGCGCCTCACCTCGGCGGACTGGGCCAAGCTGAAGGCGGAGATCGCGCGCAAGCATGTCCGGATCGTCGCCCTCGACCTGCCGACCTCGTATATGTTCGTCGAGGCCGATGCCGAGAGCTTCACCGCCCGGATGGCCGACGCCATCAACGCCATGCTCCTCGACATGCTCGCTGCGGTCGCTCGCAAAGACTATGAGGACCGCCGTCGACGCCAAGCGCACGGTCAGGCCCGCGCCAAGGCCGAAGGCCGCTACAAGGGCCGGCCGGAGAACGTGAAGCGCAACGACGCGATCGCCGCCATGCTGAGGCGTGGCTCATCCTGGTCCGAAGTGCAGAGTGCAACCGGTTGCAGCCGCGCAACCATTGCGAAAATCGCAAAGCGGCTAAAGGCGTCGGTCGTCTAACGCTGAACCTTGGGTGAGCAGCGGGAGGCGGGGCGGTCTCACCCCCCCGTCCTCGATCATCGGGCAAGCGCGCTTTATGCCTGCGCGGACAGTAGGGCAATGGCCCGATCCTGATCGCGCCGGATCAGATCGTGGATCGTTCGGTGGTGGCTCGATTCGCTCAGAGCGGATGTTCGATCCAGTCCTCGCGTTGATGACGGACGCGCACGACGAGGACGCCCCTGTCGTCGATCACGTAGACGATGACTGCACGCCGCTGGGATGGACCCGGACGGGAGGGACGAGCTCCCGTCGCTCGCGGGCAAGGCGCGGGTGGGCGGCGATGAGGTCGAAGCTGTGGGTGAGGCGGTCATGATAGAGGTTCGCCTGATCGACGCCGAAGCGAGACGCCCCTTCCACATAGATGTCGATGAGGTCGAACTCGGCGGCTTCGGTGAGCCTATAGCCCATGATCCAGCTTGGCCTGCGCCGCCGCGCGGAGCTCGTCCATCGAGCGGCGGCCTTCGCCGCTGGCGAGCCCTTCGGTCACGAGGCGCTGCATGCGCATGATCTTCTCGGCCCGCTCCTGATCGCGCCGGATCAGATCTCGGATGTAGTCGCTCGAGTTGCTGTAGCGGCCCGTGCGGGTCTGTTCCTCCACCCAGTCCTTCATCGGATCGGGGAGCGAAACATTCATCGTCGCCATCGTGACGTCCTCCATCCTCGGAGCATAGTATAATTGACAAAGACTGCCATCGGACCTTGAGGATCAACCGGATCAGCCCAACTCCCTTCACTGCGTCGTACAGCCCGTGGGCCCTGAGGGTTCGCCGGAGGGTCGGCAGCGGATTGCAGCCGCGCGACCATCGCCAAGTTGCCAAGCGGATGAGGGCGAACGCGGCGACTTTGGCGCAGCTCGGTGGCACCGAGCCAGCACTCGAAGCGTCGTCACGGCAGCGGCCCGACGAGTAACACTATCCGACGTCTGGACGGGTATGCCTGCATTGATTACATCGATAGCGTCCTGGCAATCGAGGCGCCCATCAGCACCCTCATCATCCGCAATGTCGAGCCGCGGCTGAAGGAGACGCTGCGCGTCCGCGCCGCGAAGAACGGCCGCTCCATGGAAGCGGAGCTGCGGGAGATCGTGCGCACCGCGCTCAAGGACGACCTCCAAGCGGACGAGGACCTCTTCGTGGCGATCCGCCGGCACGTCGATCCGGTGGGCGGTGTCGAGCTCCCCGAGCATCCGGACGAACCCACGTCCCCGCCAAGGCTCGGATGATCCTCCTCGACACCAACGTCGTGTCCGAGATCGTCGCACCGAAGCCCGACGCGCGCGTCGCGGCGTGGGTGAAGGCGCAGCCGCGTCGAAATCTCGTCACGAGCGAAATCGTCCGCGCCGAGCTCCTCTACGGCCTCGCGGTCATGCCCGTGGGCAAGCGCCGCAACGAACTCGTCGCGATGCTCGAGGGCGTCTTCGACGAGATCGGGACGGTGCTCCCGTTCACCGACAGGGCCGCGGCCGCTTACGCGAGCCTTGCCGCGGACCGTCGCCATGCCGGCCGGCCGATCGGGGGTTTCGATGGGCTGATCGCGGCGACAGCACTCGCCGCCGGTGCTGCGGTCGCCACGCGCGACACGGCCGGCTTCGAGGGTTGCGGCCTGACGCTGATCGACCCCTGGCACGCCGGTTGAGGCCGAGCACGGGGCCGCCGGAGGCGGTCAGGGCGGAGCGACCGGCCCCGGTACGGCCGTGATGCGGGCCGCAATGTCCGGGCGCCTAGGAGCGGCGCTGGACTGTTCCTTCGGAATCTCCCCAAGCTCGTGTTCAGAGCGATCGGCCAGGGCCCGCCTTACGGGCGTGCTGAAGGAGCTTCCGGATATTTTCGGCCGTGATGCCCCATCTGCTCGCTCACCTGTGCTGCGGTGAGCCCCCGCCTCGCGAGATCGACGATCTCCTGCCATCGGCCCCGTCGCTCGGTGATGTCGTCCTCCCGCGGAGCCATCCAGGGATGGATGACGAAGCGTTGGGGAACGGCAGCGTCTCGAGCGAGGCCTCCTGCCGTCGTCTGATGGTGATCCGGTTGCGACCAGGCTCCCGATAGCCTTCGGATAACTTCCCGCCTCCCAGTCGCTATCCGATAGCCCCCGGGAACCCGACGGCCGACTGCACGCCAAGCGCGAGCGCGCCTTTACTGTTGAGTTCGAGCAACTTTAGCCTTCCGAAACGCTCGCTGACTGCCGGAACGGCGGGGCGCGAACAACCCGCGTCGCGGAAGGTGCCAGAGGGACCCGTGCTCATGTCAGAACGGCGCGGCGCCGGCTTCGAATGCGACCGCCTGTTCGAATGCGCCGAAGACGTGCCGCCGAAACGGTCGGCGGCGAGGCGTCGCGTGATCGCGTCCATATCGAACCGGACGCTGTGGTTCTGCCTTTGCGCGAACAGCGCCACCGTCTCGAGCGCGCGGCGGCGACAGGTGCCGGGCCGCTCAGTGAGCACAACGTATTCCGCGCAGCGCCACCTTGCCGGGCTCGGCGCTGCGCTTGGTCTGGTTGGCGACGCAACCAACTTCGGAGAACGCGCGAGCTGGCTGAGGACTTGCGTCACCACGGACGCGCGAAATGTCGCCGTACTGGTCGCGCGGGACGAGGTGATTCGTTGGTCCCGAGGACGCCGCGGCGCTGCAAGGCGCGTCCAAACCGCTTGTGCTCGCGGCTGCCGCCCCAAAACCTGCGCTTGCAGGTACTTGCCCGCCGGCGTGTCGCCGCCGGCATCGAAGTCCTTGAAGGTCATCTCGGGCGCGAACGTCTGTTTGCGCGCTTTGCTCATGTAGAGGGAACGGATCGTCCATGGGGGCGGTCTGTCGAACACGTCGCGCATCTCGAGTTCTAGCATTTTGTTCACGTCGAACGCGGTCAGCTTGAGGGACGACGGACGTGACGAACGGCGGTTGTTTGCGCTGCGCCTCGGTGAGGGGCGCGGAGGCGTCAGCGATGTTTTCTTGAAACGAGACGTTCATCAGACCAGGAAAAGCGTTGCCCTCTCTAAGCGAGGGCGCGGCAGGTGAGGAGGACGCCCAAGAAGCGCGTTCAACATCGCCCGAAACTCGGAAAACTCCGAGATAAATCCGCATTGATCCACGTTATTCGGGTGTCTTGCGTGTCCGCTCGGGGGAATGAAAGGCGGACGCGCTAAAGTGCTGAAACTAAAGGCCGGGTCTTACCTGTCCCCCATGTCCTATCTCCACACATATATATAAGAAAAATAAAAGGGTATATCGCAATAACAGGACGCGTCGTGCGCGCACACGCGGGCGCGCGACAAGGTCGGACAGTCGGACAAGACGGAATTCGGCGGGAAATGGGGCGCGGTAGGAGTGTCCTACCTTCGCGGCTAAGCCGGACAAGCAGGACACTGAGGGGCCTTTTTCAGGCGGCGCGCGTATCTTCCTCTTCGACTGGCCATTCAATAACCTGCTCCAATCGTTTCGCGAAGGCCTCGCGACACGTTTTCAACGAAGGGAGGATGGAGGCGTTTACCTCGTCCGACGGCGCGTGCTTGCCCCCATCGGCAGGATCTCCGTCGAGTTGGCCGTCGCACTTGCTGTGCCTGATGTGCGGTGAAGCCGCATCAGTGGGATTCCGAATGGCGTCTCTGAACCCCGTGCCGGCCGCCACTTCGCTTTCCCGATGCGGGGACGAGCAGGAGGCGTAACGGGTCCTTTGCGCCACGTCGGACCTGAGAGCTGCCCCGTCCATCAGCTGCTCCAGCCACAACGCCTCCACGGCATCAAAGTGAGCGCACCCTCTGCTCGTCGACCCCGTTCCACGTCCTCAGGAGAGCGCTCTAAGGCCCTCACGTCACGTGAGGCAGAGACAGTGCCGTGTCCCCCTGCCGCCTTCCCTCCTCGCCAGTCTCAGGAGCCATGAGGCTCTTTCACCGGAGCAGGCGTCCCGTTTCGTGGGTTCCGTCCCCTTGAGAATCAGAGGGTATCCATGGGGGTTGGCAGTTTGACCCCACCCCGTTGAGCCGGGGCGCCGCAGCCAGGCGCTCCACGCGGGATCGACGATCGTAACGACGTTCGTCCGGTTCTTGGCGCCGCGGACCGGGCGGACGGAGACTGCGACGAGCCCGTGCACTACGGCGCTGCGGAGCGCGTTCTTCACCGTCGAGCGTGAGCAGCCGGCTATCGCCGCGATCACGTCGAGGGCGAGCTCGCAGCGGCCGTGCCGGCGGACCTCGGCGGCGACGATCGCTAGCGCCGCGGTCTCGGCCGGCGTGAAGAGGGCGGCGATCGACGGCGGCAAGGCACCGGACGCCGCGACTCGGCGCCGGCGCGCCACGACCTCGCCCGGCGCGCGGGGCCGCTGTGGCTTGCGGACCGGAAAGAGCGACGGGCGCCGCATCGGCCGCGGCGCGTCCTTCGTCGCCATCCGGCGGGCCTCGATCGCCTCGTGGACGGCGCTCGCCTCCTCGAGGGTGATTCGGCCACCGGCGGCGTCGCGGTAGAGCTGCCGCACCACGTCGTCGAACGCCTTCGGCGGCACCCGTTGCGCGAGCGCCGTGATCGCAGACACGTCCATTTCGTCCCCCTGACGGGAGCCGCCGTGCGGTTCGCGATGCCCTCCACGGAAGACAAGCCGAAGGCGTGAGCGGAATCGTCGATTCCGCTTGACGGGGGAAGGCGTCGGCTGCAGGATTGTGATTGCCAAATCAGTGATCCTGTAGACGCGCCTTTTGGCTCGTCTCTCGTGTGAGCCGCCCCTAACCAGGGCGGCTTTCCCGTTTCTAAGTCACTGGTGTCATCCTCTGGCGCCCCGAATCGGTGAGGGGCCTCACGGAAGTGTCCGCCCCGGACCCTTCCACCGTCAATGAACGCCCCGATGGGTTAGCCTGTCGTTAACCTCTGGCCTTCCGCGAATGCTTTCGGTGCAATGATTTGAGGGGCTGACATCCTGCGTCCTGTGGATGGTTGCCGCCAAGTACAGAAGAGCGACGTCGGCCCGGGGGCATGCCGTGGGGTGCTGCGGCTTCGTTTAAGTTAAAGCTGTCCGGTAGCGTCGGTCGAAGACCCGACGAGGTCGATTTGCGCGCGGGGCCGACGGCCAGCGCCGACCTATAGTGATTACCGCCGCTTCCCGGTGTGCCATCCGGCGCCCAGCTATCGAGTAGCTTCCTGGCGCTTCCTGAATGCCGGCTAAGGTCTGCCGCGCTTCTCAAACCAGCTCACGCAGAAGCTGACGAAGTGGCGGTCGGGGTTCCGCGGCTCGATCTCCTGCTCCGCGCACCAGTCGCGCCAGGCGACCTCAAGGTAGTAGACGTCCCAGCGGGGAGCCTGGTTGCGGGCGTCCTCGTAGGCTTGTGGCGACAGGGGCCCGATCGTTACCGCCGCGCGGGACGCCCTCGTCGCGGTGATGGCACGGTTGGTGAAGGCGATCGAACCGCCCTCGAGGGCCATGTGATAGTCTGGCAGGTGATCGTTCGCGAGGATCTGGCGGACCAGCTCGCGGAACTTCTTCGGCGGGCTGTGCGAGCCGGTCGTCTTGCGGAGAACCTCGATGTCCACGCGCCAGATCCTCTTTGGCCCGCAGTGTTTTCGCGCGACCTCGTAGATCCTCCGCTCAAGCGGTTTCCGAAGTCGGAAGTAATCGCGATGAAGCGTAAGTACATTCTTGGTACGGATCGCATTGAGGATCCAGTCCGGTAGCTTGATGTCGCAGTAGACGAGTCGACCTCTAGTTTCGAACCGGCGGCGTACCGCGGCGGCGTCGATGAGGCCGAAGACGTCGAACTGCTCCTCGTCGCCGTTGCGCACGTTGGTGCGGATGCGCGTGCCATCGAGCCGGTCGAGCGCCTCGCACAGGAGGCGGTACTCGCGACCGCCGGTGCCGCGGTTGGTGAAGCGCAGGAGGTCGACGGCGTTGATGCGCATCCGCTCCGGCACCGGCTCGCCCCGCTTTTGCGCCGCTATGACCTGGCTGATCGCGTAGATGAGGATGTCCTTGTCGTGGATGGTGGCGAGGCCCTTCACGGACGGGACGATCTCGATTGAGTTCCCGTTGTGCTCGTAGCGACGGATCGTTGTGTCGGGCTTTGTCGAGAGCGAGAAGACTGGGTGCTCCATCTGCTGCATGGCGTCCTTCAGGACGCTGTCCGCGACGTCGCAGACGAAGAGTTCCACGTCCGGGTAACGGTCGGGCAGTAGCGTCGGCGGGTGAGTCATGGCGCCAGCATCGGCATCTCAGCCGTAATTTGCAACGGTTCGTGACTTCAGGGGCGGCGAATCAGAACGTCTGAGGTGTCGGCGCATTCGAAGGCTGCGCGCCCTCATAGGATCCTTGCAGGATCGGAGGGTTAGCCGGGGTGCCGGACTACCGGGAGCGAGTGCCGGTGCAACGAAGGGCGCGATCGCGACGCGTGGGGCCGGCTTTAGTCGGAACGGGTTCCGCGCCATAAGGGACGGGTTCGAAGACTAGCGCGAGATGGCCCATGCCCCACGAGACGCTCGAGCGCGTGACCGTCGTCATCCCCTGCTACAACGCGGCCGCGTTCATCGCACGCGCGGTCGACAGCGTGCTAGCGCAGGACCCGTCGGCCGCGCTCGTCGTGATAGATGACGGCTCGAGCGACGGCTCGGCCGCGGTGCTGGCGTGCTACGGCGACCGCATCGTCGTGAAGAGCGTGCCGAACGGCGGCGCGGCGCGGGCGCGTAACCACGGCCTCGCACTAGCGGCGACAGATTACGTCCTGTTCCTCGACGCGGACGACCACATCGCCCCCGGCTCGCTTGCCGCCTGGACCGCGGTGGCGGACGCGGAGGGGGCCGACATGGTGTTTGGACCGTTCGCCACCGAGCGGGACGGCGTCCTCACTCCCGGCGGCGGGGCCGTCCCCGGCCGCGACCTCCTCGCCGACTGGCTCGATGGCCGCGGCACCCCGCCGTGTGCAGTCCTATGGCGGCGGGTATTCCTCGAGCGGATTGGCGGCTGGCGCCCACTCCTCCGCAACCAGGACGGCGAGCTCGGGATGCGCGCGCTGATTGAGGGCGCGCGGGTCGCATTCGCTCACGAGGGACTCGGCGTATGGGTCCACCACGACGGTCCCGGTCGCATCTCGCGCCGCAAAGGGGTAGCCGTGATCGGGTCAGAGTACGAGGCGATCGTCGACGTCGAGCGGCTGGCGCTCGCACGCGGCATGGCTCTTGGGACGCCGTTGGCGCTAGCGTACTATAAGCTTGCCTATAGGGGGTACGCGATCGGTGCGGACAAGACGGCGGACCGGGCTCTTGCAAGAGCGCGTCGGCTCAACTTCCGCGGCCACGCCGGCTCATTCCAGCACCGCGTCCTAGCAACAATTTTCGGCCTGCGGACAAAGATGCGTCTTGCCACCCGGCTGCACGGACGAGCGGTCGAGCGCATGGACGAGAACTTATTGTAACCTAAGATTGATGCTTTGGGCGTTTAGCGTTCTGTTACCAATCAAGAATGCAGACGGACAACGAACGAACGCGACCTCCTTTGCCGCACCGTTGTCATCCCCTGCTGGAACGCGCGGGCTGAGTCGAGGGCGCGCACGGCCGCGAGGGTGTCTGTCGCAGGAAGACAGGCCGGGCCGCGTCTCGCATCGGCAGGGGCCGGTGGTGATTGTCTCGGAGTACCGCTCGCTGCGGCAACCTCGAGGCTTTGGCGCGCGCGTGGCGTATGCCTCGGGCCAGCCCTGGGGAAGGCATACTACATGCTCGCCTACAAGGGATTGGCGTTCGGCTCCGACGACGTCGCCGCGCTGGCGCTTACTGACGCGCGGCGGGCGGGATTCCCGGGGCTGCAGGTCCTTGCGGCACAGGGGACTAGCGACGCTGCTCGGGCCGCGCACGAAGTTGGGCCTCGTCGCACCGAGTCAGGCACGTCGGGGAGGTGCCGAATGGGACCCAGCCGGCCGTATGATGCCCGGGTCGACAGGGCTCACGCCGCCGCGCGGGCGGAGAGGCGGGCGAGGTGCGGCGCGATCTCGTCCGCCGCGTCCGCCATCGTGCGCGCCGGCGGGACCAGGGCGGCGCGGCGGGCGACCTCGACCGGGTCGGCGACGAGTTCGTCGATCAGGACGGCGAGCGCGCCGTGATCGTTGCGCAGAAACAGCCGCGCCGACGGGTCGTCGCCGCAGATCTCGGCGATCCCGCCGGTGCGCGCGCCGAGGATCGGGAGCCCCGCCCCGTGCGCCTCGAACACGGTGAGCGGTCCCGTCTCTATCACCGGTGAGGGGATCAGCGCGACGTCGGAGGCGGCGAGACGAGCCGCGAGCGCGTCCGCCTCGAGGCGGCCGAGGAAAGCGATGCGCGGGTCGTCGCCGGCGAGCGTGGCGAGATGAGCGTGGAACGGCAGGGTTGGGTCGAAGGTACCGGCGATCGACAGGGTGAGGGCGCGGCCCGGGAGCGCGCGCACGGCGTGGATCGCGGTGTCGATCCCCTTGGCATCGTCGATCCGGCCCCAGTAGGCGAGGCGCAGCGTGCCGTCCGGCGCCGGGCGCTGCCGCGGGGCGGCGGCGAGGGTCGCGGCAAGGTCGTGCCTGAGGCCCGGCCGCACTAGGCTGATGCGCGCCGGGTCGAAGCCGTTCAGCACGAGCACTTCGCGCACCCAGTGCGCTCCTACGAAGGTGTGCGCGACCTCGGCGGCGAGCGCCTCGACTGAGCGCGCGAACGCCGCCGATAGCGCGCGGCCGCCGAGAACGTGCCCGAGCGGCCCCGGCAGACGGGCGGCGCCGGCGCCGAACGGCGAGCGCGCCGCGACCCGGGCAAGCGGTTCCGGCAGTCCGGCCTGGGTCAGCCGACAGGCGGCGCAGCGCCCGACGAGGACGCGTCCGTCGCACGGCCCGCGCTCCATCAGGCGCAGGCCGTGCTGCTGGCAGGTGAGGCCAGCGACGTGGTGCCATAGCGTCGCCGGCACCCCGGCGGCGGTGAGCGCGCCGAGGTGAGAAAGGTTGATCGACCCCGGCCCGAAGCCGACGACGACAGCCACGTCGGGCCGCGTCTGGGCGAGGAGGGCCTCGAAGCCCGGCGGCGCGCCCGGCGAGCGGCGGGTGAAGTGCTGCAACAGGCCCGGCGGCGGCAGCGCCGGGAGGACGGCCGGCGCGACCCCGTTCGGGGCGAAGTCGAGATCTCCGTCCATCCCGACTCGGGCGTGGCCGGCGAGGGTGACGGTGTGGCCGTCCCCAGCCCAACGCGCGGCGAGGTCGTGCGCGACTAGCTCGGTGCCGAACCGCCCCCCCGGCTGCGGCAGCACGGTGAGGACGAGGATCGAGAGGCGGTTCACGCGCGGGCGCCCGCGAGGCAGTGCTTCAGCCATAGCGCCGCGACGGACTTGTAGTACAGGGAGCCTGCCTCGCCGCGGAACGGCAGCGCCGGGTCGAGATAGTCGTCGAGGAAGACGACGTAGCGCGAGAGGCACATCATAGGCCGACGTTGCGCGCCATCTGGGCGCCGCGGTTGGGGCCGTGGTGGGCGCGCACCCGCGTGCCGTAGGCGGCGATTGCCGCGCGCAAGGCATCTGTGGAGCCGTCGTCGACGATGATCACCTCGTGGAGCGGACCGTCTGGGAGACCGCGCTGTCGATCGCCCGGCCGATCCGGGTCTCGGCGTTGGAGCAAGGGACGACCACGGTAAGCCCCAGCGCGAGGTCCGCTGCGGTCCGCAAGGTCCGACCAGCGGTCGGGCCGCTCGCACCCGCCAGCGCCCTTTGCTGCGTCCATCGCTCTCTCCTGCGGCATCCGAGCCCCCGCGCGAAGTTGGCGGCGCGCCGATCGTTCGCCGCCGCCAGTGAATGACGCGGCCAGCGGTGCGAAGGCAAGGGGTCTCGGGAGCCGGCGGGGAGGGGCGCAGGGACGACCGTCACTCCGATCCGAAGCGGCCACACCGGCTTGTGCACGACACGAACCGTGCCACCGGTGCGCGTTTGCGCCGCGGTGCTTCCGCACCGACGCGATCGTCGGTCCGGCCCGCCGTTGCACCGGGGTCTTTGTCGGGCGCCCAGATCGATCCGCTCAGCCGGACGCGATTGCGCTCCGTGGCGCCGTCCGACCGAGGAGCGGATGCGCCGGTGATCGCCCGGCGTCCGCCGGCGCTATCGCATCTCCCGGCACGGGACGGATTTTGGGGTAGAATTCGCGCATCAACGCCCCGCGCTGCCGCTCATACGCGGCGCGCTCCGCCGCGCTCCAGCGGGCCGGGTCCTAGCAGCTGGACACCGCCCGGTTCGTCACCGGCACGCGGGCCGCGACCAGGCCGGTCGCGCCGCAGAAGCGCGCCACCGCGTGCGCCCGCCGGCGAGGTCCTAAAGGCGCACCGTCATCGTCCGCTCGGCGGGCAGTTGCGCGAATGCGACCGCGATCCTGCCCTTTGGCGTGGGCCCAGTACCAGGCGCATTTCTTGACCGCCGTGAGGCCCGCCCAGCCCGGTACCGCGGGATCGATGCAGTCGCCGCGCACGCGAAAGGCCTCATAGTATCAGGGGAGGCAGCCCTGGACGCCGCCTGGCCCGGCGTACCAGCCGCGCCCCGACAGCGGAGGCGGCGACCGCCGGGGCCGCCCGTGTCACCCACAGGAAGCGCGCCCGCGGCAGCACCTCGGAAAGGAACGGGATGAGGTTGAACGTCTTCTGGTCGTCCTCGACGTAGGTTTGGTGCGTCGCGAACACCGAACCGTCGAGGTAGAGCGCCTCGAGGCGGGCGAGCGTCTCCTCGCGCGAGGCGAGGCCGTGGGCGTAGTGCGTCTACCAGGCGACGAGCTGGAGGCGAGGCTTGTGGCGCGCCTCGATCCCGGCGTGGCGGCCGAGCCAGCGCGCCAGCGTGGTAAAGCCGAGCACCGGGTGCCGGCGACGAAGACGATGTCCGGCTACCGCGCGCGCCCGGTCGGGCGGAAACTCAACGGAGGCTAAGGGTCGAGCGCCATCGTCCGGCGCAGAACGGTGCGGGTTCGCTCGAGCGTGAAGTCGGCGAGGACGCGGCGGCGGCCGGCCTCGCCCATCGCCCGCGCCCGGGCCGGATCGGCGAGGAGGGTGGCGAGCGCATCCGCCATTCCGCCAACGTCGTGCTCGTCGACGAGGAGGCCGGTCTCCCCATGGACTACCGCTTCGGGGATGCCGCTGTGGCGGGTCGCGACGACGGGCACCGTCGAGGCCATCGCCTCGAGGACGGCAACCGGGAGGCCCTCGGTATCGCCGGAGGCGGCAGTAACGGAGTGCTGGAGGAAGACCGAGGTGCGCCCCATCAGTTCCTGCACCACGGCATGCGATTGCCAGCCGTGCAGGTGGACCTTCTCGCTTGCGCCGTGCTCGGCAGCGGTGGCGCGACATAGCGCCATCAGGTCGCCGTCGCCGACGACGTCGAGACGTGCGCCCGGCATCGTCCGGGTCGCCTTGGCGAACGCTGCGATCGTGAGGTGCGGCGCCTTCTTGGGGACGAGGCGGCCGACGGCGAGGGCGCGCAGGGGCTCGGCGGTCGTCCGCGAGAACCGCCCCGGGTCGATGCCGCACGGGCTGACGGCGAGCTTGCCGGCGGGGCAGCCGAGCGCTTCGAGCCGTCCTGCGATGAAGCGGGAGGGAGTGAAGACGCCGGCCGCCGCCTCGAACAGGCGGAGGTAGTGCGCCCGCCAGTGCGCGCTCTCCTGCGGGATGAGCGTCGCGTCGAAGCCGTGGGCGTGGGCGTAGAGGCGCACGCCGGCATCGGCGGCGGGCTCGATCAGCGGCACCGCGATGGTGAGGTACTCGGCGAGAATCTTGGTAACACCGTGCGCGCGCAGAAAGTCCGCGACTCTGCGCCGCTCGGCCCGCGGCAGACGTACAGCGGGGCCGAAGAAGCGGGCGCGTTGGGCGCGAACGGAGCGCGTGACGCGGGCGACGATCCTGTTGGCCGGCACCGGGCGCTCGCCGAACCCTGTGAGAGCGGGCAGCCCGAGGGTGTCGGGCTCGGGCGTGCGGACCAGGAGCACCGTGTTGCCGGGCGCGACGAGGCGGATGTGGTCGCGCACGAAGGTCTCGGACGGCTTGTGCAGCTCGAACGCGGCGACGGCGAACATCAGGAAATCCTCGGTTGCTGCTGCCGATCGTGCAGCGATACGGTTGACGCAAGCCGTCGGCCTCCGCCCGCCGGAGACCCGAGGAGATCGGCGCTGGACAAGACTCGCACGATGTGAGCTTCCATTCGTCGTCCCTTATAACACCCTGAGGGAAACGACTTAGCAATCCGGGTCGAGGCTCGACTCGCCGCAGTCAACTGGACGATCAATCCGCGCCATGCAACATTCCCCCGTACAAAAAGCCCTTCTGGCCGGCCATTTCTCGACGTTTGGCGACCTTGCAGCCCTCGAATACGTCATCGCCGCGGTTCGATCGCTCGGAATACAATACGACACGTTTCCCATGTTCGGGTCAGAGTTCCTGCCCCACATGAACCGGCCCGTCCCGGCGCGGGGCCGTCCCGATCCCGGGGAATACTCTCATCTGTTCGTGATCTGCGGGCCGCTGTGGCCCGGCCTCCTGGAAGAACGGGGCCTCAATCTTGCGGATTTCGGCCATGCCATCCGCGTCGGAGTGAACCTGTCCATGATCGAACCGCTCGATCAGTGGAACCCGTTCCATATCCTGATCGAGCGCGACTCGGGGCAGGACGTCCGACCGGACGTCGCCTTTTCCCATCAGGGGCGGACGGGCCTCGTCGCAGGTCTTTGCATCATCGACAGTCAGCCGGAGTACGGCGCCAATCAGCGGCATGCCGAAACGCTCGCCATGTTCGACGAGGCCGTCGCGTCGAACGGGTGGGCGAAGGTATTGCTGGACACGAGATGGCCACCATACCGCAACAAGACGGGGCTGTCTTCGGCGGACGACTTCATGTCCGTCGTTCGACGGGTCGACTTCGTGCTGACTAACCGCCTGCACGGGATGGTCTTTTCGCTGAGCGCCGGCACCCCGGTGATCGCCGTCGATTCCGTCGCCGGCGGCGCCAAGCTCACGGCCCAGGCCAACGCTATTGGCTGGCCGGTATGCAAGCTGAGCGAGGATGCCTCGGTCGAGTGGATAAGCTCGAAGGCCGAGTGGGCTCTCGACCCTTCGGCGGGCGAGCAGGTGGCCAAGAGCGTCCGCTTCGCCCGGGACAATGTCGACCGGATGCAGGGTGAACTCGTCCAGGCCCTGCGCGAGACCGAATACTTCGAGAAGCCGATCGGCGACAGCGCGCCCGTGACGGTCGCCCGATCGGGTCCGCGCCGACTGCTCGGATCGGCAAGGCGACGCCTCAAGGGCAAGCTCCACGGTCTGGTCGACAGGATCTAGTCGTGAGCTCGGCGCTCCGGCCGGATGGTTTACTGCGTCCGGTTCAGGTGCGGAAACGGTTGATCGGGCGTTTCCTTGTCCAGGAACGAACAGAGTTCGTCCCATTCGTCTCCGTTCTCCCAGCACAGGACCTTGAGCCGTTCGGGTTCGTTCGCGAACCAGTTCACGACGGCTTCATTGTGCGATTCGTACTCTTCGGCGAATCGCTCGGCATTCCAGTAGTGCATCGGGAATCCGAAGACCGGCCGCCACCAGTCCGGCTCGGGCGCGCCCTTGTTGAACCGGCCCCGGTGCTCCCTGTATCGCCGCAGGGACCCCAGATAGGCCTCGGTGCTGCGACGCACCGTAAGGATGAACCTCGCCTCGGGATAGAGTTCGGACATCTCGCGGAAAACGAGAAACCACGGCCAGTCGTCGAAGCTGTCGTATCGCTCTGCGGCGCCGATCGTCCGCCAGAACCGACCCGATCTGACCTCGGCGGCGAGGTTCATGTCGCACGTCTTGTGCTTGTAGCCCAGTCCGGCTAGGCACGTCGCGAGGGTGGTCGTCCCCGTCTTTGGGTAACCGACCCCAAATACTTTCGGTGCTCGCCGCCCCTTAATCGAATGCACCCACCGGAACATTCGGAGCTTAGGTCCGGCCACCTCTTGCCTCTGAATCCCAGATTCCAAAGTCACGTTATCCGAACGGCCCGCCCATTGTGGGAGCGTGGGGCAGGGGCCCGCGTATTCAAGGCGACAATCCCGTCGTCCGCCGAGCCGAATGCTTCACCCGGCTGAACGCCGTGCCGAGGATCGTCCGGATCCGCATGCGAAATGGGCGATAGATTGGGACCCAGAGAATGGCTGCTGTACACAGAACCGTATAGATCGCCAGGGCCGCGCCGGCGGCGGCGAGCAGACCAAGGGATCGCGAGAGCATCGAAGACGGTTCGATCAGGTCCGATATGATCCAGCCGACCGGAAACGACGCGAGGCCCGCCATGACCGGGAAGGCCGCTGCTTTGAAGACATCAAGCGGCCGCAGAGGCGTTTTCCATGTGGTGACCACAACACCCGGCACGAGGGCGATGAAAGACGCCGCGACGAAGGCGACCGCGACGCCGATCGCGCCGTACGATACGCCGATCGCGAAGAGGGTGAGGGACAACGGTGCCTTGAACAGGAGGCTGTACATCGCCATTCGTCGCGTGTTGCCGAGCGATATGCTCACCCAACCGTTTAGGTTCGTTATCATCTGGCTGAACATCGCGAAGAGAAGAACCCGGAAGAGATCCGTGACGGGGGCCCATCGATCTCCGTATACGATCAGGATCATCTCATCGCTTGCGGCAAGCATGGCACTCGTCAGTGCACAGGTGATGAAAAACAGCGCGCTTATCGCCTCGAGCAGGCGGGCGCGCCAGCGCTCGGGCTGGTCCTGCAGGCGCGACAGGGCCGGCAGCACCGCCGCCGTCACCGGCCCGGACACGAGGTTCAGCGGCAGCATCAGAAGCTGATAGGCACGGGTGTAGTACCCGAGCTCGGCCGCGCCCCAACGCCAGCCGATCAGAGCGTTGTCGAGGTTGCGCGTGAACCAGTTGGCGAACGAGAACAGCGTCAGGTTCGCGCCGAACCCCACGGCGGTGCGCACGCCCGACCAGTCTCGTACGCGGCCCGGGCGCCAGCCGGAGAACGTCCAAGCCAGCGCGAGCCCCGTCAGCGCCCCCGCCCACGCCGCCACCACCAGCGACCAGTAGCCTAGATCGAGCACCGCGGCCGACACGATCCCTGCCGCGACACTCACGAGCTGGCCGATGACGGCTTGCGCACGCACAAGTCCCCAGCGCATCCGCCGGGTCAGGATCGCGCCGTGCTGCGCGCCGAGCGCCGACAACGGGATCGTCACCGCGAGCGCCATGACGAGGGGCTGGACGCGCGGGTCCTCGTAGGCCCAGGCCGCGAGCGGCGCCGCCGCCCAGGCCGCCAGCATGATCGCGAGTCCCATCGCGCAGTTGATCAGGAAAAGCCCCGAGACGAGGTCCTGGTCGATCGCCTTCCTCTGGATCGTCGCGGTCGATAAGCCGAGGTCGGTGAACAGGCTCACGAACCCCGTCACCACCAGCGCCATCGCCACGAGCCCGTAGTCCGACGGCTCGAGCAGGCGCGCCATGATCGCGGCGTTGCCGAGCTGGATCACCATCGACAAGACCTGCTGCGACATGCCGATAACGCCGCCGCGCGCGGTCTTGGCCCCGAGACCCGTCGAAAGGTGGCTCGTGTCGAGCGCCATGCGGTTGCGCTCGGCCCTGGTGATCGCCGCCTTGCCGCTCGGATCGTTCAACTTGATCTCGCTTGAGCAGTCTTGATTCCAAGCGCCAAGTGCACCGCGACCAGCTGGTTGCGGTGCCATGCGGGCTTATCGCAAGGCTCCCGGACGGGCACAAGGGCCCATGATGGACCATTTTGTGCGCCGCAGCACAAGAGAGCCCATTCTCGAGTGCGACCGGCCTTGACGCTCGCGACCTTCCATGTCCTACCGGAAGGACACACTCAGGGGTCCGCGCCCGGTTCATAGGTCGGCCGTTGTGGATGATGGTCCCAGTACAGACCCAATGCAGACCAGAGAGATCGCTAAGCTCGACCTCGCCTCGTTCCGCCGGCCGTCGATCCCGGGCAACCCGCCGCTGCCGGTGCGGGCCGCGTGGTACCTTCTGAACGCGCTCGTTTTCAACACCAGCGTCCTTGGCCTTCTGCCGTCGGGGCCGAAGGCGGCGCTCTTGCGCCTATTCGGGGCGAGGATCGGGCGCGGCGTAGTGATTAAGCCGCGGGTCGACATCAAGTCGCCGTGGTTCCTCGAGGTCGGCGATCACGCCTGGATTGGAGAGCGGGTGTGGATCGACAACCACACCACGGTGTTGATCGGCGCGAACGCCTGCGTCAGTCAGGGCGCCTACCTGTTCACCGGCAACCACGACTGGTCGGACCCCACCTTCGCGTTCTTCTGCAAGCCGGTGACGGTCGGCGAGGGGGCCTGGGTGACAGCGTTCCAGAAGGTCGGGCCGGGAACGAGCGTGCCGGCGCATACGGCGGTGTTTGGGTGATGACAGGCTGGCCTCCATCGTTTGATCCGGACGATGTCGGATTGGGTCACGAAATGAGCAGCCATGGGCGCGATCTGCCGAACTTCATGCTCGTCGGCGCGCCGAAGTGCGGCACCGCGGCGATCTGCGCGATGCTGGCGCAGCACCCTGAGATCTACTTCCCCGAGCGGCGCGAGCAGAACTTCTTCTCGACCGACCTCGACCATCCCGACGCCCCCGACGAGGCGAGCTATCGCGCGGCCTTTGCAGGCCGGACCGAGCGGCTGCGCGGCGAAGGTACCACCTGGTACCTGTACTCCAAGGAGGCGCCGCGCCGGATACTCGAGGCGTGCGGGCCGATCCCGATCATCGTTTCGTTGCGCCGCCCGGCCGACCTCACGGCGTCGCTGTTTGAGTACCGCAAGTATTATGGCGACCACGCGTTCGACACCCTGCCTGAGGCGCTCGCAGCCGAGGCCGCGCACCTCGACGACGTCGCCGCCGGGCGGGCGAAGCCGCGTCCGCTCGACATTGTCCGTGACGTCGGGCGGTACCACGAGGGCGTCAAGCGCTACATCGACGCCTTCGGCGCCGAGCGCGTCAAGGTCGTGCTTTACGAGGAGTTCCGCGCCAAGCCGGAGGGAACCGTTGCTGAGTTGTTTGACTTCCTCGGGGTGACGCGCGTCCCCGTGGAAAATGCGGTGGCGAACCCGTCCATGGCGCGGCGCTCGCAGGGCCTCGCCCGGCTCGTGAAGTGGCGGCCCGCCTCCGTTCGCCTTGCGATAGCCGCGCTGCCGGTCGGCCTGCGCCGAGCAGCGCTCGCCAAGGTCGACCGGATGAACTCCAAGCCCGCCGCACGGGCATCACTGCCGGAGAATCTCAAGGCTGAGCTCGACGCCTACGTCGCGGGCGACGTCGCAGCCCTCGGAGCGCTTATCGGGCGGGACCTGTCCGGTTGGCTCGGTCCGCGACGGGCCGCCGAAAACGTATGACTCCAGCCATCGTCCTCACCACCCTGCGCGCGGAGGGCGGGCCGGCGCTCGCGGCCGATCTTGCCGCCGAGTGGACGGCGGACGGGCACCGCCCCGTTGTCCTCGTCCTGTCGGGGCGTGACATGACGATGGCGCCGCTCTTCGAGGTGCTCGGGGTGCCGGTCGAGGTCCTCGGCCTCGAGGGCGGGATCGGGCCGCGGTGCTGGCCGGCCATCGCCCGCGCCGTCGCCGCAGGCCTGCGCCGGCGCGGCGCCGACGCGCTGGTGTCGATCCCGAACGGCGTCCACGGCGCGATCTTCGCCGGCGCCGCGCTCGCCGGGGTGCGCCGCCGCGTCGTCCACATCGGCAACTATCCCTGGCACTGGCAGGCGGGGTTCGGAAAGTATCGCGCCGTAATGCGCATCTCCGCCCCGCTCACGCCCGACCTCGTGTGCGTCACGGACCACGTGCGCGCGGGGGTCGAGGCGCACTTCGGCCGTGTCGCGCGGCGCCTACACGTGGTGCCCAACGGGGTCAACCTGACCCGCTTCCCAATGCGCCGGCCGCGCCCGGCTCCACAGGGCCGTCTCGTCGTCCTGATGGTCGCCAGGCTCGACGTCGGCAAGGACCACAGGACCCTCGTCGCGGCGATCGGAACGCTCGCGGCGCGCGGTGTCGACGCCACGTTGGACCTTGCCGGCGACGGGGGGCTGCGGGCCGAGCTTGAGGCGTTCGCCGCCGCCGAGGGGCTTACGGAGCGCGTGCGCTTCCTCGGCGCGCGGCGCGACGTGCCGGAGCTCCTCGCGGATGCCGACGTGTTCGCGTTCTGCGTGCGGCCGGAGGAAGGGCTCGGCATCGCCCTCGTCGAGGCGATGGCGGCGGGCGTCCCCGTAGTCGCGACCGACGTCGGCGCCTGCCGCGAGGTGCTGGCGGACGGCGCGTGCGGCGCCCTCGTGCCGCCGGACGATCCCGCGGCGCTCGCCGCCGCTCTCCTCGCCGCGCCCGGCGACGAGGCGCGCCGGCTGGCTGCCCGGCGGCGCGCAGAGACCGTCTACAGCCGCCGCGCGATGGCCGAGAGCTACGGTCGCATCCTCGACCTTGCGGCCTGACGATGGCGCGCATCCTCCACGTCATCGCTACCCTCGATCGCGGCGGGACAGAGGTCTCGTGCCGCGAGCTCGCGCGCGAGTTCGCGGCACGAGGGGAGGAGAACCACGTCGTCGCTCTCGTGCGCCACGGCGGAGCCATCGCGGGAGCCTTCGCCGGCGTCGCGCACGAGCACGGGACGCTCCCGGCGGGCCGCCTGCGCCGCGCCGTCGCATTCGCCCGGCTGTGCCGGCGGCTGCGCCCGGACGGGGCGATCTTTCACTTCTTCACCGTCGACCACGCGGTGCTCGCCGCGGCGGCGCGGCTCGCCGGGGTGCGCCGCCTCGCGGTCAAGCAGGGCAATCCTGCGCCGGCGGCCGGGCCACTCGTTGCCAAGGTGAAGACGATCCTCGCCGCCACACGAAGGCTCGGCGTGCCGCTCGTCTCGTCCTCGCGCTTTATCGAGGAGACGATGCGCGCGCTGGGGGCCCTGCCGGCCGGAAGCGCCGTCGTGCACAACGGCGCCGACGTCTCTGCGATCGCCGCGCGCGCAGCCGCCGCCCGCGTAGCGCGCGACCCCGCGGGGCCGGTCGTCGTCGGCATGGTGGCCCGACTCGATCCGATCAAGGATTATGCGACGCTCCTGGCGGCGTTCGCGGCGCTGCCGGAGGCGATCGGCGGCCGTCCTCTCGTCCTCGCGATCGTAGGCGACGGGGCGCTGCGCGGCGCGCTCGAGGCAAAGGCCGCCGCGCTCGGCGTCGCGGGCCGCGTCCGCTTCCGCGGCGCGCGGGCCGACGTCCCGGCCGAGCTCGGCGGCATGGACCTCTTCGTCCTCTCCACCACCCGCGACGAGGGTTTCGGTGTCGTACTCGTCGAGGCGCTCGCGGCGGGCGTGCCGGTGATCGCCTCCGACGTGCCGGCCTGTCGCGAGGTGCTGTCGGGCGGCCTCGGCACACTGGTGCCGGCCGCAGACCCGGGCTCCCTCGGCGCGGCGGTCGCAGCCGCGCTTGCCGCGCCGCCCGCCGCGCCGGACGCGGCGACGGTCGCTGCGCGCTACGGCACGGGGCCGATGGCGGATGGCTACGCGGCCGTCCTGTTCGGGAGGCGCCCGTGATCGCGCTCGCCGCCGTCGGCGACGCGACGGACCCGGCGACGTGGTCGGGCATCCCCTGGCACTGCCTTGAGGCAGGGGCGGCGCTTGGGGTTCTCGGCCGCGGCCTCGCGCTCGACACAACCGCGTCGGCCTGGCGCCGCCGCAGGGTCGCCTGGAACCTGTCGCAGCTGGCTACGGGACGCAAGCGCGGCGGCTACCAGTATTCCGGAGCGTTCCTCGATCGGCTATTCGGGCAGGACCCGCCGCGTCCCGGCGAGACGGTCGTCAACATGTTCCAGCTCTATCCCGAGCGCCTGTTCGCGCGGCACGACGGAGCGCTGTGGTTCTATATCGACCAGACTCTGTCGCAACTGTTCGAGGACTACGGCGTCGGCGCCCGGATCGACCCCCGCGTCGCGGCCGACGCCCTGCGCCGCGAGCGGGCGCAGTACCACGCCGCGGCCGGGGTGATTGGACAGAGCGCGTTCGCCGCCAACGACGTCGTCGCGCGCTACGGCGTCCCGCCGGAGCGGGTCCACGTGGCGCTGGCCGGCGCCAACATCTCGCGCACGGCCCTCGCCGCGTTCGAGGCCCGCGGGCGGCCGTCGCGCACCGGCCCGCTCCGGCTCGTCTTCGTCGGCAAGGACTGGCAGCGCAAGGGGCTCGACCGCCTGATCAAAGGGCTTGCCGCGGCGCGCGCGGCCGGCGCCGAGGCCACCCTCCTGACGATCGGCGTCGACCCGGCGACCCTGCCTGAGCGGCTCCGGGCGGACGGCGTCGAGTTCGCAGGGTTCGTCGACAAGCGGCGCGAGCCGGACCGGTTCGTCGACCTCGTCGCCGGCTGTGACGTCGGCTGCTTGCTGTCGCGCGCCGAGGCGGGCGGGATCTCGCTGCGCGAGTTCCACCGGCTCGGGCTCGTGACGATCGCGCCCGCCGTGGGCGGAGCGCCCGAATACGTCCTGCCCGGCGCCTCCCACCTCGTCGGCCCCGACGCCGACGCGGCCGCGATCGGCGCCCTCGTTCACCGCCTCGCTACCGAGCCCGGCCTCCTCGAGGCCGAGCGCGCGACCGCCTGGGCCGCCCGCCGCGCCGCCTCGTGGGACGCCGCGGTCACGGCGCTCGGCGTTATCCTCACGGGATCCGAACGATGAGGATCAGCGTGATCCAGCCCGGGGCGCGGCTGCACTACGGCGTGCCGGCGGTGTTCGCCGGTGCCGGGGTGCTGGAGGCGCTCTACACCGACCTCCACGCCGAGCATTGGCCGCTGCGCCTCGCCCGCCTCCTGCCGGCGCGGGCGACGCCCAAGCCGGTGCGGCGGCTACTCGGCCGCCGCCTGCCACCCGAGATCCCGCCGCACCGCGTCAGGGACCGCCCGCTCGAGACGATCGCGCGCACCCTCGCCGGCGGCAACGCGAGCGCGGCGATCACGGCCCGCCTCCTCGCCGACCTAGAGCGCGTGCCGCTCGGCGAGGGTGCCGTCGTCTACACGGTGATCGTGAACCAGGACATCGACACGATGCGCCGCCTCAAGGCGCGCGGGGTGAAGATCGTCCACGAGTGCATCATCGGCCCCGACGTCGGTCCACTGCTCGCCGCCGAGCACGAGCGCTTCCCGGGCTTCGAGCGCCGGACCGACCACACGGCGGTCGCCGAGGGCCGCGCCCGCGACGCGGAAAAATACGCGCTCTGCGACATGATCCTCGTCCCGTCCCCGTTCACCGCGCGCGCGGTCGCGGCGCTCGCCCCGGCCGGTGCGCGGATCGAGACAGTGCCGTACGGGCTCGACCTCGCCGCCTTCTCGGCTCCCGCCGCGCCGGAGCCGGGCCGCGTCCTCACGGTCGGCTCGGTCGGCCTCAGGAAGGGGCACCCCGACCTCGCCGCCGCCGCACGCCGCCTCGCGGCCGAGCGGCCGGACGTCACCGTGCGCGTCGTCGGGCCGGCCCCGCCCGGACTCACCGCCCGCCCCGAGATGGCGGGACCCACCTACGTCGGCCAGGTCCCGCGCGCGCAGGTCGTCGCCGAGTTCGCCCGCGCCGACGTGTTCGCCTTCCCGACGATCTGCGATTCCTTCGGCCTCGTGCTCGTCGAGGCGATGGCCATGGGCGTCCCCGTGGTCGCGACGCCCAACTGCGGCGACGTCGTGCGCGACGGGGTAGACGGCCTCGTCGTGCCGCCACGCGATCCCGATGCGCTCGCCGCTGCGATCGCGACCATCACCGGCGACCGTGCGATGCGCGAGGAGATGTCCTACAACGCCCGCGAGCGCGCCCGCGACTTCTCACTGGAGGCCTACGCAGCGCGCCTGATGGCAGCCATGGAGCGGGTATGATCTTCGTCGCGACCCTCGCGGTGCTAGGCCTCCTGTGGCTCAGGACGTGGTCGCGCTTCCGTGACCCATTCCACCCGCTCATCCTCCTCCTGCCGCAGTTCATGTTCCTCTACGGCTACATGCCGCTCGAGAGCATCGGCAGCGACCCTAATCGGTTCGACGAGTACGTCGGCGGCAGCTTCGTCTACGCCTACCAGGGGATCACCCTCGTCCTCGTCGGCTGCCTCGTCGCGGGGGTGTCGAGCGGCGCGAGGGGGGTCACGCCGCGCACTGCGCGCTGGACCCCGCTGCACCTCGCCAACCCCGGCCTCGTGCAGGCGATGGGGCTCGGGCTCGGCGTCCTCGCGCTTGCCGCCTTCCTCTATATCGTCAACCGCAACGGCGGCTTCGCGGAGGCGTACGGCAGCGCCTACGGCGGCGGGGCCGCCGGAAACGGGTTCATCAAGGAAGCACCCTATCTCGGCCTCGTCGGGGCGATCCTCATCTTCCTCACCCGGGTCGGGCGGCCGATGCGCCCGCTCGACTGGGCACTCGTCCTCCTGTGCATCGCGCCCACGCTGACCCACGCGCTGCTCGGCGCGCGTCGCGGGCCGACCTTCCTCGCCCTCATGACGCTCGGCGGCGGCTACATCTACTTCCAAAGGAAGCGCGTCTCGATGGTGATGATCGTCGCCGCCGGCTTCGCGCTAGGGACCCTAATGCTGTTCCTCGTCGCCAACCGCGGCAGCATCTATCTCGGCTCCGACTTCGCCGAGGTGCGCGACCCGCTGGCGGTGCTCCAGACCTGGAACGCCAACGAGTACCTCATCGGCAGCGCGACGGTGCGCTTCACGCAGGAGTACGGCTCGTTCTACGGCGCGCGCGAGTTCATCTGGATCGTCGCCCGCCTCCTGCCGTCCGCGCTGTGGCCGGGGGTGTACTGGGAGCTGCCGCAGATGCTCGGCATCAGGGTCAACCTGTGGCTCAACGGCGGCATCGACCCGCTCGGTGTCGCGAGCGTCGCAGGCTGGCAGCCGTCGGTCGGCTCGGCCGAGGGCTATACGGCGAGCCTGTGGCTCGAGTTCCAGTACCTGTCGCCGCTCGTCTCATTCCTCATCGGGCACTTCTACGGTCGCCTGTGGGCAAACGCGCGCCACACGGTTGCGGCCCGCGTCGTCTA
>JACLAD010016304.1_pt1 | contig 30103 bp, 13 predicted proteins | sample 8027901 | NCBI WGS metagenome assembly JACLAD01 (sample SAMN15725071, study PRJNA655200) | protist metagenome | isolation source: fluorescence activated cell sorting (FACS) single amplified genomes of... | place: Spain: Blaines Bay Microbial Observatory, Mediterranean Sea | collected 2016-07-05 | reverse complement strand
TTCTACATTGTTGTATCAAAGATGATCGTTTCACATTACATAATGATCGAATATCTAAATATTGAAGTATATTTGTCATTATCCCGCAGGCAGACTCAAATCCAGCTGGTAAAACTAATATACCAATTTCAATAGGTTCCGCACGTTCTTCTTCCAAGGCTTCGATAGTTGCTGGTTGTAACGTAGTACGTCGTCGCTTTGCAGATGGTGGGTTAGTAGTTATTGATGCCATGTTGAATATACGTATGTATATATATATATACACACGTTATGTTTCACACTCTCTCTGCATATGTACTCTTAGGTTCAACATTTTTTATTTTAATTTCATTTATTTCTTTGTTCGGGGAGAAATATATATTTTAATTCAATTTAAATTTTCAAAAAAAATTATTCTACCAGGTAATTACAGGGGGTAAATATAAAATTAAAAATGGATCAAAATATCCTTTAGTATAAAATAAGACGGATTAAATTCAGCAAAAATGGGTTTGAGACTCTATAGTATATATTCAGTATATTAATTTATGTATATTTGATAGTTGAATGTTGGATAATTACAAAACCCCAAAAATGGCCCTTGTTAATTATGAAAATTACAGAATATCCGATTGTACTGACACAGCAGCATGTTATCAATAAGGTATTAATAGTGATATAGCGCTATATAATATATGTATATTTCTTGAAGTAAAACCTTACTACTGCTATTTTATAGAATCGATATAATAGAAGCGAAAAAAAGTTAAAGTGAAATATGAAATATTAATATATTTACCGATCGCACCTTGCTTTTGCGATCTGCACATAAAACAAATTATAAAATATAAATTCAAATAAATTTCTACATCATAATCATATTTATATAAATCTCAAAACATCTCTTCAAAATCATACTCAAACCAATCTAAATACGGAGCATCCCATTCTTTAAATGGCATTGCAACGGCAATTCCAAAACGCTTTTTATTTGGAGAGAATACAACGGAATGTTCTGTAGTGCCATGTCCAGCATTTTGTAATATATGTTTTGCATTAATAAAATCAGAAGTCATTTTGTTTACTCTAATTTTAGATCGTATAGCATTTAAAACTGCTGCATGTCTCCACCATGATGTAGATCCAGGGGAAACAACTGGCAATCCAAAATTTTCCCAAGGAGAATATTTATCATGGGATGGGTCTGTTTTCTCATCTACGCCATATTTTACAAAATGATTTGTTGCAACAACAAATTTATCATCTATATTCGTTCGTATTTCACCACCATACCGATCTACTTCAACAACAAATCCAGGAGGACCATAAGACGAGGATGATGTATTAGATATAGATGGTCGTGCAAAAACAAGGATACTTCCAGATCCACTAATTCCACCTGTACTACTTTTATATTTACCTACATGTGCCATAATATTAGATGGATTTGCATCATGCCCATCCATTGTAGATATAACAGTACGCATAAAATATTCAATTCCTGTAACATTTGTTGTTGTTGTTCCAACTTTTCCTTTTGAATCTCCAGTCGATCCACAATTTAACATTATATATAATCCATCTTCATTAAATAAAGACAATCCGCCTACATGCCCAGGCCAAATTATTGATATAAATCTCTTTTCATTCAAACCAGATATGGCGAATACAATCAAATGAGAGACTGTAACGTATGTATCATCACATTCACCATCCATATTTCTGCCGGATAAAGTCTCGGATGTCGAATCGTCTCCCCAAAATACAAATTGAGAGCAAGCTGGTGATTTTTTTTCCTTTCCACCTACGAATGGTCCTGGAGTTTTAAATGAATTGTTTGGTGTTACTTCTAAATATGCATTCATCAAATAAATATCCTTCACAGTGAACATTCTACCATAATCAGGGACAAATAAATCAGCACCAGAAATTTTCGCAGCATCTATCATTCCTTGATACATTGAATCTACTTCAAATTTGAATTCACTATCAATAAATTGTGCGTCGTTCCATGAATTATACATATAGTTGTAATATGTTAAATTACCTTTCATATTGGATTTATATAAATAGAAGACAGACCAATCGATAATTTGTTTATGTAATAAATACCCATGTGCATAACCGCGTTGCGTTGCGTTTCCTGATAATTGTAATAAATGAATTTCTGGCGCTTTATTATTAAATTTTGAATCTGGCATTGGTTGTAATTTTCCATATTTATTTGGTGAATAGGTTGTTTGATTTGTTATATAATGAATTGAGTGATTACTCCAGGCATATGAGATTGGTAATGACAATGCCATCATCAGCATTGTATAAACGATTGCTTTATTATATTCCATCATTTGTTCTTGTATGTGGGATCGATTGGATAAACTTGCTGTTTTTTTTGTATTTTGCAGATAGATATAAATAAATATCAAGATATGTATATATATATATTTTAATATAGTGTATTATTACAAATTATATCCTATTTATAAAAACTATATATTGTGAAGATATTTTAATTGTTATATATTACATAATAAACCTCATCATTATATAATTATCATCATATGGTATATATTAATTATATTACCACCACAAAAAATATATATATTTGTAGCTTCGTAAGTATTCACGAGGATAGCTGCCATGCTTATTTAAACTACGAACGTCGTACGTAATAAAATATAATACACATCATTATATATATAATATACATTTCTACTTTTTTTTATGTTTCATTTTATTTTGTCTTGTCATTGCAGGCTTCATACGAAAGCTCTGTTCAATTTGCTCTTCCGCTTCCAATTCACCAAAACTCAATGCACAATTACGACATGAAAATCTAAATTTATGTTTTTGTTTTAAAATATCTAAAGCTTCGACTACTTTACATCCATTCATTGCCATTATTAAATTTGTAAGCACTGTACCTGTTCGTCCATGCCCTCCATAACAATGTATATATAATACATTGTTTTCTGGATCTTCCTCTATGTACTTTTGAATCTCTGCTATTAATCCAAGTAAACTATTATCGTCCATAATTGAAAAGTCTGCAATAGGTGCATGTAGAAATTTAAATGTCCGTGAAGATGGAAAATTCTTAAACTCTTCCTTTGTATCGCGTTCTACCAATAATTCATCTAATGTTTTACGGTAATCTCTACATCCATATTCTTCATAACTTTCTTGTAAACATAGAAATGCATTTATGTTTGATTTAGTAACAAGATCATATATTTGTGATTTATTCATTCTTCCAGGTGTTGAACCACAACAAATGTTTTTAGAGATATAATGCGTACATGATATTGGGCCAGTAAAATCATTATTCTCTATTAATACATTAACATTGATTTTTTGGTTGCTAACAGTAATAGACAACTTATCTTCTTCGCCTTCATTATTATTATTATTATTTGTTTTTTCATTTTTTTCTTTATCATCATTGTTATTATTATCCTTGTCATTATTGTTATCTTTCGATACGTTTGTATTATTTGATTTGATTTCATAACACCATTGAAAATGAAATCTTTCACTTTCATTTCTTTTTGGAAAATCAATACTTATTTTTTCGTTTGGAATATCTAATGCATTAATTAATTTTGTTTGAATATTTCTATCATGAATTGATTTGCCTGCAGCGTTTGAAATAATACTACATGCAGCATTTGCAATACTATCCATTTCCTTTGCTAAAAGTATACCAGCTAATAAATGTTCTGAACCACACGGATTACAGATTGTAGTGGCTATTTTTAATGCTCTTGATAATGATGGAGATAAATTTTGACGTGCACTTATTTTTCCTGCATCCACAGATGTTGATTTAATAAAATCCTTTGTTTCACTAATTATTTTCACTAAATTAATATCCGGAAATGCCCAACGTAACCATGCACATGTTCTATTTCCTTTTTCCTTATACGATGGATCTTTCTTGGTCAATATAGCTAAAAGCAAATGCTCCGTTCCTATAAAAAATGAATTATTTGCATGGCCAATACGAAATGCTAAATCATATATTCCTTGTCCATTTTCGGTGAATGGTGATTTGTTATTATTATTATCCATATATATTATATTTAGTTTGTTATTATTCACTTTTTTAATTACAATTTGTACCAACAACCAGGAGATGGTATGATATGAATGATCTATCCTGAATAACAATAATAAATTATTATTATTATTATTATAAAGACGTAATGTAGAGAAGCTACAGTCTATTGTTCCCAATAATAATACTAGTCAGACGCTTGCCATATATATATACATTCTATAATATAGCAATGTGGTATCCATTATATATATGATGAAGATAAAGAAAGAATATAATAAAAATTTCCCTAATAGCAGCAATAAGCAGTTTTTAGTTTAAGTTGTTTTAAGGAGTTTAGGTTGTTAAAGACCATTTTATGTTTATCTGTTTATTACTATAATATTACAGTAAGAAGTATAAATTTACAATTATGCATTGGAATAAATTCCTTAATTAGTTGATATAAATACCTGAGTAGCATATCTTTTTTTTATATTAGTGGTGGGATATATTCGAATGGCACTACTATTATAACTATTGGGATGATGGTGCGATGGTATATATAATAATGATGTGGGAAGACGACTCTTAATATGCGCTTGCCAGAGTAATGGGTTAAAAAAAAAGAAGAAGAAGAGAATAATTGAAAAAATAATAATATACAATATATATATTAACATATACTGGATAATATCATCCGTATTATTAGCTCATCGAATCTCTGGGTCTTTTATAATATATTATAGTACTACCAGGTACATTGTTGTTGTTGCTGTGGTTGAAAATAATAATATATAGAAATGGCTTTTATAATAACAACATTGAAATTTGTTATAGTAATAATAGTAATATTACAAATAATTATCATAACTCAGGCTATTTCAAAGCCAGGATTTCCACCATCGCAAAAACCAGGTTGTTTACCAAGTGATAATCAAACTAATTTATTTTGTCCTGGGCAATATGCGTATGGTTGCTACAAAATTCCATCATTACTTGTCGTTCCAGATAAGAATATATTGATTAGTTTTATTGAAGCACGTAAATATAGTTGTGATGATAAAGGCTATGTTGATTTAATTTACAAACGTAGCATGGATAATGGTAAGACATGGAGTGATATGAAAAAATTATATGGAGAATCTACTGATGAAAATTTTGTCACAATTGGAGATGCAAATCCTGTTTATGATAAACATACAAAAACAATTTTCGTTGTTTTTGCGCGTAATAATGTTGATTTATATGTAACTTCATCAAAAGATTATGGTGTAACATGGGATAAACCTATTAATATTACATCTAGTGCAAAATATGGTGATTACAGGGGCTGGGCTGGAACTGGACATGCAGGTGGAATTCAATTGGCCGAATCAGGAAGATTAGTAATTCCAGGATATACTTCTTCTACATATGTCATTTATAGTGATGATCATGGAAGTTCATGGCATGTTGGTGGTATATTGGATGGTGGGGGTGAAGCAACAGTGGCAGAAATATCAAACAATGTTTTATTAATGAATATGCGTAATAATAATCAAAAAAAAACTGGAGATTATCGATTACAATCGTATTCATATGATGGTGGTTTAAGTTGGAATCATACTTCAATTAATAAAGATTTAATTGCACCAGTCGATGGATGTGAAGGTTCATTAATCAAACATCCAAATGGCAATTTATATTTTTCAAATCCAACTCATTGGCCATTGCGTTATAATTTGGATATTAAAAAAAGTACTGATAATGGACAAACCTGGAAACATCATCATACGGTATGGAAGAAATCGGCGGGATATAGCTCCATGCGAGTGATGCCTGGTACGGATGAAATAGGTATTTTATATGATCGTAATAATAAAACTATGATTATTTTTGAAGCACAAAGTGTTAGTTTTACATTAATCGATCCGTAAAAAGATAAAACACCGACACATGGAAAGTGTAAAAGAAACATTTTAATATTTCATATTATTATTTCTACATATAAAAAGACCGAAAAAAAATTAATAGCTCTATACGACTATATTACGTAGATTTTTCATATAAAATATATTCTGAAAGAGTATAGAAATTGTCAATGGGTAGGAAATAAAAAATTAAAAATACGCGTACTTTATTAAAAGATATATAATAAAATTATTAATACAAAAATACATGTTAAAATTTACATTAATATTAAAAATATTTAATTAAAATATTTATACGATCTCGTAATATAGTACGACTCGTATATATATATATACACACCGAAGTATATGTTACACCCCAATGTATTTGTAATTTTTTCCATATTTTTTATTTTCTCGCCTCTCTCTCCTCTCTCCTGGCCTTGGAAGCAAAAGAAATGTAATCACGGTAATCACCGTAATCATCATCGTAATCATCATCGTAATCATCTTCATCAAACCTGTCAGATTCAGAAGATAAAGACTCACTTTCTGCATCTACCCAATTATAATTACCATTTAAATCATATTTATTTGCAATTCCACCTTTTGAACGTAAAAGCGCAATGATCTCTTGGCGCATTGGACCATGATTTTCTGCATAGCAAACATCCAATGGAGTGGCATCATACCCGTTCTCCTTATTAATACTATGCATCGTCATGTGATTGATTAAGAATTGAATCAAATCAGTATTCGTTCCGTTATTAGCTACTGCATGATGCAATGCATTCCTTCCATTACCTATGATACCTGTGGTCACTGCAATATTAGGATCAACGTTGCATTGTTCAATTAAGTATTGAACTGTTCGGAAATGTGTGTTCTTTACAGCTACCATTAAAGGTGTATCTCCATTACTACGTGCAATATTAGGATCAGCTTCACCTTGTTCAATTAAATATTTAAGTAAGTGGAAATGTCCGTGCGCTGCAGCTATAATTAAAGGTGTACGATCAGTACCACGACTATCTTTACCTTCTTGATTCACCATGTCTGCCAACGTCATATCATCTCTGTAGCCATTTACATCACGATTAGTAATATACTTGTGAAAAGGATGTAAATTCACAAATAATTCTACATCATCCAGACTTCTGTGTTCACATGCACATATGAAAGGTGTTGGTACTCGCTCAACACCATACCACTGAAAAGATGGAAACACCCTTTTATATCTTTCAATTAATAAATAAAGTCTCCTCGCTGGATGTGTTAATGTAATCTCATTTATACTTCTTCTACCTTCATAACTAAGCCTTAATGCTACATCACGTACACGCTCAAAATCGTCAGATCTAAATGCTTTTCTACATTGTTGTATTAAAGAAGATCGTTTCACATTACATAATGATCTAATATTTAAATATAGAAGTATATTCAACAGGATCCCACTCGCAGATTCTATTCCAGCTGGTAAGACTAATATGCCAATTTCAATAGGTTCCGCACGTTCTTCTTCCAACGCTTTAATTGTGGATGGTTTTAACGACGTAGTGCGTTGTTTCTTTGCAGGTGGCTCCATCTCAACAATGTTTGTATTTGATGCCATCTTTTATGTTGTTGTTTTTCTCTTTCGCTCTTCCATTTGTTTTCATTCAATTCAATTTTTATTTTATAGATTTATATATAAAATTGCAATTTCCGTCGCGACACCGACGACGACGACGACATGTGCATGCACATTTTTTATTTTTTTTGGATGATTATTAGCAATTATTTATCGGCCTCTAATCGTCTGTAAAAACTAGCTGTTATAAAAATCTCCTCTCCTGAAAAATAACATAGACATAGCTACCATTATGTGCATAAGTTGCTGTATATAATTAATAAGGTCTTCACAGGATGATTGTCGTGAGTGTCAATTACCACACACACATAGTGGTACTTCACCCCTCCTTGTGTGTGTGATATATTATTGTATATGTACAGATAAACATGTGAAAGAAACATGGATAGATATATGAACGAAAAACCGTAGATAGATAGATATATGAAAGAAATATAGTATCCATAACCAATAATACTCAAAGACAGACATCAATAAAGTATATATAGATATAATTCACATCTATTTATATATATATACATATATATATATATCATATTACATCGTGATGGCATCAGTAAATACACCACCATGGTGGCTATCCCTTGAAAATAAAACAGAACGGAAAAAATTGGATTACACATTAATCACACGCAAACAATCCATGAATTTGCCACGAAAATTATTATTTACTTTGCAAAATATTTTAAGAAAAATTTATGATAATAAAATAACAAATATCAATCTAACAAATTTAGAATTAGGAAATTATGGCATATTAGCTGTGGTATCAGCATTAGAAAAGACGAGAAGTTTAACGTATTTAAATTTAACAAATACAAATATGGGGGATTTTGCATTAGTAAGTAAATTCTATCCACCCTTGGATAAACTTCTCTCTAACATGTACAATATATACTATCTCATAATATGCGTATACTATGTGTTATTGACATGCACTTCACAGAAACGATTGGCTATTGGACTAGCTAAAAATCGTTCATTAACATCATTAGTGTGTGGACAAAGGCATATAACACGAAACAATCACAAAGACAATTTAATTGGCAATGTAGGTTTAAAAGCATTAAGTGAAAGTATCATAGGGCATCCTACCTTGACATATTTAGATGTTAGTAGTGATAGAATTACCGATTTTGGCATAGAATCTATGTGCGTTGCATTAGAAGATCCAAATTGCAATAATATGTCTGGATTAGCATTTGGTACGAAAAAAATAAAAAAAATTAATAGAATTGTACAATCTTTAATCTTAACACCTAGTTTTATTACAGAATTAAATTTATCCAATTGCAATGTTGGAAATACTGGATGTGAAATCATTGGCAATGTTTTATTTAAAGAAAATAAATCGATAATTGTTTTAAAATTAAAATTTAGTAATATAGGACCGCAAGGCATGATAGCTTTATTCAACGGCATTAGTGACAGTTCTTTGCTACATAACCCGGCGGTAATATCAATTATGAAGGAAGAAAAGATAATTACAACTACGAGGAAAAATAGTACTAATAATGCAAATATTCCTATGAACAAAAATCAACAGGAACAGGATAATGACGATGAAGAAGAAGACGAATACGGGAAAAAGCAGTCAGAGAAATATACATCATCTACTGGGCCGTGCGTTTTACAATATTTAGATTTGACAGGTAATGATTTTAGTGATATTGCAGTTCCATCATTATGTAAAGCTATTGTAAATAGTTACTTGGAGACGTTAATTTTAAGATCGACTAGTTGGATGAAAGGTTTTGGTGATGGATTGTATCAAATCGCTGATGTTTTAGAAGAGTATGATTATGATTTAGACGATAGTTTCGAATCTGCTATTTCATTGGCAATGTTAGATGTAAGAGGTCATGAAATTGGGGAAAGTTTAGAGATGCGTTTGTGGCGTTGCAATGAAGGTACATGTGTATTAACTGGAGAACACTGAAAGAAAAATACGTTTACGAATAAAAGAGAAAAATTACAAATAACATTAAAATAAATGATCATCATATATATCATAATATTAATTAATGCATAATTTATTTTTTAATTTACTCATGATAATTCCTACTCTCCAGAAAGAATACAATAACTGAGACAAATCTATCTCACTAAACTATCATCATATATATATATATATAAAAAATTCTCTTATATAAAGAAAAGGAGTATTTTTACACGACGCACTTTATTTTCTTCCGGCGGGGATTATTAATATTTTACATACGAGTATTTTATTTTAAAATATAATAACACCACGAAACTTCTCGTATTTTCTTATACGAAGATCATAGTATTATGAGCCGACTACAAAACATTTTTTTACTCCAACAATTTAGTATTTTCTTTCCCTCTTCTTTAACCATCGCTTGAATCACTACTATAGTAGAATTCATCGCTACTGGTAGTATCACCATCCTCATCACTATCTTCCTTTTTCTTATTAGTTGATGCTGATATTAATGTATTTTTATCTAAATTATCTTTATTTGTCTCTAATAATATCGTCTCTGACCATGAAAACGATGCCAAAGAAGTCATAATTAGTATCATCAATGTGAAAAAACTTGCATGGCTGAAATATTGCCTATTTTCAGTTTGCCTCAATAGCAAACGTTTGCGATATTCAGTTAAACTAATTTTCGATTCTTCAACATTTTCAACATTCGAGGTACAGTTTGCATGCACGGTTTTTATTTCAAGCGCATCCCTGTTTCCAAAATAGACCACCGCATCGCTTGCCCGCAAGTCGATGCAAAATGTATCATTTCTTGCCAACACTCTAATTTTCGAATTCTGAAAATATTTTTGCAACGTAGTTTGCAATGTTAACCTTGTGTTGAAAAATGACGAGTTGGTGGTATGCAAATGAATAGTAGAATTCCATTCCATATTCCATCGTTTATCGCCAGCATACTGCATAGGGGCAGAACTGCCAAGCGCAACTGTTCTTATATATCCCCGAATTCCCGTTAAAGCTTCTTCGTGCGTAAATGTTATGCAATATAAAATACCATTTAATTTTGTATCTGCTGCAAAATTGTTGTAATATATGGAATTCAAAAATTTACTGTGATCTCTACCAAACTCGGCACTATTCGAATCACAGCTTAAACGGTTGCTACCAGATTGTTGAATAGTGCCATTGCCTGTTTTGTAACACACACCTCCATTGGCTGTGTCACTATTCTTTAAATCCGTATCATTGACATATAAAATTCCTTTTCGTTGTCCGTAATGATTAAATTCCACACGCCATTCCGATTTGGTGCACTCCTCTTCAAAACTTGCACTGCCCCTTGCACAAACAACATTTACCCCGGCCTTCCCAATATTCGTTAATTGTTGGAGTGCCGACTCCACATTTTTTGCCGTGTCGTTGAATGACAAATCGACCGTGGTTTCATTGCCAAATGTGACTGTAAACGTGCCACCAATTGCATTTATTAATTTTATAGTTTGCACTTCTTTCATTTTTTTCCATTTGTCAATATATTCTATATGTGGAAGTACTTGAGAGAATGTGTTCCCACATCCTAATACTTGATAACATCGCCGATGCACCGGTTGCTGAATTTGCGTGTTAAAAGTACAAGCCTCTTTAGGGGTTTTAGGAAAACACATTGAAGCGTAGGTTGCACCAATTGATGTTGTTTCATCATTGATTTGGGTCACGTAACCAGGATCATGTTCGCCATCGTATCCCGCAAATGTTGGTTTGCCAATTTTCAACTTTCGATTGTTATAATTGCCCCAACAAACCACTTTTTCGACTTTGTTGGCGTGTATCTTTTTATCATTGAAAACTTTTAAAGCGCAAGTATGCTGGGAACCGGCACTAACTTCTACATATCCCGTATCTTCTGGTGCATTACTTTGTCCCTTTACATTTGCACCCCAGCAATATACCCGGGATTCGTCATTAGCAATGCCACAAGCATGGCGGTGTCCCGATGTTACACTTCTAAATTTAACATTTGCCGGCGTCGGACTATTTTGCATGCCTATACCCCAACAATCAATAGTGCCATCCATGAATAACCCGCATGTATGTTGAATCCCCAACGCGACGTCTGCAAACGGGCCAATTGTAACAGCGCATGTGCGTTCCGTTTCATCTAGCATGGTACCATTGCAATTTGAAGTACCTAATTGCATTCCTGAATTATCTCCCCAACATAAAAGGGAATTGTCGTCAGATTCAATAGCACAATTGTGGGATACGCTTGACGCCGTGTGGATATATGGTGATTCTTTTATATCGGGTTTCTCCGTACATGCTAATAATTTTGAATCTACAAACTTCGCATTCGCAGACATCATCCCACTTTCCTTACGGTGGCAAAAACTATTTGGTGGAGTAGCTTTTGACAGCAATTGTTCCCCCCAGCAACTTAATTTTCCTTCCACGGTTACTGCGCACGTATGGTATGCGCCAGGTGATATGGAACTAAATCTTAAATCGGATGGTGCTTCAATTTTAATCTGTAAGCCAGGATATGCCAGCCCATAACAAACTGCCAAGCCGGTTACATCTTGGACACCACACGTATGCGAATAGCCTAATCTAAAATTTTTCCACGAAATGTCCTTATAATTTATCCACGACTTTTGATCTGGTAAGACGACAGGATCGTACTCTGGGTATAATTGCCGCTGCATATTATCGCCCCAGCACTTTATTCGACTATCAGCACTACGTGCACACGTGTAATCCCACCCTGAATAAAGCGACGGATCGCAAGCAATGCATGCGGTTGGCCAATGTATACCATTGAAAATGAACTGTTGTATCTTGTAATCATATTTCTCCGAGACTATTTGGAGCTTTGATCCATCATAATTAAATAAGCTATGTTTGTAAACTTTAAACTTTGGAATGATTAGTATGGGTGCAGATGTTGAAAACGTTGCCCACCATGTATATGTAATGCCTTCTGGTAAATCCGTTACGTTATACGTAATAGATACGGCTAGATTATCCCGATCTATGTCACTTTCTCTAATCAGCGACTTTAATAATTTCGATAAGTAATTGGCATCTGTACCAACCGTATTGTCAACATAAATTGTATCTCCATAGTCGTTTTCTATTTTCAACTTTACCATTAAAGTATTTGGAACAAAGCCATTAATAGTGACAGCAAAGGAAAATACAAATGCGACTGCCATGTCGTTTTCTTGTTTACAGGAACCGAAAATGGAATGTTTCTGCTGATAGGATGAATCACGCCTTAGAACTGGTTTGCCATGCTGGTAAAGCATCAACGTCGACTGGACAATGTGGAATGGCCATTTTGGCATTAAGCACAGTATACGTGTAGACGACACGGGAAATGCTGGTGGAGATACAACATAATATAACGACTTGTTAGTGAATTGCATTCTGCATCGATATTCCCGAGAGCTCATGTTGAAACCGTTGCCTTCAACAACAGTTATCCCACCATTTACGCTTGTGTTTTGAATCAAAGTTTGCGTCCATGTCTCATAAAACGTTAGGTTCAATAATTTTATCCTAGTTAGCAAAGCATTCGTAGTCTTACACACTTTTTCATCGCAAAATCCTGTTTGCAATGTAACACCGAACCTTGAGACTTGCACCGTCACTACCTTTGCTTTGTATAGCCATATTGGCGTGAGGCAAGTCATCCTAGTCGTATTGAAAACACTTGCATTAGTTACCTCTTTGTTCCCAACTTCATCATAAAAGTGACATTGATACCCACCTTTTTTCCACTTGTTATCAAAATCGACACCTTTAATAGTAATTAATGTTTCAACACCTGCATCTGCTGCTAGTGGAGCTAATTCTTCGATCCATCCGATTGTTGCTAATATTGTCGAAAATTCACCCGCTAGAGGATGATACAAATGAACCATCATTGCACCGCCAAGCTTGTCTTGAATAGGCAGTTCTGTTTCTGGGTCAATCATCCTGGTAAGCCCAAAAGAATTTTGTTGGAAAATAATGTTTGTTTGAAAGTACGTTGTGCCTTCTTTTTGAAGCAAGCAGGTTGCTGACGTATCGAAACAATTACTGTTTAAAACTGTATTTCCTGCTTGATTTGTCGTTGCCATAACATATGGTATCAGTTCCGCTGGGCAATCAAGACCTTTCATACATAAAATCATCTTTGGTGTATCTGATTCAAAGTAAACAGGATTAGTGCTCATAACCGTATCTTCACAACAACCGCGATATCCGGGATAATCCTCTTTTTTCGTGTTTTCATTACCTGCCCCGCAACAACGTGTTATATCGCTCTCATAGATTAACAAGTCGGTTGCTCTGATTCTTGGTTTGTATATTAAAAATCCATTGCCTTGAAGTTTTACTTTGATATTTAATATACTATACAAAACTTTCAAATCAATAATTACATGTTCTTTGGTTGGAAATGTTATCCCAAATGCTCCAGTAAATTCACCAGTTAAAAAACACGTCGATTTTGCATTACCAGAGAAAATTGGTTGCAATTCAAATGTCGTTGCAAACAATAAATCAGTTACCCCAGTATCCTTCACAATTAAACTAGTGTGAACGCCATTTACATCCCCAATTACTTGAGGGGGATACTTGTTACTTGTAACTTCCTGTAATGCAATTTCTTGCCAGTTATGGTCCAGGGCACCAGGGATCAAGTCTATGCCATCAAATCCAGAACAATCATCTCGTGGATCTTCAATCAATATTTCAAACGTCTTCGGCGTCGTCCATTTCATCCACGCCATATATCCAATGCAAACGGCTTTAAAACCATATGACAACTTCAAATGCTGATAGATTACCATTTTTAAACATTTGTATTTTCGTTTGATAGAAAGATCGTTATTTATATCGAATATGTCCTGACAACCTGGATCGCCTCGGTAAAGTGCAGGCAAACCAGTAATACTTTGCATGCTGCTCTGTGCTAATGTTACTACAATACGATCACCAACACCGTATGATCGTGGTGTGCATCCGTCTTTGGCAACAGCAGACACGATTCTATTTGGTCCCATGAACGAGCCAGTTGCGTATACTCTTGGGAACAATGGCAATGATTCAATTTGATCAGATGGACAGATGCCTGGCCCAGTAATATTTCCATTGCTATCTTTTATTAATTCACCATACACATTTGAAGTTGCATTGAAATACAAAGTACCAGGTAATGGATTCATATTTCCAGTCGGATCAGTAATTTCAATTCTATATCTTGTGTATCGATTCCATGTACCAAAATATGCCGCACCTAAATCAACAGATGGCACAAAATATTTCAAACTCTCCGCTTTTGTCAAATCTTGTTTTCCTATCTCATTATCAGTTTTAGCACTTACATCAATTTCTATTACTATGCCTTTACCCCATGCCATGTCTTCGTTTGTATTTGCAAAAATTGTAACCTTTTCAATTTGTGGTATTTTTGAAAACGTACCTGTTAATGCTGGAGTTGCGCCATTTATATAAGTACAAACAGTACTATTAACTATCCTGTAACTTAGACTTTGATTCCTTATAATCCCTCGAAGGTTTATAAATTCATCATGGTTGCCAGCAGTTGATGTTGGCCCACCCGTCGCGTCTATGATTTCAATTGTTAAGGCATAATACGTTAAACCATCTATAAAATCGGTTTTCCATTTACCTGTATATTTGCTACCGAGGGAAGGAGAAAATTGCAAAAATTTGTCAATTTCAGTTTTGTTGACATTTACATTTTCTGTCACAAGGTCCAACTCGCCATTTACATTTTCTGTCACATTTTCAATGTCCAACCCGCCTTGAAAAGTAATTACAAATTTAGAACCAGCTCCATATGAACAATTATGTGCAATAGCTTCAAACCGTATGATATTAGAGGAAGTTCTAAAAGGGATAAAAGGTTTTTTTTGGTTTTCCGTAATTGGCGAGATTGCTAAACAGGATTCAAATGTCGCTAAATTATTCATTTCGTTATAAGTAGCACTTAATTTTCCAACTACATCAAAATCTTGTCCATCCGTTGCAGTAATTTCGATTTGAAATGTAGCATCATCTGTCCATCTACCAGAAAAATTCGTACCGATATTTCTGTTAAATGTCCATAACGATTTTATTTCCGTCTCATTGAAAACTAGCTCTTTATTGCTCAAGTAGTCGTACACTGGAGCATTAAAAAGTATCCTAAAATGTGTCATTTCTAGTGGGGGACATTCATCCACCGGATAGTCAATTGAGTAATCTATCGGAGAAATATCAAACAACGTTACCACTTTTGTTTCTCGGAGCAATATGTGCAAATTTTGTATCATAATTGTTTTGTATCCAGCATATGCTAATGGTATATTACCATCGCCGTCAGGCGCTAAATGTTTTGTCAAAGTTTCGAGAACACGTATATTTAACTTATCTAAAAAGCCGCCGTTGTCATTAAACATTTGCTCATCTAACTCGATAAATTGCGCTACGCTTTGATACCCTGTACGAACCCTGTTTGGTATAATTTTACCCGGGGGAAATTGTTCATTAATAGACCCACTTGCTTTTAGTGCTATATGTTCCGGTGAATATACAAAAAATGGCTCTGACGCAGTGCCATAATTCTCATATATGGCAAAGTGTTTCTCAGAAGAAAGATCCTCTGGATCTTTATTACTAATTATATCTATGTCGCCATCCCGATCAATGTCAATGAAAGTAGGAGTTCTGATGAAGGTATGATTAAACTTGAAAAACATGTTACTATCTTTTTTAATTTCTTCTATACCTTTTGTAGATGGTGTATATTGGAAATATCGCAACCAATTATTAGAATGAGCGACTAAAATATGTAGTATTTTTGTTTCACTTGGTTGTTGATATAAGTCCGTTATTGTTATATGTGGATTTGGATATATTGTATCTGCAACTGTGCTTCGTAGTAAATCCGGATTTGTATAACCATTGTAAAACTCCAGTTCGCCATTTGGTTTTCCTAAGACAATCAAAAACGAATCTTCAAAATCCTGCTCGGTTCTATTTACACCGGCAATGGATCCAATACCTACGGTGCAATTACTACAGTCGCTTTCAGCCTTCCAAATGCCTTTGTTTTGAAATCGATTTTGATCTTCATCAAATTCAAAACGATATATATCATTACCTATGTTCAACAATGCAAAATCATCAATTTCATCACCATTTCTATCGCCAAAAGCAACACTTTGAAAGGAATCCGAAACACCTAAATAGCCTAAAGGACTGTTGCCGGCATAAATTTCGTTCCATTCTCCAATATCTGATACAGAAAAATAACCTAATGGGGATTTATGAAATGGCATATTTACTAATAAATCTTGCTTCACATATTGTTTTAATATGATGGAAGATGAATGAGTCAAACGCTTTTCTTTTAATGTTTGAAATTGGAACAACGTATTGATACTGTTTGTTAAGTTGAGGGAGATATTTGCATAATATTTTACGGGGCGACTTAAAACTAGGTTTAACACAATATCCTTTCTATTGCATGAAAAATTTGAGGACGAACTGTAATAATTATTAGTAGCTTTTGATAAAAATGCAGCCTGTATATGAAATTTACCAAAACGACCTTCTCTATTTAATATTTTGTATGTACTGGATGTTGATTGGGTTGGAGTTGGCAACGTTGTCAAATTTAAACGGCATTTTGAACCTGCAGGAGTATTTTCATCACCGCAATCTATTGTATTTGTTTCAACGCTGCTCGTATTTGATGTTGGATTGTGTAGGTATACATTTCCAGAAACGGCATCAGACAAATTACCATTAATACGAAAATGTAAGTTTGGAGGACCGCTTTTAAATAGACTTTTTGATGCACCCGTCACATCTTTGATAGTAATAATTAAAGTTTTAGTATCGTTCCATACTCCATCATATGCAAGCCCAAGGTTAACCCTTTCCATTCTGTCTGGAAGAGATGTTTCTGATGTAGCTTGAAACCAGTCGTCTATTTGATATTTAGTGACATTCCACGGTACCCCATGCTCTATGAGTTGATGAGCACTACTTTTCAAGCGTATGACAATAGTATCATTTATTCCATATGTAGTATCGTCACCTACAGACGAAAAACGTATAGATTCTATCGCTACTGGAAAATACGTAAGCACATCACAGCAAGTACTAAATTCATCTCTCCAAATTTGCTGTGTATGGCGTTTCCACAAAGGCTTTGGTTGACCTAGAAAAGGTGGGATGCCCGTGCCAGCCATACAACTCCATTTATTGTAGAAACCTAGGTCTCTGACAAATTCGCTTCCAGCTTTAACACGTTCCGTATGAAAAATGACGAGACTAAAAAGTATTACTATAAATAAATAAGAGCGCAATGGATTGAAACTAATTATGAAACCCATCTTATCTGCATAGATTACGGTTGTATATGTGTCTTACTTCTTGGAGGGTGATTTTAGTTATTTCTCATGATACTGATATTATAACGTTTGTTTTCAATTAAAATGTTCGAAGTATATTAGTTTATTGTTGTAATATATATTAATTATAATATTATATATATATAATATCATAATAAATATGATGATAATGATATATAATAATAATAACGTGTATTAATAATATTAATAAAACAACAACTGGACAGCATAATAGCAGCATCATAGCAAAAAAAGCTGTGAGCAGGCAATGCCACAGGAATGTGAGAAGGCCAGAAGATGCTGGAAGGCCTGGAAGGCACAGGAAGGTACAATGTAAATGTACTCTGGAAACCAGAGATTTTCCTTGCCAGGAACCAGGAAGGGCTGCTCGCTCCTACTGTATATTATATTGTCTAATATTGCCTGTGTCCCTGTGTGTTTTGTAAAAATATTGCCTAATATTATAATGAAATTAAAATAAGAATATGACATACTATTTTTAATATTAGGTAATAAAACTTTTAAAACATCGACGGCGCACCGCCACCTATAAAACCTAAACCTCGAAGCTAGCCAGGAACATCAATTATAGCAACAAATCAATACATCCTCGTCTCTTCTTCTTCTCTCTTTCTTCTCCCTCAATCGTCATATCTTCCACTTGAAAACGATTGCTTCTTAACTTGTTCATCTGTTAAATATTCGTCATTTCTTTCTATGCTGATTCGAACATTAATTAAATGGTGTTTACCATTTGCTTTATTTGCCATCGGTTCCATCCACATTTTAAAGCCATTTTTTTTATTCCATTTTTCTTTTATATCGATCCATTTTGCTTCAAAAAGCATATCAGGCCTTTGTCGACGCATGTGTGGAATAAAAACATCAAGGAATTTCATAGCACTACTATATCTTATTTTCCCAATAGAAAGGCCACCAGCACTTTTTAAAATATTTCTTATATCTTCAACTGGTTTATGATCTAAAATATGACCCCATAGATTATAAACAAAACGTCGATTTGCTTCATTGCCTTTTAATATTTCTACTTGTATTAATCTTGACATTTCTGGAGTGCCTAACGGTCCCCAATCGATAGATTTTTTAACAACTTTTTTAGTCGATGGCACTAAATTAATAGATGATATGGCACTTTTGACGGAGTTTATTAAACTTTCACTTTGCTCCGTAGCGCTTTTTATAAGAAAATCACTATGTTCTGTTAACGATTTGCGTCTATTCACTGTTGATGGAGAAGTATTGGCAGTTTTCGTGGTTTCTTTGTCATCTTCTTTTTGAAATATTTCGTTTCCAAAAATTGGAGTATTACGCCGTCTATCACCAATAGAATTTGATGCTTTAACATTTCGTATAGGTGACTTGGCATTATCATTATCTACATTTTTCATTTGTTTAGAAGGGTCCTCGTGAAGCAGTTTTTTTCCTATTTCGTTTTGTTCTTGTTCTATTGATTTTGCAAATGGATTTGTTTTTGATAATCGCCTTGTAACTGGTGTTTTTTTCGCATTTGTTGATGGTGGATCATTGTCACTAGTATTATTGTTTTCGACTTGATTTCCTACTATTACTTTATTGTCATTATTATTTACATCAGTTTCAATATTTACTTCCTCCTTCCCATTAATCTTTGAATTATCAGTTACTATCTCATTCGTCATTGTAGTAGGAGATGGACTGTTCCTTGACAACCCCTTTGCTTCTTCCTTATTGTAATCAGGATTATCAACTACGTGATTTAAATCATCATTTTTCATAATGCTATTTCTACGTTCCGTATTTGTTTCCGCTTTGCGATATTTTTCAATAGCTTTAATTAAAATCCTTTTTTGATTTGTAACTTTTGTCAAACGTTCAGCCATTGTACCAAGCTTGGACATAGTATCGTCGTGCTTGTGTTTCCATTTGCTTGCTGTATTTTTCGCAGCTATCAATTCCGCTTCTGCTTGCAAACGCAATGTACGCTCATATGCCATCGTTTCACGTAATATTTGCGGTTCATTTTCGATCTTTTTGACCATCTCTTCTAGTGATTTAACTTTTGCCTTTAAATCACTTTCGTTTTGATTCCCATCTTCAATAGATTGAACAAGTTTCTCTGTTAATTCTTTGATTTGATTTTTATGCAATTCAGTTTCCTCTAAACATATTTCATGTAACCTTTCCGCTTCCTCCGCACGCATCTCTGCTGCCAACATTTTTTCTGTCGCATTATCACTCTCCTCGCATAAAATGACATTAGCAGATTCTAATCGTACAACTTCTGTTTGTCTCTGCCTTGCCAGATCCATTGCTTCATCCAGTTCACTAACCAATTCACTATTACGTTGCAATAATCTTTCGATTTCAATATCCGCAGCTCTGTATTTGTTCTCATATTCTAATACCTTTTGCTTCCATGCTTCTAATTCTCTTGCATTTTTTGTTTCCTTTGCTGTGAATGTTGTAATTTTCGATTTACCAAAACCTTTCACCGTGCCAATTTGTACAATTTTATTATCATCAGAGCCATCTAATTCATTACCATCTCCATTATCATTGGTATCATTATCATCAACAACATTTATTATATTAAGCATTTTTCCTGGTGCCAATGAATTCCGTTTTCTGGTTGCACGACGACGGCGCACGCTACTACCGGCACGATTGTGTCTATTTGTAACACTGCCATTACGCGTTTTGTAGTTGCTACTATTAGTATCAGAAGAAGACAATACGAGACCGCTGTTCCGCTCATTTTTTTTTTGGCTATTATTATTATTATTATTATTACTAAGATTTATTATCAAATCGCCAATACCTTCTTCTTCATCTTCATTACCTGATAAATCTGATCCATCTTTTTTTTCATCGCCACCATCCGTTGCATTGCTATCTTTCTTCTTTTTATTTTCAATTGCTTGTAATTTCGCTTCTTCTTCTACTTCTGCTACAGCTTTATCTGCCATTTCTTTGCTAATAACCTTTAATCTATATTTCATCACTTTCGAACGAAAACGAGAGTAGGAATTATCAAAAACGATTGTAATTTCTCCTGCAACAGTAGATACCCAATTTAATTGAATATTTTTTCTTTGCGATGCATAGCGAGAAAGTGGCATTACCACCTGTGTAGAAGAATTAGCAACACTGGGTTTGAATTGCGCTGAACATCCCATATCATGTTTAATAGATGAAAATTCCCAAACACACATTTCACCAGCAGTTATTATATCTGCAGATATTTTTTGTACACAGCCAGCAGATAAATTCAGTTCAGTAAATGGTTCGTTGCCCAATATTTTAGTTATTGCACTTAACGTTGTCGCTTCTGCTTCTGGTGTAGAAACTGTACTACCACTGTGTGTTGCAAAATCTACAAATTCATCAGATGCTATAATAATTTGATGGTCAAACAAACCTTGTACAAATTGATGAATTGCTGCTTTTTTTATTGTAACATAACGTAAATCAAATTTACCTGTAGTCATTGCATTACGTTGTGGTTTTATTAACTGGTCAAACTTTGCTGTTGGGAATTTTTTTTTTAAAACACGCCCTAATGAATAAAAATCTGTCCATCTTTTCCATATATGTATAGATACGAAGTCTTCGTAATTTTCTTCACTATTATTATCATAATATGTACCAGTAGATATATCTACTTTTAATTTAAATTCTAAATGTTCCCTATCTGTATTTACAATTTTATGATCAACTACTACGATATCTACTACGGAACCACCTTCATCATTTGAAGAAGGAGAGTTATTATTATTATTATTATTATTATCATTATTATTCATAGACGTAGGTGATGACATGTCATTATTTCCATTGTTACTATTGTTAGTAGTAAATGTTGCCATCTTGTTTATTATATTATATTATATTATTACTTTATCGTTTGTTCTATTTTCTTCGTTGAATCCCTATTCGATATATTGATGGATGATCTCTTCTCCCTCCTCCAATGTATATATATTTGTGTTTTTATAAAATTAAATGTATATGTAAATTAATTATTATTATATTAGATATTTTTTAATAAAAATCTTAATATAAATTCCATTATTTTTACTAAAAAATTATTGTTTTATTTGAACATTGTATTTATATGCAATATCATCATAATAGATAATTAGATATTAATTCTCATTTTTTTAATTTTTATATTCTATATCTATCAATTTCCATTTTTATGAAAAATTGTTCTTAAATAATAAAAAATATTATTGAATTGGATAGCCTAGAGAGGATAGGTACATAGCTAGCCCGGCTACCTATAATAATGCTGAAACAAAAAGGAATGCTATTAAGGAATTTATCGATAAAATAGTAAAATCTAAGCTTGTGTCTATGCTATTTTAATATATGGTCATAGCATTAGAATTTAGTTTGATTAAGGTGACATCTGATGTACACATTTATAACTTTATCGATATGAGTACTTTGTTAAAGAAGAAAAGATAATGATCATCAAGAACGATTTGTGTGTGTTGTGTTTTGGATAACGATCATCAAGAACTATTTGTGTGTGTGTGTTTTGGATAACGATCATCAAGAACTATTTGTGTGTCCGTGACGATCAGCAAGAACTATTTGTGTGTGTGTGTGTGTGATAAAGCAAAATATTGTACCATCTGATAAAGGTGGTTAAAAAAAACGGGTATAAAAAAGAGATATTAAAGAGAGAGAACATTTATCATGGGAAATAAAGCCACTACGACAACAAAAAATGGAAAGAAAAAACGTACTGCAAGGCGTACATCTGTATTGTTGCAACAATTAACAGATAAAGAATATCGACAAGGTCAATTGAATATTAAAGAACATGAATATTTATTAAAAGAAATAATATATCTTGATCAATTTTTAGATAATATTGCTGTGGAAATGGGTGAATTTGATGATGTAACAGAAACATCAAAAGAATGGGATGAAAAAGTACGACTTTATAAAAAAGAAAGTGAATTAAACTCTCGAAAGGAAAAAGCAACAAGACGGCTATTAGTTACACGCACATTGATTCAAACTTTAAAACGCAAAGCAACCAAACGCATGAGTATGACTGGTATTGAGATGGCGGATCCAAATGATATTAACCTTTTAAATCAGTTGGATCAATTACTTGCTGCTAGTGGTGAGTTTCTTTCTGAAACTGGGAAAACTGTTGTTGATGGTACTGCTACCACATTAAGTAGTGGAACTAATGCGGCTCTTGTTGCTACTGGAGATGTATTATCTGGTAGTTTTACTGTGATTAATAAAACAGCACGTTCGATATCCAATGCATCAAAACCTGTCGTCGATGCAACAATTGAAGGAATTCAAAGTGGAGTCAATGCATTAGGAAAAGAAGTAGAAGATGTTGTATCAACATTACCAATAAGTCAAATTAATAACAAAAAAGTTGATGATCTTAGTGTTACAACTGGTGCTGCTGTTGTATTAACTGCTGAAACGGTTGCACTGGGTGTAAATACAGGAGCAAAACAAGTCGTAAGTTCAACGCAGAAAGTTGTAAAGGATGCATTAAAAGATGGATCGGATGGTATTTTTAGTGCATTTATTGAAAAAGATCGTAGATAGGGAAAACCTTGTGGGCCGGAAAAGAATGTGTACATCATACATCTTGTGTCTATAAAAATAATGCGAAACGTATTATTTTTACGGAGAGTTTGTATGTATGAAGTTGTATCTCTTATGCGTGTGTGTGTGTGTCGTCTCATAAAATAAATTTTGAAAAAAACATACCCATGTATATATAAGTGTCTTTTGAAGAGTAGGAATTATCATGAGTACATTAAAAATAAATTATGCGTAAACTAAATTATAAGTGTCTTTTTACAAATAAGAGAAGATTCTCGTACATATGATATTATTTCGTACGAACGTGGCTAGATGCGTCTTATCCATCTTTGAAACCAATGGGTAGTTATGTTGCAGATTTCTTAGAAAGGTTAGATTTCTTCCAGAAATGGCTTGATAATGGATCTCCAGCAGCTTACTGGTTGTCTGGATTTTATAAATCTACGCGAAAGAGTATCATTAAGAGTTATGCATACAACGTAATAATAAAAAAATAATATTTTTAATCTCTGACAAAATACTAGATGCTCAATGAGATACTCAATCTGAGAAGAAAAAGAGTGGATTTTACTCCTACTACTCTAATTTTTACAATAAAGCTTTCATGCGCTGCCGCAAGCTAATACTCCATATATATAAGCACAAGTAGGTCAGTAGGTCTGAATCCAGCATGACACACTCAATGAAGAAAGTGATGAAATAATAAAAAATTAAAGTTGTGATTTACTATATATACCAGTAAATTATTTTTCACAAATTTTATTTGTCCCTTGGAAGTCTTTCTCATTAGTGCATTACTCTGTACCAGGTATAGTATTTATTCTATTTATATATGACCCGGTGTATCTGAGAGAGGACTTTTCTGGCCGATATTGTCAAATAACATATTATATAGGTAAATATTTCTAGTATACAACTACTCCGTACTTAGACCAGAGATTTCAACCAATATTTGAGGGGAAAAAAACATAATTAAAAAATAAAAAACAAACATGTAAATATGATGGGAATGTGTGAAAATGTCTGAAATGAAATTGTTTTTGTGATGGATTACTTAATTAGATGCACAACTTCACCATTGTGTCATTTTACTTTCTGTTGATCAAAAAAATATTCTTTATATGTATAAAATCACCGTCGTGCCCTTTATAAAAATGCTCAATTTCCAGCATGCGTTCTTGGCATCTTCTTGGATTAAAAATATAAATGATACAAATTTTCCAAAAATTCATGATTTTCGTAGAATCTAGGAATTATAATGCACGAGGTTTGATAGTAAAATATGTGTAATTTGTACTTATTAGTATAATAAATATTTTTTTATCAACTGGAAGCTCCCTCTCAGATAAACGGGGTCATATAAAACTTTTTATGATGTTTTGATATATATGTGATAATTGTAGATTTGCTCTATTGTCATTCTCTTGCTCTATCATTCCTTTTCTCTCTATCTTTCGTGGGCTGATAGTATGCCGTCCTTTGTGATTCGTTGTGATGGTGGCCTCTTCTATTTCCTAATACGAAATATACAATAAGAGGAACAACCTTGCGACATTGGAGGTTTTATGAAAATGGTAAACCAATCATGGCTTAATCTGCCATGGCTGCTTCACAACCTGCTGCAGCTGAGAAGAAACGTTTACAAGCACTTTTCACACTTTCTTGGTTCTTGCATGCTTTGAGCAAAGTCTTCAATGTTCTTTCGCCTGTTTTACTCTGCTTGCCGTCTTTGTCTTCATACATAGGCAGAATTTCATTGCACTTCTCTTTTTGTCTCTTTTCAAACTTATCCCTTGATTCCCCTTTAAGTTCATGAAGTTTCCAGTGTCTGTGATCACAAATATCTTTTGCAGCCGCAGCACAGTTGAGTGATTCGTCATTTTCTTTGGCGAGCTTTGCTTCTTTAAATACTTTCTCATTCCATGTAATTTCTTCTTCTTCCTCCTCTTTGACATCTCTGGCGGCAAATCTTCGAATAAGCTTCTTTCTACCTTCCCTTATGCATTCGACGCGTGCAATGGATGATTCTTTATCACCAAGTTTTTCTTCGCAGTCGTCTGTTACCTTTTTCATAAATACTCTCATAGCACTTGGAGTCAAGGCGGTTGTTGTAGCAACGGCAGCTGCTAAAACGAACAAAGCTAAAGTTAGTCGCATCGTGAACGAATTAATTTGTGTCCTAAGCGTTTTCTTGTTGAATTTCTGTACTAAGCGTTTTCTTGTTCCGTGTTTACCCGTTCTACCTAAACAGTTTGATCATTATTTTAATAAAGCTGGAAACCTGGAAAGCCCCCTCCTTTTTTTAATATAAGACTAGTGGAGGGTCTCCCTTCGGTCAACAGAGGCCTAATTTCATGCTATATATTTTACTTGTTTATAATTTACTTATAAATTACTATTTATCTTTAGTGGAGGAGTTTCTCCCGTTGGTCGACAGAAGCCTATTTAAAGTATGATCATATGTACTGTTATACAACAAAATTTTGCTATAATATAATCGTATTATGTGCCGACTGTCCGCTGTCCGACTGCTGCGGTGTGATTCGTAAAGTGATTACTTTTTTTGGAACTTGAGTTTTACCAATATAGAAATGTAATCAATTATTTCCATATGACTGTCTTCATCGTCATTTTCATATACACGATTGTAGGTCGTATTGAATAAAATCGAATGTACATGTCTCGTACCAGTTGAGAATATACTATCATTCGGGTACAACCAATATCGCCAACGTGTATGCTGATTTCGACGTTGAATTCGGGCAATTTCCACGATTGAATTCGGGGGTAATTCTTCCATTCTTCTTCCAACAGAAACATATACTTGATTAAACACAACGTGTAGTTCCAGCAGGACAGCACGTCGTTGGTACTCGTACATAACACTTGTTCTAAAGATAAAGTTTTCGTTTGTCATTTTGTTTTCATACGTTTTGTTAATAGTACAACTGTTGATACGAATTACACCTATATTTCATATTTCTATATATATTAATTTTATACACCTAAAATACAATGCTGTATAGTTTTATTTTGTCGCGCATTTTTCGAGTTTTATCTAATGTTTCGTGAATTTGGTCACTTTCATTTTGTATTTGTATTGATAATGTAAGAAGTACCATGTCCTACTTGTATTATTCAATGTCCTTAAAACTAAGGTTTTTGACGGAAAAGTTTTAAAGGTTGTACTCGAGGGTATTGTAAGTGAAGTACGATACCTATCGATAAAGTGCCATTTATGAACATGATAGGATTTTTTTGAAATTTAACTACAAAGAATAGTATTGTTAAGGAAGAGCCTTGAACAGACATTCTATTTTTTTAGTTGTTTAATGTACTACTTTCATCGCAACCATCCTCGATATACGATATAATTTTGTTCCAAAGCCAAATTGAAAATAACACCCCCTGTGTCTATGCTATTGGTTTTAAGCGTACTCTACAATTAATATGCTATAGATTGTGTATTATGGTATTCTATGTTTGTTCAAGTATAAATATTACAGTATATAAATTTGTCATTTGATATAGGCCATTGTATCGTAAATATTTTACAATTGTATTGCCAAAAAAATATGCAGTTTTTTTTCGTAGGGAAAGTGTGGATTTGCGTAACAAGAATCTCACGGATGAGGATGCATTAGCTATTGGTGAAATGTTGAAACCAAACAAGACATTAAAGACATTGTGCCTAAATAATAATAATATTTACTGATGTACAAAGTATTGGGGAAGGATTAAAAACAAACAATACATTAAGGAGATTGTCCCTATATAATAATCAACTTAGTCGTAATATGAGATCACAATTAGGACGTATAGAACAATATAAAAAAGATGGATCAAACGGGTATCAATATGTCAAAGGGATGAGGATTATACAGAAGATAATAATATTAATATATGATATAACACGAACATGCGATAACATCATTATTGATATATTAATGTACTTCGTGCACATCATATATATATTTGATTCTCTTTTTTAAAGTTCATCTCCCTCGCTATTCTCAAGACTGGTGTACAATAAACTCTCTTGATTACCACCAATGCCACCACCAATACTTCTCATTGCTACCCCCTTATCTTCCTTAGGCAACATGTGAGCATCTTGATTACTGCCATATAAAATGATATAAACGAATGCTTTACAACTTGACATTTCATAGTTCGTAATATAAATACGTATATATTTTAGATTTTTTTTAAAATATTTCATCTTCACTATGTGTAGCTTTCCTGGCTTTGCACTTTTTCAGTATTACATGTACGAGTATCTTTTAAAAGAAATACACGTAACGTGTGGTACTTCTTTTTTGTGGGTATACTGAGAGAAAGGAATCAAGAACCATATTAATACTTTTAGATCCTTCGACGTTAATGAAAAGAGCTCAATACTCAAAATCATCAGCGTTGTCAGGGTTCAACATTCCATAATAAGGATGAGTGCCTTCATCAAGAAACATTTTTTCCCCTTGTTCATTTCCTCTTGTCCATTTTGGGTCAATTAAACCAGTGTGCATTAGTTTCCTCTTGCTTCTGTTGTCATCGCTATATTCGGCATCAGCAACAGATTTTCGACGATCAATCATATTCCTCCCATATGTTTGATAAATACTCTCATCATCATCCAGCATCAATGAAACAAATGCATCTGTGCCACGGCTTCTTAAAACATGCACTTTATGATTGTTACTATACTTGCTGAAATCTTTAAACAATTTTCTTGCATATGGTTTAGGAATCTCAGAGCTTAGCATTTCAGGATGGCTCAGCCTTCGTCGAACTTTTACATTCTTGCATTTACAATTTTTCGAACAACCAACACATTCTTCAAGACACTGAACACACACGTTGTAACACGTTTTATCCTTCTTGCACTTTTGTGTGCATAAATATTGGCGATGATTTAAATGTTGTCTGTACTTTCCTCTGCCTGCAGGTTGCGGGTTGTATGAAAATTTTCTTTTTCGAGAATCAAAACCACATCGTTTTTTGCAGCTTGAGTAAGCTTGGCGACGAAATTTAACTGATCTAGCACGGCTTGCCGTCGCTTGTTCGCAAGTACTAGATTCGCATGATAAAATATCGCCATTGCATTCAAACGTGCCCTTACATCCATCAGACACTCTAATTTCTTTCTTTTTTTTATCGTGGTACCACGTCACCCCTTCCTTGCAATTTTTCTTTCCATACAATAACTGAGCATTATTGTCAGCAGCTTGAACTCTAGCTCCATGAGCGCAACAGGTAGCTTTCAAACCTTGTTTTTTCCCTTTCTTTACGAAATGGTCATATGCAGCTAGGCATTCTTCGCTTCCCCCACTAGGCACTTTACCTTTGTTTCGTTCCATGTAGCAATAGCAATTGAATTCCTTTTTGCATGGAGGAGTTATTGCTTTGCTGCCACCAATCATGGAGTCGATAGATTTAAAGGCATATAATTCCAAGGTTCGTCGAACTTTGTCAATTTCTCTTTGCCTTAAACTGCGTTCACTACACGATCGCTTTGTGCCGCCTTTACCAAATGCTCCACCTTTCTTTTTCTTAACACTAATGCACCTACGAGGCTTAATAATCCACCCTTTACTATTAATATTTATGTACCCGATATTTTTAACGTTGCCGTTCGAGTGTGTTTCTACTGTTGCAAGTTCAAACTTATAATTCCCGGTACTCTTTTTTGTTTCAGTGTATACATGTATGTCCACAAACTTTCCCTTCTCCATCAGTGTTGCCATTTCAATTTCATCCAGTGCCGTTTTTGAAAGGCCCCAAGCTTTAAACAATTGATTCTTCAACTGGTTAAACGTTTGGCTTCCAGACCAAGAGACCAATTTATTCTTCATACCGAGGGATGGAGTCTCGTATATCAAACATCCTTTTGGTGATTGACAGGCACCACCAGCGTTTCTTTGTTCACCGTCTTTATTCCAGCAGTCAAAAGAGCTTGGGTCAGTACCAATGCGTTTGCAGACATACTTCTCATATTCAGAGAGATCCTTTACTTTTTTGTCAACATAGCGTGTCATGGAAAGTTTGATATCATTTGATACAGCATGCACAACGTGTACGCCAATCAACAGGGTCAACGCAAGCAAAACAGCTCCCTTCTTAAACATGTTTATGTAATCGTCTACAGTACAGGACAGCAACGTATTAATATGTAGCCTTCTTGGCATACCCGGCATGCACTTCCAATGTATTAATATTGAGTCTGACGATCTTTCTTCTTCTTCTTCATAAATAATATTATATGCTGAAATTATTTTTATTAATATTGTTGTAGGGGTGTTACAGTACTAAATCAAGGAAGGGCCAATGAAAAAAAAAAAAGTAAAAATAAAATTAAAATTAATTATTTGACATAAAAAAAAAATTTTAAATGCTGTGTATCATACATCTTGTGTCATAAAAAATGTATATATATACACATATATATTTATATACGTATATATATATGAGTAAGAGAAAATTTATACGAAGTATATATATATATATATGATGTATATTTTTTTACGGAGAGTTTGTACGAGTTCGTATGAAGTTGTATCTCTTGTGCGTGTGCGTGTGTGTGTGTGTCGTCTCATAAAATAAATTTTGAAAAAA